>Ga0070729_10002813_pt1 | contig 21492 bp, 17 predicted proteins | sample tdDd472_FD_66725 | JGI IMG/M metagenome (GOLD analysis project Ga0070729, IMG submission 66725) | Marine sediment microbial communities from the Atlantic coast under amendment with organic carbon and nitrate - tdDd47.2 | ecosystem: Environmental > Aquatic > Marine > Coastal > Sediment | place... | reverse complement strand
CGTATTCTGGCACCTGCGGATTCGAAATTCACAACATATTCCGTATTCACAGGCTTATGTATTCCCTGCTCTTGCGGGCAGAGCGCTGTACAGCCATCATTAGCACTTCAAATCGATATATCCGGAGTCTGCAGTGGACCGGTCCAGAATTCCACATTTCTACAAGATGTCTGTCGACGAACGCGTGCGCGCAGTGCGCGAGCGCGGACTGGTTGATGATAACGATTTCAAAGCACTCAGTAGCGGTGACCATACGCTGAATCTCGGTGCCGCCGACAAGATGATCGAGAACGTCATCGGTGTCATGGGCATGCCGATAGGGCTGGGTCTTAACTTTCTGATAAACGAGCGTGACTACGTCATTCCGCTGGTAGTCGAAGAACCGTCAATTGTTGCCGCTCTGAGCGCGGCAGCGAAACTCGCCCGGGCTGCCGATGGTTATACCACCAGCTCAGATGACCCTATTCTGATCGGTCAGATTCAGGTTGTCGAAATACCGAATATCGATTTAGCGAAAGAAGAAGTACTGAATCGCAAACAGGAAATACTCGACCTCGCGAACAGCTTCCACCCCCGCATGGTCGCGCGTGGTGGCGGTGCTATAGATATCGAAATCAATTCGTATCCGTCGACGTCGAGCAATTCTGAAATGCTGATTGTGCATTTGCTCGTGGATACCCGCGATGCGATGGGTGCAAATCTCGTTAACGGCATGTGCGAAGGCGTTGCCTCACTGATTGAATCAATCACCGACGGCAAAGTATTTCTGCGCATCTTGTCGAATCTTGCAGATCGCTCATTGGCGCGGGCGAAAGTGACACTGCCAGTGGATGTATTGGCAGGTAAGGGCTACAGCGGCGAGCAGGTGCGTGACGGCATCATTGTCGCGTCGGATTTCGCGCAGGTGGACCCGTACCGGGCCGCCACCCATAACAAAGGCATTATGAACGGCGTCGATGCGGTGGCTCTGGCCACCGGCAACGACTGGCGGGCTATAGAGGCCGGAGCGCACGCTTATGCGGCCCGCGACGGGCGCTACACAGCACTGTCACGCTGGTGGAAAGACGAGCATGGCAATCTTCGCGGCAGCATTGAACTGCCCCTCAAAGTAGGCACCGTCGGCGGGCCGCTGGAGTCCAACCCCGGTGTTGCAGTGAACCTGCGATTGCTAAATGTAGAGTCGGCAACCGAACTCGCCGAGGTCATGGCAGCCGTCGGGCTTGCACAAAACTTTGCCGCACTTCGTGCGCTCGCGACCGAAGGCATTCAAGCCGGCCACATGACATTGCATGCACGCAGTGTCGTTAAAGCGGCAGGCACACCACCGGAACTATTCGATACCGTACTTGAGCAACTGCTTGGCAGTGGCGACATCAAGGTCTGGAAAGCCCGGGAAATTCTCGAGGAGCTTACGAGCGGCAAAGCTGCTAAACCGGAGAATACCAAGAGTAAGGCGACCACAACCGACGTCGGCGTCGGGCACGGTAAGATCATTCTACTGGGCGAGCACGCGGCCGTTTACGGGCGCCATGCGATTGCCTGCCCCATCCCGCTAAACATGCGCGCTCGCGTTGAAGACTGTGACGACGGGGTCCATTTGCTCATCCCCAAATGGGGTGTTGAGTACCAACTGAACCCGGTTAAAGAGAACCGGCGCTCTTTTGAACTGGCCGCCGGCGAAATCCTCAGGACCTTACAACTCGAAGACCGCAGTATGCGTATCGAGATTTTCCCGGATGTGCCACGCGGCATGGGCATGGGCGGGTCTGCTGCATTGGCCGTAGCCGTACTTAGGGCTATTGATCTGCACTTCAAGATCGGACTTTCCGATGAAGATATCAACAACTTCGCATACGACTCCGAGAAAATTGCGCACGGCCAGCCAAGCGGTATCGACAACACGATGGCGACCTACGGACAGCCCTTGGTTTTCCGCAAAGGCAACCCGCCTTTGGTTGAGCCATTAAACATTGCCAACCCTATGTGGGTGGTCGTAGGCATGACAGGCACCGAAGGTCTCACAGCAAAAACCGTAGGCGCCGTGAGAGAAGCCCATGCACGTCAACCGCTTATTTACGAAAAGATTTTTGATGACATCGACAACCTGGTGCTGCGCGGTGTCGCAGCAATACATGACAACGATACGGGCACACTGGGCGAGTTGATGAATGTCTGCCAGGGCCTGTTGAATGCGCTGCAGGTGTCCACACCGGAACTTGAGCGCGGTATCCAGGTCGCAAGAGATGCCGGCGCACTCGGTGCGAAACTGACCGGCGGTGGCGGTGGTGGCGCGATGGTCGCGCTGTGCAGAGACGAAGCTCACAGTGGTGAAATTTCACAGGCACTGGAAGCAGCCGGCCTGACGCCCATGGCTTTTTCTATAGGAGGCTGATTGTTGTCCGGCGAAGCGAACAATTACGACGACCAAGGTAATGACCTGCTCATTATCGTCGACAGCAACGACAACGAAGTTGGCACTCTCGGTAAAACTGATTGCCATAAGGGGGCAGGAACATTACACCGGGCTTTTTCTGTATTCCTGTTTGATGAGCAGGGGCGGGTACTGATTCAACAGCGCAGTGCCAACAAACCTTTGTGGCCGCTGATATGGGCCAACAGCTGCTGTAGCCATCCGCGTGCGGGCGAAACCTGTGATGACGCCGCTGCACGACGTATCGAAGAAGAACTTGGCCTGCGCTGTGAACTCGACTACCTCTACAAGTTTGAGTATCAGGCGCAGTGGGATGCCGACAAGGCTGAGCACGAGCTCTGTTGGGTGTTTGCAGGGCACTTCAGCGGCGAACTCACCATCGATCCTAATGAGATTGCCGACAGCCGCCTGCTGACCCCGGAAGAACTGAGCGCTGCGATCACTGCGCGCCCGGACGAGTTTTCGCCGTGGCTCAAATTGGAGTGGGCCCGCATCTGCGACGATTTCCTGGACGATATCCTCAATCAGGCCGCCTGAGGCACTCGCGTTTCCTGGCTAAGCACCTGTTTTTTAAAGGCAATGAATTTTTGTTAGGAATTATTCTCATTTACTATTGATAATGATTCTCACTTGCAATAAATTGCGCATCCTGCTCCACCCACTCCCCACAGGATGATGCATTTCAATGAATACCCGCACGATCACCTGCCCGCTCATTGCAGGCTTTGCCGGCGTGCTGCTGGCGTTTAACAGCAGCGGTGAGACGGTAGACAATGCCGCAACTGCGCCGGCTAGCGACACAGCAAACAGCACTGAAGCCACCCGGGACATCGAAGTTCTTACGATCTTCGGTAACGCCCGCGGTGTCGAAGATATCGCCGGTGCCGCCTACAAAGTTGATGAAACCCGTCTCGCGCAATTCGAGTATGCCGATATCAACCGGATACTCCGCGATGTACCGGGTCTTTATCTGCAGGAAGAGGACGGCTTCGGGCAGCGCCCGAATATCGGCATCCGTGGTTCAGGCAGCGACCGCAGCAGCCGCATCGCATTACTTGAAGACGGTGTCTTGATCTCTCCCGCGCCCTATGCGGCACCCTCGGCCTACTACTTCCCTACGGCAAAACGGATGAATTCGGTCGAAGTCCTGAAGGGGCCCGCCAGCATAGAAGTCGGCCCGCGAACGACCGGTGGTGCAATCAATATGCGTTCCACTCCGGTACCTGACGAACTCAGCGGTTTCGTCAGCGCGCAAGCGGGCACCGATGAAGCCTACGACGTACTGGCCCGCATCGGTGGCAGCGAGGGGATGTTCGGCTTCATGTTTGAAACCGTGCAGCAGGACTTCGGCGGTTTCAAGAAGCTCTACGTGCAGGACCGGCAGCTTGATACCGGCTTCAACACACAAGACTACCAACTCAAGCTCCGCGTTAAATCTCCGGAGTCGGCAAGCTGGCAACAGCAGGCGGTTCTCAAGCTCGGTCATACAGAACACGATGCTGACGAAACCTACCTCGGTCTGACCGACGAAGATTTCGCAGCGGATCCGTATGCCCGCTACACAGGATCACAACTCGACAACATCCAGACCGAGCATGACCAGATTCAGCTGACCTATCTGCTCGAACCGGCCGGCGGCAGCTGGGATCTCAGCACAACCATCTATAAAAACGAGTTTGAGCGTAACTGGTTCAAACTGGCCAAAGTGAACGGCGTGGGCATCAGCGACATCCTTGAAGACCCGCTGACCTACAACACGGAACTGGACTATCTGCAGGGTGCCACCAGCCCCGACGATGCACTGGTAAACCGCAACAACGCCCGCAGCTACTACTCCAAAGGCATTCAGGCGCAGCTCGGCAACAACTTTGAATGGGGCAGCGTCTCAATGCGTTCATTGCTTGGAGTACGTTTCCACAAGGACGAAGAAGATCGCTTTCAGGATGACGACAAATTCCGCATGGACAACGGGGTCATGGTAATGACCGATGACGGCGCACCGGGCTCCGCTACCAACCGGGTCAGTGATGCCAAAGCCTCGTCTGTATTCTGGACCGGCGATATAGATGTCGGCAGCTGGAAATTTGAACCCGGCTTGCGTTACGAAAATATCCGCATGACGCGGCTCGACTATGCCACCGATGACCCCGATCGCGGCAACGGGCCGACCAATACCCGTGAGTCTGATATCGATGTGTGGATTCCGGGTCTCGGCGTCATGTACTACCTCAGTGACGACTGGTCTGTGCTTGGCAGTGTGTTTAAAGGCTTCAATCCACCGGCGCCCGGCAGCAGCTCCGACGCGGAAACCAGCGTTAACTATGAATTTGGCACACGCTTTCAGCGCGGCAGCGGCAACCTGCAAGCAATCGCGTTCTACAACAACTACGACAACATCGTTGGCACCGTCACCGAGTCGACCGGCGGCGGTGGTGAAATCGGCGACCAGTATGACGGCGGTAAAGCGAAAGTAGCCGGCCTCGAGTTTGGCACCGGCATGACAGCCAACAATGAAGGCAAGGTGCAGTTTCCGCTGCAGCTGAGCTACACCTGGACTCCGCTCGCCGAGTTCCGCAATTCATTTGAAAGTGACTACGACCCTTGGGGCGATGTTGTTTCGGGTGACGAGTTGCCGTACATCCCGGAACACCAATGGCTCGCCTCGGCAGGTGCTATCGGTAACAAGTGGGAAACCTACTTGAACCTGAGCTTCACCGACAAAATGCGCACTGTCGCCGGTCAGGGCGATCTCCCGTACGAGGAATCGACCGACTCCTATTACGTTGTGGATTTGGCTGGTAAGTATCACTTCACACCGAAAATTGCGGCGACGGCCCGGGTCGACAATCTGCTCGACAACGAATACATGGTTTCCCGCCGTCCCGCCGGCGTGCGCCCGGGCAAACCTCGTCAGGCGTTCGTGGGTGTACAGCTAAGCTTCTGATACAGCTGATTACAGGAACCTAGGTTACGTTTCCGGCCCGTGCGATCTAAGCGGCAATCTGTGCAGCGACCAACGCATAGACATTTGCAGCGATCCGGGCGACGGGCCGGAAACGTATATCTAGAAACGTACTCCTAAAAACGTACTTGCCAATCCAATGCCAGATGCTCAGTGCCTACGTCGAGCTTGAAGCCACTGCCCGTGCGGCTTAACAACAGACGTCCCATAGTTCCGGCACCGGAGCTACGCTGCTCAAGCCAACTAATAACGCTCTGCTTAAGCTTCACCTGCTGTGGCGCTGCAACGGCTACCGGCGGCATCTCGTAGGATGCCGTTGCCGGGGATGCCAGTACCGGTTCATCTGACGGCATACTCGCTGCCAGATACACGCCACCGGCTTCAAACAAACCGTTGTTACCGGCTGCCGGCATACCGTCACCGGCAAAAGCCACCACAGGTGTCACTAGCACCGCTGTCAGGACTACAAACGCGGCCAAAAACCGGCCACTAAACCTGAGTATCTGTCCTTTCCGGCCACCCAATAGGGGGCCCTTTCCTTTCCCATCCCTGACCATCTGGCACCTCCGCTTGTGCTAAGTCAGTTTTTTCGCGCAGGTTCAGTTTTTGCTTTTCGGAGTGCTAAAAACGAGACGCAGTTCTCTTTTCGAATTTTTCAAGTCCTAATTTTTTCCTGCTTACGTCAAACCAAACAGCTCATTAGGTAAAAAGTCCGGTCATTCGGGCAGATACCGCCGCTGATTATTTTTGAGGGGTTAGGAATAAAAAAAGCCGGCTCGTCAGACTGACGAGCCGGCTTTGGTTTTTTGCAGCGGGCGCCCTGTGGGAACGCCTTCTTTAAGGACGTTAAGCCGCTTTTTTCAGTGCAATATCCAATGCTTCGATCAGATCTTCCACATCTTCAAGGCCAACAGACAAACGCACCAAACCATCAATAATGCCAACACGCTGGCGTTCTGCCTCTTCCACATCGGCGTGAGTCATCGTTACGGGGTGCGTGATCAATGATTCCACGGAGCCCAGGTTTTCGGCGAGGCTCCACAGCTCAACACTATCCATCAGCTGTTTACCTGCGGCAAGGCCACCCTTCACCTCAAACCACACCATCGCACCAAAGCCACTGGCCTGCTTGCACGCCAGCTCGTACTGCGGAAACGACTCAAGGCCCGGATAACAAACCTGCTCGACTTTCGGGTGTCCATCGAGGAACTTCGCGATAGCCATGGCGTTCTCTGATTGCCGGTCGATTCGCACCGACAGTGTTTTCACACCCTGCAGCGTCAGGAATGCGACCTGCGGTGACATGATCGAACCGGTCGCGTTCTGTATAAAGCGGACTTTTTCAGCCAGTTCTTCAGTGGCACAGATCACAGCGCCGCCGACCGTTGCGTTGTGGCCGTCAAAGTACTTCGTCGTGCTGTGCACAACGATATCGGCATCCAGCTCTAACGGGCGCTGGTAATACGGCGTCAAAAACGTGTTATCGACGGCGTGCGGAATACCATGCTTGCGGGCTACTGCAGAGATCGCGGCAATATCCGTCAACTTCAATGTCGGGTTAGCAGGTGTTTCGGTAATGATCAGCCGTGTGTTGTCCTGCACTGCTGCTTCTACCGCAGCCGGATCAGCCGTATCAACAAAGCTGAACTCCACACCGAAGCGTGAGTATATCTTCGTACTCAGGCGGTAAGTACCACCGTAAACGACATCGGAAATGATGGCGTGATCACCGGCATTCAGAAGCGCCATCATGATCGCGTTTATCGCCGACATACCCGTGCCGAAGCAGGCGCAATCCACGCCGCCTTCAAGGGCGTTCAGCTTGTTCTCCAGAGCGCGCACCGTAGGATTGCCCGAGCGCGAGTACGAGTAACCTTTCGCCAGATACTCATCGACCGAGTTCTGAACATAGGTTGTCGTCTGGTAAATAGGCGTAACAATAGACCCGGTAACCGGGTCCGGCTCAACGCCTGCATGTATTTGTTTGGTTGTAAAACGCATTTCCACTCCTTTCGAAGGTCGGGAATAGTACCACCTATCTCCCTCCCCTAAGCACCTGACAGCCCCGAATCCGGATACGGCCGACTTGCGCATTTCTCTGCCTTTGGCGATGATTACCGCCAATACGGCAGCCCGCTTACGGGCCAGCTACCGCTCGAACAGCTAATGACTCCGGTAAAACACCATGAGCAACGACGCCTGGCAGGTATTTAAACTTGAAGAACTCACTCAAAAGGTCGCTGGTAGCGAGCCTTGTTACCACGAGTTCCTGAGGCTACCCGGCATGAGTTCGGCGGTTTACCGGCTGCCGGCCGGTGCCAAAGACATGCAGGCCCCTCATCTCGAAGACGAGGTTTATTTCGTCGTCGAAGGTAAAGCCCGCCTGCGCGTGAACGATGAAGACCAGGAGGTCGGGCCCGGCTCAATCCTGTTCGTGCAGGCGACTGCTGAACATTCGTTTTTCGATATTACCGAAGACCTGACACTGCTCGCCTTCTTCGGCCCTACCCAAAACGGCTAAACGCCTTTACGGCTGACCTGTCGCGAACTGCTCGGCAGTAAGCGCGGCGATTGTGCGGCCGCCGGCCTGAACGGTCGCCGCATGGGATTTGGCCCGCGGCAAAATCTGCTCCGCATAAAAGCGTGCGGTAACTATCTTCGCCTGCAGATACTCTGCATCACTGCTACCGGACGCCAGTTTCTCCGCAGCGATAACCGCTGCACGAGCCATTTGCCAGCCACCGGCTACCGTACCGGCCATCATCAGCAGGTGGTAAGACACCGCACCGGCATCATCCGGATTAGCCAACAGGTAGGCGACCGAAGCCTTCAATTGTTCCAGCGCGGCACTGAAATGTTCTGCAATAGCCGTAAGGTCATCGTTGCCATTCAGCTTACCAAGCACTGCCGACATCTCTTCGATAAAGGCGTTAATACCTTCGCCGCCGTCACGCAAAATCTTGCGGCCTGCAAGGTCGCCGGCCTGAATGCCCGTGGTTCCTTCGTAAATCGTTGTAATCCGTGCATCGCGGAAGTGCTGCGCTGCTCCGGTTTCTTCGACGTAGCCCGAGCCGCCGTGAATCTGCACACCAAGCGATGTCAGCACCTGACTGGTTTCCGTTGACCAGCCTTTAACGATAGGTGTCAGCAAATCAGCCATGACCTGGCTTTTCTGTTTAACGGCGTCGTCATCACTCTTTTCGGCGCGATCGAGATGCCCCTGCGCGTAATACGCGACAGCACGCATTGCCTCTGTTTCGGCTTTCATCTGCAACAACATACGGCGAACATCTGCATGCTCAATAATCGGCACACCTGCCTGAACCCGGTCATTCGCCTGAAATAGCGCCTGCTGATAGCTGCGCTCTGATACCGCAATACCCTGCAGACCAACGCTCATGCGCGCCCGGTTCATCATGGCAAACATGCTCATCAGGCCTTTGTTCTCTTCGCCGACCAGATAGCCCTCGGCACCCTGGAACTCCAGCACACAGGTCGGGCTGCAATGAATCCCCAGTTTGTGCTCGATCGAGACCGTTTCCACCGTGTTGCGCTCACCCGGTGTACCGTCATCGTCAAGCTTGAACTTCGGCACGAGGAACAGCGACAGACCTTTGACACCTTCCGGAGCGCCCTTGATACGGGCGAGCACCAGATGGATCACGTTGTCGGTCATGTCGTGATCACCCCAGGTGATGAATATTTTCGAACCACTGACGCGATAAACATCGCCGTCTTTCTCGGCAGATGAGCGGATCACAGACAAGTCGGAACCGGCCTGCGGCTCGGTAAGATTCATTGTGCCCGTCCACTCGCCGCTAACCATTTTCGGCAAGTAGGTCTGGCAGAGTTCTTCGCTGGCATAGGATTCGATCGCGTGAATAGCACCCTGCGTTAACAGCGGGCACAGCGACCAGGCCAGATTGGCCGACTGCCACATTTCTTCAACTGCGGTACCGACAAGCAAAGGCTGACCCATGCCGTCATATTCGGGAGCCATCGCCAGACCGGGCCAACCGCCTTCAACATATTGCTGATAAGCGTCTTTAAATTCAGCAGGCACGGTAACCTGACCGTCAGTCAGCTTGGCGCCCTGTGTATCGCCAATCACGTTTGTCGGCGCAATCACTTCGCCGGCCAGCTGCGCAGCGCCTTCGAGCATCGCCTCCACCATATCCGGTGTGGCCTCCTCGTAACCGGGCAACTGACTTACTTCTTCCATACCGGCCAGTTCGTTGATTGCAAACAACATATCCCTGACCGGGGCGCGATATTCAGACATTTCTTCCGTCTCTCCTGTAACTCTTTCGGGCAGCGGCGACCCCACCGCATGCAATACCATCGCCGCTACCGCTAGCGAACCGGTTTCCTGCTATGGTTCACCGGCACGTTTGCCCTAACGCAATCAGCAGGACCGGACTCTGCAGTGACGCAGACCGCTTTCGTGGATGCTGTTAAGACAAGCCGGGCATTACGCCGGATACCGGATGGTAGCTGGCTATTTTAGCACTCTATCGCGCATTTGCGCTCGTTCTTAGGCTGCACCCTCCCCGGGCAAGCCGCTCAGGTAAGAGGATTACGACGATGGACACCCCGTCAATTCCTGCAGAAACCCCCGAAAACCAAGAAAATCAAGGCTCGCGACAATTACAGCAGATGCAGCAGCAGGGGCTGTTGAGCCCGGCAAACAGAGCCGCGCTGGAGCCGGTCGCAGAGCGTTTCGGGGTTGCCATAACTCCGCATATGGCCGGTCGCATTGATCTGCAGAACCCCGCCGACCCGGTGGCCGCCCAGTTCGTACCGGACGCCCGTGAACTGCGGCTGCAAACCGGGGAGTTGTCCGACCCTATCGGCGATCACCGTCACATGCCGGTCAAAGGCATCATTCATCGCTATCCCGACCGGGTATTGTTCACGCCGGTGCACGTCTGCCCGGTGTATTGCCGGTTTTGCTTCCGGCGGGAAGACGTTGGTTCACAACCCTTGCTCAGTGAAGCCGAGCTCGCTGCTGCGCTCGACTACATTCGCCAAGACCCGGGCATCTGGGAAGTCATCCTGTCTGGCGGCGACCCGCTGGTTCTGTCGCCGCGGCGGCTGCAGCAATTACTGACTGAGTTGCGGACGATTGATCACGTCAAGGTAATTCGCATTCATACACGTGTGCCGGTGGTCAGCCCGGAGCGGGTAACCGCCGAGTTGATTGATGTGCTGCGCACAGCCCAACCGCTATACATTGTGTTGCACACCAATCACGTTCAGGAGTTCGACGAGCAAGCCGTTCGGACTTGTCATGCGCTTGCCGATGCAGGGCTGCCCCTATTGAGCCAGACGGTTCTCCTGAAGGATATCAACGACTCGGCCGACACACTCGAAACGCTGTTTCGGTTTCTGATCGAGAATCGCATCCGGCCCTATTACCTGCACCATGCTGACCAGGCCCGGGGCACGGCGCATTTCCGCACGACGCTGGCCGAGGGTCAGGCAATAACGGATGAGTTGCGCGGGCGGATCTCCGGTTTGTGCCAACCCCAATATGTAATCGACATCCCCGGCGGGCACGGCAAGTCGCCGGCCGGCAGCAACTGGGTCTCTGCCAGCGGCAACGGCTACCGGATTCGTGATTACACGGGTAGCGAGCACTATTTTGCGGACAACACCGCAGAAGAGGTAACGCAGACGCGCGCCAAAGCGTAGAATCACAGCAATTGTCCAGCCCGGTTTGTTGCCCAAGTTAAGAGTTGCAGCCCATGTCGCCTGAACACGCGCCCCACATACTAACGATCACCTGCCCCGATACCATCGGCATCGTTGCCGAGGTAGCCGGCTTTTTGCGTGATGAAAAATGCTTCATCGAAGAGTCCTCGCATTTCGGCGATGCTGACACCGGGCAGTTCTTCATGCGCACGCAGTTTTGTTACCCGGAGGGCGGCTTCTCTGCCGACTCTTTCAGCGAAGCCTTCGCACCGATTGCGGCAAACTTTTCGATGCAGTGGTCATTGCATGACACGACGGCGAAACCGCGGGTGTTGATCATGGTGTCAAAGCATGATCACTGCCTTAATGACCTGCTTTACCGCTATCGCACCGGCACTCTCGACATAGAAATTACCGCCGTCGTCTCCAACCATGAAGACCTGCGGGAACTGACCGAGTGGCACGGCATCGAGTTCATGCACGTGCCGGTCGCGGGCGATAAACCTGCGGCTGAAGCGAAGCTAAAGGCAATCTTTGCGGGGACACGCTCCGACCTGATCGTACTGGCACGCTATATGCAGGTACTGTCAGACCAGATATGTACCGAACTGACCGGCAAGATTATCAACATCCACCACTCGTTCCTGCCAGGCTTTAAAGGTGCACGCCCGTATCATCAGGCGTATGAACGCGGCGTCAAACTGATCGGAGCTACGGCTCACTACGTTACGGCCGACCTCGATGAAGGGCCGATTATCGAACAGGTAGTTGAACGGGTGAATCACACCCATTCTGCAGATGACCTGACGGCCGTAGGCAGAGATGCAGAAGCGATTACGCTGGCGCGTGCGGTCAAGTACCACGTCGAGCACCGCGTATTTCTGGACGGCAACCGGACCGTAGTTTTCAGACAGTAGTCCTGAACCAAGACCTAGCGGTTAGCAATTACCGGGCGCAGCAACTCGTCCGCCTCGCGTAACGTGGCAACCGTTGTATCCCAGTCGATACAGGCATCGGTAACCGACACACCGTAGTCCAGACCTTCGCCGCCAGACTGCAGTTTCTGGTTGCCGGCATTCAGATTGCTTTCGAGCATCAGGCCCATAATCGACTTATTGCCGTTGACGATCTGGCTGATGCAATCAGCCGCTACCAGCGGCTGCCGATTATGGTCTTTACTCGAGTTGGCGTGGCTGCAATCCACCATGATCCGCTCAGGAAGACCGGCGTTGCGGAGCTCTTCCTCGCATTGTGCAATGCTAGCCGCATCATAGTTCGGGCTGCCACCACCGCCGCGCAATACCACGTGACCGTAGCGGTTCCCTGCAGTTTGAAATACAGCTGAACGCCCGTCTTTGTTGATGCCGAGGAAATGGTGGCCCTGACTCGCAGACTTCATAGCGTTGATCGCAACTTCCAGCGACCCGTCGGTACCATTTTTAAAACCTACCGGCGTCGATAAACCGCTCGACATTTCGCGATGGGTTTGCGACTCGGTCGTGCGTGCACCAATTGCAGTCCAGGTAATCAGATCACCAAGGTATTGCGGCATGATCGGGTCCAGCGCTTCAGTTGCTGTCGGTAACCCCATCTCGGTGAGATCGAGCAATAATTTGCGACCCAGTCGAATACCTTTCTCGACATGGAAGGAATCATCCATATCCGGATCGTTAACCAAGCCTTTCCAGCCAACTGTCGTGCGCGGCTTCTCGAAGTAGACGCGCATCAGAATCAGGAGGGTGTCTTTAACCTCATCAGCCAGCACGGCAAGGCGCTCTGCATACTCATGCGCTGCCGCAACATCGTGAATCGAACACGGGCCGATCACCACCAGTAAGCGGGGGTCTTTGCCATCAATGATGTTCTTGACAGTTTGACGGTGCGCCAACACGGCGGACTCGACAGCCTCTGTTACCGGCAACTCATCACCGATTTCGGCAGGCGTCGGCAGCACGGTACGGGCCACCACGTTAACGTTATGAATTTTGCTATCCATAGGATTATTGCTTGGCATTAATTTTTAAAAGTTGAGCAGTTTCAGCTGGTTAAGACCAATTATAACCGGCCAACTGACATTCAAGGGCGCGTAGCATACCAGTTTCGAAGGCGATTATTGTGACAGACGCACCTGTGGCTGCCTATGCCCGAGGCAGGCAGGCCGTCAAAGTGCTATCAGCCCGCGCCAAGCTCGCGTAAAATCGCGCAGCTTCGCACCACCGCGAAATTATCGCTAGGAACCCGCTTTGCCCAAAACCCCGTCACTCAGAGCCCGCCAACGTCTCGGTAAATATCGTATCGAGCGCAAACTGTCGGCCGGCGAACGCGCCACGATCTATCAGGCGTATGACACGATTCATGCAACGCCGGTCGCGCTGAAAATAGCCAATCCGGACATGATGGATGACGACGAGTTCCTGCATGAGTTTCGTTTGGAAGCACGTCTGTCGACGCGGATGGAGCATCCCAACGTACTGCCGGTTCAGAATGCAGACTTTATTGATGACCACTTCGTCATCGCTATGCCACTTGGTATTGAGTCACTGGCAGACCGGTTGATGCGACGCATGTCGACCGACCTCGCCTTGAGCTTCACCCAGCAAGCACTCGCGGCCGTTGCTCATGCGCACGAGCAGAAAATTATTCACTGCGACATCAAGCCGGAGAACTTTGTCGTATTTCCCGGCAATCGCTTGCGTCTGTCGGATTTCGGCTTCTCCAAAGTGGCCCAGCGCAAACTGAAAGCTTCCGGCTCGGGCACTGTCGGTTATGTTGCCCCTGAACAGGCCGTTGGCCGGCCAATGTTTCAGTCGGATGTGTTCTCACTGGGCCTGCTGATCTACCAGATGTTCAGTGGCAAGCTGCCGGACTGGCCTTATGACTGGCCGCCCGCAGGAATTGAGAAAGTGCGGCGGAAATTGCGGCCAAAAGCGCGTGCCTGGTTGCGTAAATCTATGGAAATGCGGCCGCAAGACCGCTACCGTAACGCTGTGGCTATGGAAAAAGCTTTCAATAAAATACCGCGGCCAAAGCGGTAAACGGGTGCCTCAGTCGTGACGGAAACGCTGAAGTTGCAAACAACCACGGTGCTATCCAAGCCTTGCCTATACACCGGCGACTCCGATTCCGACCGCGACTCTCTGTATAACTCTATCGGCGAAGTTGAAGTTGCCAGTGTCGCCAGCTCAGAAAAATCCGGCCCCAATGAAGACTCAGCTGCTGTCATACCGATAGGCGAAGACGCGCTGGTACTGGTCGTTGCCGATGGTGTCGGCGGCTTACCCGGCGGCCGCAATGCTTCCAACATCACCGTCAAGGCAATCTCCGATGCTGTAAAGAAGAGCAATCTTGCCGACCTGCGTATGGCAATTCTCGACGGTATAGAGACAGCCAATGCCAAGCTACTGACAAGCCCCACCAGCAGTGCCACAACGGTTGCCGTCGCGGAGATTCGCCCCGGTGTGGCCCGCAGCTATCACGTTGGTGACTCGGCAATCTGGGTATGCGGGCAGCGTGGCAAAATAAAAATGCAGACGATCCCGCACTCACCTGTCGGTTTTGCTGTTGAAGCCGGACTACTAAAAGAAACCGAGGCCCTCAATCACGAAAACCTGCATCTGATAACCAATGTAGTGGGCTCCGGCGAGATGCGCATAGAAATGGGCCCGGAGCTAAAGCTTACGAGTCGCGACACGATATTGATTGCCAGCGACGGCCTGCTCGATAACCTGATGCAGCATGAGATTATCCGCATTGTCCGGAAAGGCCCCATGGATAAAGCCATGGACGGCCTGACGCAGCTAAGCTTAAAGCGCATGCACGAACCCACCAGCGGCCGGCCCAGCAAGCACGACGACTACACGGCAATCCTCTACCGGCAGCCAAGACCCAAGCGCAAATCACCACCGAAGCCCGCTCGCAAACAACCAACAGGCACACAGGCCGATAAATAAGCCCTGATTTAAAGCCTTTATATCGGTGTGGGCTATTCCACCGACCTGTCGGGCTGGGTAGTATGTTCGCCTCTTTTAAGAAGAATGCCGAAGGCGCAGGCTTTCGCGGAGAACAACAATGACTCAGGAATCCACAATTCAACCATTTGCTCCCGGCGACATTTTTGTCGGTGCAACCTTACTGAATAACCCCGATGATGATCACGCCGGGCCCGGCCGCATCATCCAGTACGACGCCGACTTCAACGAAAAAGGCGTACTCTGGACCGAAGGCACCACGCATCTGGTCGGCGGCTTGAACTTTGGGCCTGATGGCAACCTCTGGGCATTCGATAGCAACGCACACTGTGTATTGCGCATCAGTCCGGAAGGCAAACAACTGCCCACGATCAACTTCGCAGAGCGCTCTTTCTCACACTGCAACTTCGCCCCTGATGGCACAGTACTGATGGGTGAACATCTGGTTGGTGATGGCAGCGGCTTCCCTGAGTGGATGGGCAAATTCTCCGAGATGGGCACAACCCTGACCAAGATTCCGGGTGAAGACGTATTCGGTCACGGTCATATTTTCCGTTTCAGCATGGATGGCGAGTTGATCAAGGAATATCAAAACGAAGTTCACGGTGGCATGACCGGATTTCTCGGTTGCACAACGGCGAGCCTGTCGCCGGATGGCAAAACGATGCTCTACAGCTCCGAAACCGGTGCGCGGCTCATGCAGTACGACCTGGAAGGCGACAAACAACTGCCCGACTTTGTGACATTCGAGCCACGCGAGGGAATGGTGTTGATCGGCATGTACCAGCCTGACGGTACAGTACTGATGATCAAGGCTGTATCACGCACTGAGTTTGTGCTGCAGCACCTGTCAGCAGACGGCGAAGAGCTTAGAACTTATGAACTGCCCGGCCCTGGTTGGGCCACCATGGTGCCATCAGCCAGTGACGGGGTAATCCTCATCAGTAACTTCTTCAGTGGTGACCTTGGAACGCTCGATCTTGCAACAGGCGAGCTTAGCGTCAAGGTTAATGTCGGGGTTGAGCGCTCACTTGCGGGCATCGCTCAATACAAAGGCTAGGCCAAAAGTAAATCATTAAAAAAGCCCCGCTGGCGATGCCTGCGGGGCTTTTTAGTGTTCCTTTAAGGGAATTCAAACTACCACGGCAGAACGTTGCCATCATAATTCCAGAACGTGCCGGTAATCTCGACATTGGTCGCATCGATGTTACGCGCCATGTCAGCCGCAGCAACATCCGCCGGCCGCAGCATTTTCTTCGGCAGGCCGGCAACAAAATCTGTATCGGTCAGGCCCGGGTTCACCATCGCAACCGCAATGCCTTTCTTGCGCAGCTGTACGGCGATATTCATGTACATCATGTTTACCGCAGCTTTACTGGTGCGATAAAACGCGTTGCGCGGTGCGGTCACACCCTTGATAGAGCCTTCGCTGCTTGATACCACCACCAGTTTCTTCAGCTCACCGGCCAGCAGGTTCGGGTAGAAAGCTTCTGCTATTTTGGAAGGCCCCAGCAAGTTAACCTCCAGCACCTGACGGAAGACGTCGTAATCATAACTGCCGAGGAACTGTGAACGGGTGTCGCCCGCGATGCCGGCGTTGTTGATGAGAATATCAATCGGCTGGCCTTCCATTTCAGTGGCCAGTGAGTCGATCATCGCAAAGTCGGTCACGTCCAGCTGCTTAACCGACAGGTTATCGCTGGTGGAGGCCAACGCGTTAAGCTCATCGGCTTTAGCCGGTTTCCGAGCAGTTGCTATTACGTTGTAACCCCGCGCTACATAGAGCTTCGTAAACTCGAAACCGATACCGCGATTACCGCCGGTAATCATGACCGTCGGCACGTAGCCATCGGGCAAAGCCGGTGCAACGTAATCACTTTCAGGGGGCGGTAACATGTTCTTCTCTGCACCGTGACCGCCTGCAAACGACGTCGCTGCAGCCAGCAACAAACCAACTGCCAATAAAATCTTTCTGCCTAACATTTCACTACCTCCGAAAAAGAAATGGCCGGCAAACGCCGGCCATCAAAACAGCTATCAGCCGCCTAACCGGCCGCTTTGATGTCCGCCTGACTGCCTTCCTGCGCAGCCTTAAGCGGAATTGAATCGAGCACCCAACCTTTCTGATTGCTGCGCTCGGGGCTCGGGATTGCAAACGCAACACCACCACCGGCATCGGCAACCGACCGGCTATCAATGCGCCAGCCCTTGGCATCCCACTCCTTAAGGTGCTCACGATAAATCAATATGCATTTATCGGAAGGCGTCATGAATTCTTTGGTATTCGTGTCCGGCGTTACTACAGGATGCAGGTTTTCAATAATCTTGATGTCCTGATTGGCAACATACATGTTGCGCTCCATGACGTAATCGTCATTCTTCTCCTCAAGTACGCAGTTGCGCATGCAGATCAGATAAACATACGAACTGTTCTCGTCGATCGGCCGCTCGACCAGATACTGGTGCAACCAAAACTCCGGTGAGACATGAATGTATGTCCACACCTGGTTCGGGCCGTGATAACCGGTGCCGGCATCCAGATCACCGGCCTGATCACGCAAGTCGCGCATCTCGCCCTCGGGTAGTGCAGGCGCTTTGAAGGTATGCCAGAAGCCCTGCCCCCAATCGCTACCGCGATTATCAAGACGCATTTCATTCACTTTGTATTCTTCGTTTTCACCGCCGAAGCCGTGGGTGTCATGCACATATTCATTATGAGCCGGATCGATGCCGTTCTCGATGGAGCGCTCATAGTTGGCGTTGAACCCGTAGTGCTGAATGGTGGGGCGCCAGCCTTCCTGGCCCCATTCGGTTATATCGATGATCGGTGGCCGTTCCGCTTCCGGCAGATCGCCGAGGAATGCCCAGATCAGGCCGTACTTTTCTTCTACAGGGTACGCATCAATGCGGGTGCGGCCCGGAATCTTGGCGTCTTTCCCGAGTGACGGGATTTTGGTGCAAGCGCCACTGCCGTCAAACTCCCAGCCGTGATACGGGCACTGAATGTTGCCGTCTTTCATTTTGCCGTCGCCCAGCGAGCCGCCACGGTGGGTACAGGTATTGCTAAGGCAAGAAGCCTGGCCATCGCCATCGCGAAACACGACAAAGTCCTGTCCGAGAGCTTTCACCCTCATCGGCGCATCCTGCAATTCCTCGGCGGTTGCCATGGGGTACCAGAAGTTGATGTACATTATTTTATTCCTGTCGATGTCAGGGAGTTAGTAGGCTTTAGCAACTATTCGCTGTTACCGCCGCCGCAGATGCACTCAACTATAAATCGTTATCCGGCAGCTTGTCATATCAGCCTGATACTCAGCGTCAATGCGTGCCGGAATTAACCCGATACACCGACCTTCAAGCTGTGGCGGCGCACTGCGACAACAATAAAGAAACAGGGCACCAGCATCGCTGCGCCCAGCAACAACGGGCTGTTCACGCCGAGTGTCTGAAACATTAGACCGGAAAACGTCGGGCCTACAGCGCGCCCGAGATAGCCGAATGACTGATAAACGCCGATTACCGTCCCGCGCTCGGATTCCCCCGCATGCCGCGATACCCAGGTCACGGCAACGGTATTGAACATCGCTCCCGCGGCTGCGGTAAAGGTTATACCGAAGATCAGCCACGGCCATGTCGGTGCCTGGGTCATGATCAGCAGACCCGTCGCATAAGACACTACGGCAATCATCAGCAGGCGCCCCTCGCCGAGCACCGGCGTCAGACGACCAACAATACCCAACTGCACGACCATTACGACCAGACCCAGGTACATAAAGACAAACCCGACTTCTTTCGGTCCCCAGTCGAACCGTGCGCCGGACCACAGCGGCATGATCGTTTCAAACATTGCCATTACGAAGAACACGAGGAACCCCATCATGACCATCTGGGCCAGAAACGGACGACCCAGAACATGTTTGTACGAATCGAGGCGCCCGCCGATTTCTTTCTGCTGGGCTTTTGCCTCATGGCGGTTTTCTTCCGACAGGCTTTCTTTAAGAAAGAACACGATGCCAACCAGCGTAAACAGTGAAATACCTGCCGCTGCAAGGCTCGGGATCATCATGCTGGCAGTGCCGGCAGCGTCGCCGCCAAGCAAGCCGCCAAGCGCCGGGCCAATCATAAAGCCGAGACTCATCGCACCCCCGACCATGCCCATCCCCTGCGCACGCTTTTCCGGCGGCGTTACATCGGTGACATAGGCAACAGCAGCAGCGAAATTGCCAGCCATTAAACCGGTCATCAGACGTGCAATACCGAGGACCCATAAGTTGGACGCAAACGCCATCACGACATAGGCCACTGCCCCGCCGAAGATTGTGATCAGCAATACCGGCTTGCGGCCCCAACGATCACTGGCACGACCCCATAGAGGGTTCGCAACAAACTGGCCGAGAGAGAAGGTAGAAATAATAAAGGCTGCCGCCATGGGCGACGCACCGAGGTTCTCGGCCGCAAACATGAACGGCGGCAATATCAGGCCGAAGCCCATGCCGCTCGACATGACTACCAGAAAAATTATGAACATGTATGCGCCTTGTTGTGGGTGCTGCTACTTGCGCTTCAGGACCGCACGCCCGTCGGTAATTGCCGGTACATCAGCCGTATTAAGGAATTCCAGCGCAGCACTGTCACCTTTCACGTAAGCGTCCAGAAAGGCCGTGTTCAGCGTACTCACGATTTCCAGGCCCTCATAGTCATCTTCGCCACCACGGTCGGTGCGGCAAATCAGACCGCCGAGATAATGATCACTGTTTTGCAGTTCAAGAGCGAATTTGTCGCCAGGCTTGGTCAGCGAATACGGCGACATGCGCCATTCCCACGGATACTCGACAGGTGTGCCGACATTGCCCGTATCCAGCGTACCGCCTGAAGCGAACAACGGGCCGCGAATACTATCGAAGGCGTCTTCGGTCAGCTCGGACTTGTCGATCAATGGCGCCGGCCCGACGCCGCTCAGGATAACGGCAGCCATAAAGCGTTCGTCAGAAAAATCCTGCAGTTCACCTTTACGGCTGACGATGGGCGCACCCATGATGATTTCAGACATCATGCCGCCAAATGAATGACCGGATACGGCCAGTCGTTCGCCATCCAACGTGCCCGCCAGTCCGGGGAGCTGCTCCTGAATAGTTGTAACCGAGTCGGCAGCAAAACTGATTTCGGCCGCACGCATCGGCAGCAGTGTAAACAGCACCTTCGGATTGATCTTGCCCAGATTCGGCGAATCCGGATGGTCGAGAAAAATCACCGCATAACCATGAGACACCCAGTGGTCGGTAACGTTGCGGTACTGTTCCGGATAGCAAAAGGCGCCATGTGAAAACACCACAACCGGAAACCCTTCCGGTGCTGCCGGGCCGGCAGACGGGTATGAAACCTGCATCGGAATATCACGTTCCTGCGCCGGATCATAAATCTTCAATTCATCAAGGTGCGCAACGGTGTAAGGACCGGGGGCCGGGTTCCAGGTATAGGTCTGCGGGCTTTGCGACGCACAGGCAGCAAGAGTAATCGCGAGCAAGCTAACAAGAATCAGTTGTTTCATATGTCGTATACCTAGAGAAATAACAGGCGGGAAGGCCCAATTGCGCACAGTCTAGGGTGCGGCCGCAGCGATGCCAAGCTGTGCTACTCGCTTATCCGCGCTAGCCGCTGTTGGTTCCCGGAACCAATGGAACGGGATCAAGCACCCAGCCTTTATGCTGTCGTCGTGCCGGTGACGGAATTGCGTAAGCTATATGACGCTGATTGCGATTCACCGCGTCTATATCAATGCGCCAACCGCGATCAGCCCAGCCCTGCAGCAATTCGCGGTACATCAGGATCACTTTATCGGCCGGAACCATGTATTCGCGGGTATTGGTCGGAGGCGTGACCACCGGGTGCAACTTGTCCAGCACAACGATGTCCTGCTTGGCGACGTACCAGTTTTTCTCGGTAATCGAGTCGTCTTTTTCCGGTTCGAGCGCCATATTGCGCATGTTGACCAGATAGATCCGCACCCGGTTCTCGCTGATCGGTGCCTCATAAACGTACTGTCCGAACTCGGCTTCTTCCGAGAAACGGATAATCGTCCACAAGTGATTCGGCCCCGTATGACCCGACCCGGCTTCACGGTCGCTCTTGGCCGTTTTGTACTTCGCCATGATGCTGTCTTTTTTCGCTGGCGGCGAATTAAACTTGTGAAAGAACCCGAAGCCCCAGTCGTAGTCTTCATCGACCATGCGCAGCCCATGGACTTTGTACTCCGCATTCTCGCCGCCGAAACCGTGTGTCGGGTGCACGAACTCATTGTGCGCCGGGTCGAGACCGTTCTCGACAGAGCGCTCGTAGTTCGCGTCGAGCTCATAAGTCATCCACGTTGCCCGCCAGCCTTCCTGATCGAAGGTTGGTATCGGCATGATTGGCGGCCGCTCGTTCTCCGGCAGGTCACC
>Ga0070729_10002812_pt1 | contig 21493 bp, 20 predicted proteins | sample tdDd472_FD_66725 | JGI IMG/M metagenome (GOLD analysis project Ga0070729, IMG submission 66725) | Marine sediment microbial communities from the Atlantic coast under amendment with organic carbon and nitrate - tdDd47.2 | ecosystem: Environmental > Aquatic > Marine > Coastal > Sediment | place... | reverse complement strand
CTTTAACATAAATAACTCCTTTTAATTTATGATGGAGAAAACACCATACTCCTTTACCCATAAAATCCTCAGACGCAGTTCAAAGATCCATAAAAAAGCCTCCAATCGGAGGCTTTTTAAATTCACAATTTGTCTAAAGAATTGCTTAAAGACTTTTCTTAAACTCGTCGGTCATCAGTTCAAAGTCTTCTTTGCCGACGCCGCAGTCCGGGCAGTACCAGTCTTCTGGCACATCTTCCCAACGGGTTCCGGGCGCGATGCCGTCTTCTTCCCAGCCTAGTTCTTCGTCATAAACAAAATCACACACCAGGCAACGGTATTTTTTATATTCCACCAGCTAAACCTCTCGAATCTCTGTCTATATGGGCTTTTCAGGCCCACATTGTAAGCATTTTGTGCGCAATTACTAGATGAAGCGCCAGAAAATGGCGCATAAACAGGGAGTTATAGGCCTTTAATTGGGTCTGCGAGGCGCAAAAATACACCAATTGGCTAACTTCATGTTAGAATTGCGCCAACTTAAAAGTCATAACAAACATTTGGGTGCACGCATGGTTTTTCAAGGCCAACATATTCTCTCTATTGACCAATTAGACCGCGAAGCGGTTGAGCGAATCCTTCAAGTTGCTGATTTAATGCACCCTTACGTGGCTCGCGAGAAAAGCTGCCGTGTTCTTGATGGCGCAGTGCTTGCCAATATGTTCTTCGAGCCAAGTACGCGCACTCGCATCAGCTTCGGCACAGCCTTTAATTTGCTTGGCGGTCATGTCCGCGAAACCGTTGGCATGTCGACCTCATCTCTGGCCAAAGGCGAATCTCTGTACGATACAGCGCAGGTATTATCGACTTATGCGGACGTGGTTGCGATGCGCCATCCGCAAGCGGGCTCGGTAGCTGAATTTGCTGCTGGCAGTAAAATCCCGGTGATTAATGGCGGCGATGGCCCCAATGAACACCCGACCCAAGCCCTGCTTGATATTTACACCATATTCAATGAGCTGAACCGTATTCATAAAGGCACCGAGAATCTGCGCATCGCCATGATGGGCGATTTGAAAAACGGTCGCACGGTGCACTCGCTAACCCAACTGCTGTGCGTCTTCCCGAATGTGGATTTCACCTTCGTCGCGCCCAATGCACTGGCGATGCCGGAAAAAGTACTGGCGGTTTGCGATAAGTACAATCATCGCGTAACGATAACCGACAGCCTTGACGATGGCCTACACAGCCAGGATGTGATTTATCAGACACGCATTCAGGAAGAGCGCTTCGAGACACAACGCGAAGCGGATCTCTATCGCGGTAAATACCGTCTGAATCAGTCTGGATACGAAAAATTCTGCGACCCGAACACCATCATCATGCATCCGCTGCCGCGCGACTCACGCCCGGAAGCCAATGAACTGAGCGATGACATGAATGATAATCCCAATCTGGCGATCTTCCGCCAGGCCTATTTTGGTGTCAAAGTGCGCATGGCCTTGTTCGCGCTAGTGCTGGGTGTTGAAGACAAACTCAGCCAGTTCGAAACACCCGTCGCCTGGCACTCCAACAAAATTTAACCATTAACTGAAAGATTTCTATATGACCACATCAGATCAATTATTTAATCGCGCCAAGCAGCACATTCCTGGTGGCGTCAACTCTCCTGTTCGTGCCTTCAACGGCGTTGGTGGCACTCCGATTTTCTTCAAGTCTGCGAACGGTGCCTACTTCACCTCAGTCGACAATAAACATTACATCGATTACGTTGGCTCATGGGGGCCAATGATTCTTGGCCACAATCACCCTGCGATTTTAGAAGCGGTGATTAAAGCGGCTGAAAAAGGTTTAAGCTACGGCGCGCCGACCGAAGTCGAAGCGGAAATGGCAGAAAAGATCTGCGAACTGATTCCATCGATTGAAATGGTACGCATGGTTAACTCGGGCACCGAAGCGACCATGAGCGCGATTCGTCTAGCGCGCGGTTACACCCGTCGCGACAAAATCATCAAGTTCGAAGGCTGTTACCACGGCCACGCAGACTGTTTGTTGGTTAAAGCAGGTTCTGGTGCATTAACTCTGGGCGAGCCGACTTCACCGGGCGTGCCAGCAGATTTCGCCAAGCACACCTTAACCGCTGAGTTTAATAACCTTGATAGCGTCAAAGCGCTATTGTCAGAGTTTGGCGATGACGTCGCCTGTATTATCGTCGAGCCAATTGCGGGCAACATGAACTGCATTCCGCCGGTTCCGGGCTTCCTCGAAGGCTTACGCGAACTGTGCGATAAACACGGTGCGGTATTAATTTTCGACGAAGTCATGACCGGTTTCAGAATGGGCATTGATGGCGCGCAAGGGTATTACAACATCAAACCCGACATGACCTGTTTAGGCAAAGTGATCGGTGGCGGTATGCCAGTTGGCGCTTTCGGTGGTAAAAAAGAAATCTTCGAACAACTAGCGCCACTTGGCCCTGTTTATCAGGCAGGCACTTTATCAGGCAACCCAGTAGCCATGGCCGCAGGCTTAGCCGCTATGAACGAACTATCCAAACCTGGCTTTTACCAGCCACTGTTCGACTACACCGAACAACTGGTAGACGGCATGCGCGCGATAGCCCACGAAGCAAGCGTCCCATTCACCACCAACCACGTCGGCTCCATGTTCGGCTTCTTCTTCAACGACGCCGAAACCGTCACCAGCTACCAACAAGTCGCCAACGGCGATCTAGAACGCTTCAAAAAGTTCTACCACGATATGCTAGACCAACATATCTACCTGGCACCGTCCGCCTTCGAAGCAGGCTTCGTCTCCGCCGCCCATGGCGAAAAAGAACTTGAGCTCACATTGAGTGCAGTGAGAAAAGCGTTAGGTTAAGACCATAAAAAATCCCGCAGCAATGCGGGATTTTTCTTTAATCATTGTTTATTCCAAGCAACTCCTCTCCTTGCTCACCTAGTATGCAATAAAAGCCAATAGTATAAATATCCGTACCCTTTATGACTTCCCATTCGCTAGATTGATGAATAGGAACATGCATTACCACACTAGAACTAGAATCAAGAAGATTTAAATTGATTTGAAAAACTTTCGAGTGAATGCCAGCTGGATCTGTTGTCACTTCATGATGTGAAGAAACCAAATCTGTCTCTAATTGGTAGCAGCCTTCCTTCGCGTTAATAGCAATAGATTCATAGTGTGTACCATTTTTGTATATGCGCAGATGAACCTGCATGTAGTAATTTTTATTCATTTTTAATTAATTGTATTTTAATAACCGTAGGGTGCGTCGTGACGCAGATCCTGCCCTAGGGGTACCGCTCTTATAACCTGCAATCTACCACCAAACTTAAACCTCACCAAATCTGCCTTCAAGTTCACCACACCCCGCCCAATCAATCGGAAACAACCCTCGTTTCACATCACGATGAAATGTTGAATAAGGCCAGTCTCTTACCCTTTTAACCCATTGATGCTTCACAGGATTGATATAACAATAATGGATATGGTTTATATAATCTTCTTCATCGCGTATTTGATGCTCCCAAAACCGTCTTTGCCACAAACCTTTTTCATTGCGGGTTAATCTTGAAAGATGTTCGGTAGTATTGAGATTAAGCCGCTTGGTAAAACCTTCTTTAATTAACCTTAATCGACTTGAATAATCGTCATCATTTTGCGGTAAGGTCATCACCATGTGAAAGTGATCGGGTAAAATCACCAAAGCATCAAGTTTGAAAGGGAGTTGCTTTTTAACATGATTAAACGATTGGCGAAGTTCGTCGATGTAGAGTGTTAATAAACCCTCATTACGATTTAATGTATTGACGGTAAAGAAATAGGTACCTCCCTTCACCTTTGCTCTTCGATAGTTCGGCATCCATGCCCTCCTTGAATTCAATGGTGCGTCACGACGCACCCTACTTTAGTCACAAAAAATAAGAAATGCCAGACCAATAGATACCAACAACATAAAAACTGCAACTGTATATAAAAATAATATTAACACACCTATTTCAGGTGCAACATCTAACCCAAGTTTATCTCTTATTTTAAACACATCATTTCTTGAAACTTTTGCCAAGCTCGCTCCTATAATAAACAAAGCTGAGAGTGCCAAGCTCATTATAAGAGGAAACAAAAGTGACCACTTTACTAAAGGAAGAGTTGAATTTGTAAAGTAAAATGAAAGTATTGCACCTGTCACCAAATAGTAAAATGCATTGATCTTAACAACCAAATCCAAATAACTTTTATACAAATCAACATTCATCTGATATTGCCGCCACAAAACTTCTCTATCTTCCATTAAGCCCCCTTCTTTTTTGAGTCGTAGGGTGCGTCGTGACGCACCGCTCTTTTGATTGATAATCTACCACCAAACCTCTGACTCACCAAACCGATTAAAATCCCCGGCGAAATATGCTTAAATGCTTCTTTTTACAGATTTCGATGATTTCCTATGATGAATTTAGATTTAACGGGTAAGAATGCTTTGGTCTGTGGTTCGAGTCAGGGCATGGGTAAGGCGATTGCGGAGCAGTTGGCGTCGCAGGGTGCGTCGGTGATTCTTCTGGCGCGTAATAAGGCGAAGCTTGAGGCGGTGCGCGATGGGCTGGATACATCCAAAGGTCAGAAGCACGCGGTTCTGGTGGCGGATTTTGCTTATCCTGAGCAAGTTAAGGCAACAGTTGCTGAGTTTTTAAAGCATGGTCAATTGGTTGAGATTCTGGTTAATAATACGGGCGGTCCTGCGCCGGGTCCTGCTAACACAGCGGAGACCGATGATTTTCTAGCAGCTTTCAACCAGCATCTGATCTGTAATCATGAGTTGATGAAGCTGTTAACGCCGGGTATGAAAGAAGCGGCTTATGGGCGTATCATCAATGTAATTTCCACGTCGGTTAAGCAGCCTCTGCACGGTCTTGGCGTGTCGAACACGGTGCGCGGTGCTGTGGCGAACTGGGCGAAGACGTTAGCCAATGAGTTGGGCCAGTTTAATATCACGGTTAATAATGTGTTACCGGGCGCGACCAATACGGTTCGTTTGGAAGCCATTATTCAGAACAAAGCGAACAAGCAAGGCGTTTCCATCGAGGAGATGGAAGAGGAAGAAAAGTTGATCATTCCAATGCGTCGTTTCGGTGAGCCGGAAGAGTTCGCCAATGCAGTGGCCTTTTTAGCGTCACCAGCAGCGGCTTATATTACGGGTATTAATTTGCCGGTAGATGGCGGACGCACCAGCTGTCTGTAATCACCACTAGAGAACCACTATGCAAATCATCAAGAACTACGTTAATGGCCAATTGCTCGATCCTTTTGCTGGTCAATACATTGATAATGTTGAACCGGCCACTGGGCAGGTTTATAGCAAAATCCCTAACTCGGATGAGCATGATTTAGAGCAGGCAGTTATTGCCGCAGAACATGCGCAGAAAGGCTGGGCCAATACTCCGCTTGAAAAACGCGCGGAAATTTTATGTCGCCTGGCGGATATCATCGACGCCAATGCCGACATGTTGGCGCAAGCCGAAGCCATTGATAACGGCAAGCCGATTACGCTGGCCAAGAACGTGGATATTTATCGCGCCTCTGCCAATATTCGATTTTTTGCTCACGCCATTACCCAGTTCTCCAGCGAAAGTCATGCCATGGAAGATGTCGCCATAAACTATACCCTGCGCGATCCGATTGGCGTTGTCGGTTGTATCTCTCCCTGGAATTTACCACTCTACTTATTCACCTGGAAAATCGCGCCAGCATTGGCCAGTGGGAACGCCGTTATTGCCAAGCCATCAGAAATCACACCAATGACCGCATTTTTGTTTTCCAAGCTGTGCGTTGAAGCTGGCTTGCCCGATGGTGTGCTGAATATTCTGCACGGCACCGGCCCAAGCATCGGCGGTCCACTAACTACTCATCCAAAAATCAAAGCGATCAGCTTTACCGGCGGTACGGCAACTGGCGCACAAATCACCAAAGTCACTGCCGGTATGTTCAAAAAGTTATCGCTGGAATTGGGCGGCAAGAATCCAACCTTGGTCTTTGACGATTGCGACTTTGACGATACGGTTACTAATGTGGTTCGGGCAGCATTTTCGAATCAAGGACAGATTTGTTTATGCGGTTCGCGAATTTATATCGAGCGCTCCATTTACGATAAGTTCAAGCAAGCTTTCGTTGAGAAAGTAAAACAAATCAAGATTGGCGATCCGCTAGAAGCTGACACCCAACACGGCGCGCTGGTTTCTAAAGCGCACATGGAAAAAGTACTATCCTACATTGAACTGGCGCAGGAAGAAGGCGGTACTGTGTTAACCGGCGGCAATCAGGTGACATTAGAAGGTCGTTGCGAAAATGGTTACTTTGTCGAGCCGACAGTAATCGAAGGCTTAACCAATCATTGTCGCACTAACCAAGAAGAAATTTTTGGCCCGGTCTGCACCATCATGCCATTTGATAGCGACGACGAAGCCATCATGCTAGCCAATGGCACTGAATACGGTTTAGCCTCCAGCGTCTGGACCAACGACCTGAAGCGTGCACATCGAGTGGCCAAAGAAATTGAAGCCGGCATCGTCTGGATCAACTGCTGGTTATTGCGTGATTTGCGCACGCCATTTGGCGGCGTTAAAAGTTCAGGAGTTGGCCGTGAAGGTGGATTAGAAGCTTTGAGATTCTTCACTGAAGCCAAGAATGTGTGTGTGAAGTATGGCTAGCAAGCACTCTGGCTTGTCATTCCGGCCTCCGAGCCGAGACAAAATCGTCTGGAACGATTTTGAATGGCGAAGCCAGCCCAAAGGGAAAAATACAGGGATGTATTTTGTAATCCAGTGTCTTTTCTTTGGTGAGCCTATGCTCAAGCCTAAGATAAAAAGCAGATCCTGATTTTCATCAGGATGACAAAACATTAAGTTGGTGGCATGGATGACGGTGCGGTGCACACAGGATGTGCAGTGGTAGGCTGGTGATGCACCCTTAGGGCAGACCCAACGAAGTGAACCCCAATTGTTAGCGCAACTCAAAAATGTTTGTTGGGATTTGCCATGCTGATCCTGCCCTAAGGGTACATCACCAACCTACATCCAATTCAAACAAAAACACCAGCATGTCGGATACATCGCCAGTCTACGGCAATTCCAATAAACAAAAAAAAGGCGGCCACATTGGGCCGCCCCTACCTACTTTTCGATAATTAATTCACGCGAATCGGAATGTAGGTTGCGTTGTTGCTTTCTTCTACTTCAGCGATGGTGTTGTTTGGATCTAACAAGCCGCCTAAGAAGTAGTTCTGGCCTGAGTTCAACGTTGATGGAATGGTTACCGTTCTGGTTGAAGTATAGACGCTACCTTCTGGTTGCAATGCAAATGAGGTGCTTGCAATCAGAGTATCAGCGGTGCTGATGAAGTTATTGGTTGAAACATAGTAGTAAATCGTTGGTGCCTGACCTGATTCACCATTGTTTTCGTAAGTTAACTCCATGCGCACTTGCTGGCCTTTGCTGACGTTGTAGCGACGTTCGCCATTAACAAAGCTGTATGGCAATTCTACGCCAGAGGTGTTGTACAGCTTAGTGCGAATGTGCGAGCTGTAAGCACCACTTGCACCACTGTATTTCCAATGGACTAAACCGACATCCTGGACATTACCGGCATTGTTACCGTACAGCTGGCGGAGACCATAGTTTGCATCTTCACCCATGTAAGCTAAGGCATAGACGTAGTTACGGTGGATGTGATCCCAGTCCTGGCCCATGATGCTGTAACGACCATTTTCATGACCTAAGCCTGCGCCATGACCAAACTCATGCAACGCAGTTGTTTTGAATGGGCGCTCAGCACCACCGTACGGAATCATGTCTTCAGCACGTCCACGAATTCCGTATTCGTCACCTGGTGTATAGTTAACGGTGTTTTTGAATACGATGTCAGCTTCCGTGATATTGTTGCTCCAACCAAAGAACCAGCTACATGAACTCCAGGTGTAAGCGACTGCTGGAGCACTGATGCTGCTTGACCACCAGACTTCATTCTGGCCATTATTCAGGCCCACCGAAGGGTCGTCATATTGCATGGCAAAGCGGATTTTACTGGGGTTTTTATTGAACTGAGTTATCACATGGCCCAATGCTGTTCGATATAAACCTGTTGTTGAAAAACTTACAGCACTGGCTCTAAACGTGACATTATTGGTGTTCCATTTTTTGTATACACCATTACATGATGTATCCAAAGTTGCTGCTTGCGTTTCCATTCCTAAAAACGATGCAGCAATTACACTAGAGATTAAAATTAATTTCTTCATTGTACTTCCTCCGTGAAGTAATGATTAATGATGGTCGACATCGTCGATGATGTCTTGAGCGGACTGCTTAGCTCGCGCTGGAACAGCTGGTTCTGGCATAGCCGCGGGAATCGCCGCCGAAAATCTTTGCGCAATATTCGCGCTTTTGATTTCTTTAGCTGGCTTACCTTTCATAGCAGACTGAGCCGCTTTCTTGAACTGCTGTACCGAGGCGCCTTTTGCTTGAGCTTGCGCTGGTAAAGTCTTACCGGCAATCTCGCCTTGTTCATCATCCATGGCTACCGGACGTTGCGCACGCTCAGCAGACTTACCGATTTGCACGGGTTTGCCGCTTTCAGTAAATACTTCGCCACTTTTCACTTTGAAGAAGCCTTCTGAACAGCGAACCAATGGGCATTGGCCATCGCTTTTCTCTGCAATCATTAAAATGTTCTCTTCGCCAAGATTGAACTCAGGAACATTCGACACTTCAAGCACATCGTACTGAGTGTCGCTGATTTTTTTGATGCCGCCAATAAAGCGTAGCGTTACTTGACGACCTTTTTGCAGACCCTGCACATCATCTTCAATTTGGTAGGTTACGAAGGTATGAGGAATGCCTTCGACAGAATCCTTATAGTCAATTTTCATGACTTTTCCCTGGACAATGCTTTGGGCTTCTTTGGCTAATGATTCAATTCCTTTTGAGTCATTCATGGATGCCATGGTGGGTAGTGAGGCAAATGTTAGCGCAGAAACCACTGCACCCAACACTGCACATTTTTTTGTATTTAGGTAACTTTTTTTCATAAAACTTACTCCTTGTTGATTGTTCGCTTATTCCATATAAGCAGGAGTTATATTATGAATTTCGAGAGTCTTGACAAGGTGCTATATCTTTTAACTCATTGATTTTCATATTTGCATTGGATTTTTGATGTGTTTTCAGCGATTGCAGGTTCAATTGTGAGATATGTCTTACACACCAACGGCTGATTTTCCGTGGCTTAGAATATTACAAAGAGCAGATTCCGGCTCGTAGGCCGGAATGACAATACGTTGGGGTGTTGCCTTGGGATGACGATGAGGTGCATGAAAGATAATAATAGTAGGCTGGTGATGTACCCCTAGGGCAAGATAACAGATAAAAAAGGGCGGCCAGATTGGGCCGCCCCTACCATCCGCTTACTCGCTCTTTAGTGCTTCGGTTTCTTGCTTTCAATCCAGGCATCAATTTTGTCGTTGAGCACCGACATTGGAACAGCACCACCGAGTAATACCAGGTCATGGAACTCTTTAATATCGAATGCTTCACCCAGTTCTTCTTTAGCTTTTTCACGTTGCTCTACAATATTCAGCATACCGAGCTTATAACCCAGTGCTTGGCCGGGCCATACCATGTAGCGTTCGATTTCTGAAACAACGCTGGATTGGGCTGTGCCGGTTTTTTCGGACATATACTGAATGGCCTGTTCGCGAGTCCATTTTTTATGGTGCAAGCCAGTATCAACCACTAAGCGCACCGCACGGAACAGCTCTGCCTTTAAGCGCCCCAGATCACCATAAGGGTCATCTTTATACATGCCCATTTCCCAGGCAACTAACTCTGAGTATAAAGCCCAGCCTTCCACATAGGCATTATAAGGAGCGATTCGACGAATCAGGGGCAGACTTTCTTGCGCCATGTTTAATGCGATCTGCCAGTGATGCCCAGGGTTAGCTTCATGATAAGTCAGCGTCTTCAAATCAAACTTAGGATTGGCTTTCATGTCCTTGAGGTTAATCCAGTAAACACCTGGTTCAGATCCATCCAGCGGTGGTGGCGTATATTGCCCGCCTGGAGCACCATCTTGTCGCTCAACCGGTATGCGGCGAATTTCTACATCATAGGGAGGAATAGTGGCAAAGCGTGTTGGCATCACTTCATTGATGTCAGCAAGCATGCCATTAAGGTCGTCCAATAACTTTTGACGGCCTTCGGCTGAATCTTCATAAATGAAACGCTCTTCGTCATTAAGCGATGCCATTCGCTCGCCGACAGTTCCTTCTTCATAGCCTTCCGACTTTAGAATGGCATCCATTTCGGCTGTAATCCGCTCCACTTCATCGAGACCAATTTGATGTACTTCTTCTGGCGTTAGATCGGTATCGCCTAACTCGCTTACCGCATAACGATAAAACTCAGGGCCATTTGGCTGCGTCCAGATGCCCGACTCTTCTGGTGCCTTTTCCAGCAGGTCTTCCATCACCATAGCCAGGTTTTTATAGGCAGGATAAATCGTCGTTTTAGTGATGCTGACCGCATCAAACATCATCTTTTCTTTTTGCTCTGCAGGTATGTCGATTTTATCCAGTTTGCTTTGCAAGTTAGTCACCAGCGCATGTTTCTCTGGCTCGGCAGCAACAAACCCATTGAGGAAGTTAAGTGCACCATTGATGATGACCTTTGGCGGAACCCAGCCTTGCTCAGCATCAGCCAGCACTTTAGCTTTAACGCTTTCCATCATCTCGCCCATGCCTTGTAGACGGACAAGATAATCTTTTGCGTTTTTCTCATTCTTAATCGGATGGTTGTTTTGCAGTAAATTAGGAACGTCAATCGCCGGGCCATTAATCTGGCTGACGATAAAGGGCGAGTGGCCCATCCAGCCATCAATAAATCCAACCTCAAACTTCTTATCACCAGAATAATAGTGAGCCAGATCGATGACTACTTGGCGGTTTTCCTCGCCCTGAATGGTATCTGACTTTAGCATGGCCAGCTGATCGGCGTAATGACGTAAGCCTTGTCGTAGTGCTTTTTCTGCGGCAGGAGAATAGTTGGGTAATTTATCCTGATAATAGCCACCAGCAACCTCCTGACTGACACCATACATGGTGGCGTCCATTGGGCGAGCGGCAAACAATGTAGTGGTAATGTTATCGAACAGTATGCCAGGCGTCGCTTCTTCCTGCTGCTTGGTAGACTGCTCCTTGGAAATGGCAGAATCAACTGCCACTTGTTCCTGCTCGACGACTTCCTGACTCTCTTGCTTTTCTTCATCTTGCTGGCAGCCAGCGCTTAGTAAAGCAGCGCTAACCAGTATGCTGATAATCGTTTTGCGATTTGCTTGTTGTGTGAAAGACATAACCTACACCCTTGATATGATTTATGTGCGATTGATTATTAACAATTATCGGACAAAAGTCACATCCAACGGTTCAGGGCTAATGGCAAGCTTTCCCATTTGTTGTAGAGCCGTTCACAGATTCAATGGTGGTAACCCCACTGTAGTCTGGTCATGAACTCAATAACGCCAGAAACTGGTCTGTTGGTAAATTTTCTTTATAATAGCGGCTATTCTTTATTTAACTGACAGGATTGGCCATGCCATCGTTTGATATTATTTCTGAAGTGGATAAACACGAGATTACCAATACTGTTGATAACGCAAACCGCGAATTATCAACCCGCTTTGACTTCCGTGGCGTCGACGCCAGCTTTGAACAGAATGATGAGAGCATCAAAATTACTGCCGAAGCTGAATTTCAGGTCGATCAGATGATCGATATTCTTTATAAAGCATGCGTAAAACGTGATATTGATACCAATGCTTTGGATATCAGCGATGATGCGACCCATTCCGGCAAGACCTTTTACAAGACAGCCAGCTTCAAACAGGGCATTGAAAAAGACATTGCCAAGAAAATCGTCAAATTAATCAAAGATTCTAAGTTAAAAGTTCAGGCTGCTATTCAAGGCGAAGAAGTGCGCGTGACCGGCAAAAAGCGCGATGACTTACAGCAAGTCATGGCACTGGTCAGACAGGCTGAGTTAGGTCAGCCATTTCAGTTTAAGAATTTCAGGGACTGATGTTTTCGGGCAGGCACATTGGCCTGCCCCTACCTCAAATCATTGAGCCTCTTGCCTGAGAAGGCCTTTTCGGCTATAAAAGACCCCATGTATTATTTCCCACATCAAAAGACATCAGGATTCATCTTTGCCCACCAAGGTGGTTGCAAATGGATCCTCGATTGAATACGCACTCCTTTCTTGCGCCGATTGCGCGCACCTGTTTTTCCTAGTATTTTCGTTTAATAATATCGTTAAAATTTTAGCCCCAGCGTTACTTATTGAGTCTAAGCTATTGAATAGTGGTTATGACCTTACGCTAGCTAATCTAAGTTGAGGTTTTTTATGAGTGAGAAATTCGTATCTTCGACAGCCCCTGAACCAGTCGGTTTATATCCCCATGCGCGTCGTGTTGGCCACTTGTTATTCTTATCAGGCGTTGGCCCAAGAAAAAAAGGTAGCAAGGATATTCCTGGCGTGACCTTGGATGCCGACGGCAATATCACTGACTATTGTATTGAAACTCAATGTCGCAGCGTTTTTGACAATGTTCGCGCCATTCTGGAAGACTCAGGGTCCAGCTGGGATCAGCTGGTCGATGTTCAGGTCTTTTTAACCAACATGAAAGATGATTTCAAATCCTACAATAAAATCTACGCAGAATACTTTGCCGATAATCAACCTTGTCGCACCACCATTGAAATCAGCTCATTGCCAACACCGATTGCGATAGAGCTAAAATGCATCGCCACCATTTACGATGAATAAGGAGAACCACTATGAGTGAAAAAACATTAACCCCGGTTCCGCCTTTTAACTTTCAAAAGTGGATTGATGAAAACCGACACCTTTTACAGCCTCCAGTTTGCAATAAACAGGTTTTCGAACAGGACGATTTTATCGTGATGGTTGTCGGTGGTCCCAATGGTCGTCGTGACTTTCATTATGATGAAGGACCTGAATTTTTCTATCAGCTTGAAGGCGAGATGGAACTTCGCACCATTCAAAATGGCAAGCGCGTTGATTACCCTATCAAAGCGGGAGAAATCTTTCTGTTACCGCCGCGAGTTCCGCACTCACCAGTTCGCTTTGACAATTCTATTGGCCTGGTTGTTGAGCGCAAACGACTGGAGCATGAAAAAGATGGTTTGATGTGGTTTTGTGAAAACTGCGATAACAAACTGTACGAAGAATACTTTCAACTAACCAATGTGGAAAAAGATTTTCTGCCAGTCTTCGAGCGCTTTTTAGAAAGCGAAGAGCATCGTACCTGCGATAATTGCGGTACGGTCATGCCTAAACAAAACAAACTGGATCTTTAATTTATGTCTGATTTAAAGATTGATATTCATACTCATATTCTGCCCAAGAACTGGCCTGATTTAAGAGAACGTTACGGTTACGGTGGCTTTGTTCAACTAGAGCATCATAAATGCGACTGTGCGCGAATGATGGTTGATGGAAAGTTTTTCAGAGAAGTCCAGGACAACTGCTGGTCACCTGAAGTGCGAATGAAAGACTGCGACCATCACGGAGTTCACGTACAGGTATTGTCCACCGTACCGATCATGTTCAACTACTGGGCCAAGCCAGAAGACACACTCGATTTATCGCGCTTTCTTAATGATCACATCGCTGAAGTGGTCGAGCGTTACCCTACTCGCTTTGTGGGTCTTGGCACTTTGCCGATGCAGTCACCCAAACTGGCGATTCAAGAATTAGAGCGATGCGTAAAAGAGTTGGGGCTGGCAGGTGTGCAAATTGGTTCTCATATCAATGACTGGAATCTCAACGACGAAAACCTGTTTGAAGTATTTGCCGCGGCAGAAGAATTAGGCGCAGCTGTTTTTGTTCATCCGTGGGATATGGTCGGCAAAGAGAAAATGCAGAAATACTGGATGCCCTGGTTAGTAGGTATGCCTGCGGAAAGTTCTCTGGCCATATGCTCAATGATTTTTGGTGGCGTGTTAGAACGCTTACCCAACTTGAGAATTGCTTTTGCTCATGGTGGCGGAAGCTTTCCTGCAACTCTAGGCCGTATCGAACATGCTTATGAAGTACGCCCTGACTTGATGCGTGTTGATAATGATCATCATCCGCGCAAATACCTTGAGCAAATTTATCTCGATACACTAGTACATGACCCAAGGATGCTTGAATATCTGGTCGACTTAATGGGCCCGCAGAAACTTGCGCTCGGTACTGATTATCCATTCCCATTAGGTGAGCTTGAGCCGGGTAAACTAATCGAGTCCATGAACTATGATACAGCGATTGCTGATCGTTTGTTGCATGGTACAGCGCTGGAGTGGCTCAATCTGGATAAAGGACGCTTTCTCAAATGAGTAAGTTCAACCTAATCACAGAGCTTATGGGCAAGCGTTATCAGATGGATATAGAACATCCGCACTCAATAGCGATTGCTTTAAACTTTGATGGCGAGCAGCCTAATCATTTTGGTGCCGACACCGCCAAGCGACAGCCGCTCCAGGCTGGCAGTTTTATTGGAGACACCACCAAGGGCGGAAGCTGTAATGTTGACTCGATTCAATTAGTTCCCCATTGCAATGGCACCCATACAGAATCGATTCACCATATCAGTAATCAAAAGGTCTCTGTCGGAGCGATTTTCAACCAGAGCCTGAGCATCGCTTGCGTAATTAGCATTGAACCCAAGCTGGCAGAAGCCACTAACGATAGCTACTTCCCGACTCTTCAAGATGCAGATAGAGTTATTGATAAAGCACAGCTGCAAGCGGCTCTTAACAATGAAACTCTTCAACATATTGAGAGCTTAGTCGTTCGCTGTGTTCCCAATCATGATGTCAAAAAGTCATACCGGTACGATGATACCAATCAGCCACCATTCTTCACACAAGAAGCCATGATGTGGTTGGCAGACAGTCCTATTAAGCACTTATTGGTAGACTTCCCCTCAGTGGACAAAATGTATGATGGAGGTCATCTCACCAATCATCACATCTACTGGAACTTGGAAGCTGATAGTCATCAGCTGACAGACACCGCACGTTGCGATAGAACCATTACCGAAATGATATTTGTGCCAGACGATATTGCTGATGGCATCTATTGCTTAAACCTGCAAATACCCGCATTTGAATTAGACGCTGCACCAAGCCGCCCGATTCTTTACCCATTAATTGAATGTTCTGAAACACATTCAGAACAAGAACAATAAAGCATTAAGAAGAAACCATTATGAGCACTATTTTTTCACTTGAGCATGCGCAACAACTCGATCAGCAGGATCCGTTAAAGCAGATGCGTGAACAATTTCATATTCCGAAACAAGACAATGGTGATGATGAAATTTATTTGTGCGGTAACTCGCTTGGCTTACAGCCAAAACGCACACAGGAATACTTGAACTATGAGCTAAGCCAGTGGCAAAAGCTGGGCGTTAAAGGTCACTTTTCCGGTGACTTCCCATGGATGCCCTACCATGAATTTTTAACCGAAGAGTCAGCCAAACTAGTTGGTGCTAAAAACGCCGAAGTGGTTTGTATGAATTCATTGACTGCTAATCTGCACTTCATGATGGTTAGTTTCTATCGCCCAACTCAGACACGCAATAAAATCCTGATTGAAGATCATGCCTTCCCTTCAGATCATTATGCGGTTGAATCACAGATCCGATTCCATGGTTTTGATCCTGACCAATCTATGCTTCTAGCAAAACCACGCGAAGGCGAAGAGACTTTACGGACTGAAGACCTCCTCAACCTGATTGAACTGCACCGTGACGAGATTGCGCTTATTATGTTGCCTGGCGTTCAATATTACACAGGCCAGGTTCTGGACATGAAAACCATTACCGCAGCTGGTCATGCCAAAGGCTGTATGGTGGGTTTTGATTTGGCCCATGCTACCGGCAACATTCCGATGAGCTTGCATGACTGGGATGTCGACTTTGCAGCCTGGTGTTCTTATAAATACTTAAACTCTGGTCCGGGTTCAGTGGCTGGTTGCTTCGTGCATGAAAAGCATCACGCCAATTTAGAGCTTCCACGATTTGCTGGCTGGTGGGGACACGACAAAGAGTCGCGTTTTAGAATGGAAAATCGGTTTGTGCCAATGCAGAGCGCAGAAGCGTGGCAAGTATCCAACCCGCCTATTCTGTCTTTAGCTGCCATTCGCGCGTCATTAGACACAGTCAAAGAAGCTGGCGGCATTCACGCCCTGCGCGAAAAGTCAGTAAAACTGACTCGTTATCTGCGAGACTTATTAGAACAGCAACTGGCAGAGGAGATTAATATTTTAACTCCTGCCGATGAAAATGCTTCCGGTTGCCAGTTATCCTTAACCGTTAACTTGCACGGCCTTGATGGCAAAACCGTATTTGATCGTATCGAAGCGGCCGGCGTTACTTGCGATTTCCGTCATCCGAATGTCATTCGCGTAGCGCCAGTGCCTTTATATAACTCTTTCGAAGATGCGTACCAATTCGTCGCTATCTTAAAAGATAGTTTGCAGTGAGGTTGACATGTCAGTAACTCAAGATAAACACATCACGCTCATAGGCGCAGGGCTGGTTGGTTCGCTGGCCAGCATCTATTTAGGCTTGCGTGGTTATAAAGTTGATGTTTATGAAAAACTGCCGGACATTCGTCTGGAAGATATTCCGGCCGGCCGCTCGATAAATTTGGCGCTGGCTAATCGTGGTATACGTCCTTTACAGCAAGTTGGCATCATGGAGCAGGTTGAGAAATTGCTGATCCCCATGAAAGGTCGCATGCTCCATGACGAGGCAGGCGAACTGCAATTCCAGGCTTATGGGCAGCGTCCGGAAGAAGTGATTTATTCGGTGTCCCGTGCCGGTTTAGTCAGCTTGTTACGCGACGAAGCAGAAGCCACCGGTAATGTCACTTTCCACTTCAAGCACCCTTTAGTCGACATTGATTTCGACAAGCAGACTTTTACCCTTGAAGATGCAATGACCGGCCAACAGCAAACTTTAAACTATGACATTTTGCTGGCCACCGATGGGGCTGGTTCTCCGGTACGCCAATTTATGGAAGCAGCCAAGGTCGGTCAGTTCAGTTCCGAGTTGCTTGAGCATAACTATAAAGAGTTAACCATTCCTGCCGATCAAGCTGGCAACTTCCAACTTGAAAAAGAAGCCCTGCATATCTGGCCACGTGGCGGTTACATGGTGATTGCTCTGCCTAACCTTGATGGCTCCTTCACTGTCACACTGTTTATGCCAACAGAGAATGGCGAAGCCAGTTTTGCCAATCTGAATACGCCTGAAAAAGTCGATAGCTTCTTCAAAAAGTATTTCAAAGATGCTTATGACTTAATGCCCAACCTGACGGATCTGTTTTTTGATAATCCTACAGGCGTTCTGGGTACAGTACGTAGTAAAAAATGGTTCCATGCTAACGCCATGATCTTTGGTGATGCGGCGCATGCCATCGTGCCCTTCCACGGACAAGGCATGAACTGTGGCTTTGAAGATTGTGCTGAGTTGAACACCTTATTAAATCAGTTTGACGACGACTGGGAAAAAGTTTTCCCAGCTTTTAATGAAGCACGTCGCGATAACGCCAATGCGATTGCCGATATGGCACTGGATAATTATATTGAGATGCGTGATTCGGTGCGTGACCCCAAATTCCACCTCAAGAAATCCATCGCTTTTGAATTAGAGAAGCGCTTCCCGGAACAATTTATTCCACGCTACTCGATGGTCATGTTCCACCACATACCTTATGCCCAGGCGCAAAGTCGTGGTGCAGTCCAGGCCAACATTTTGCAACAACTTGCTAAGGATATTGAGAGCCCGGATCAGGTAGACTGGACACTTGCTACTCAATTGGTACAAGATCAGTTATCCGTATTACCGAAGGATTACCTACAATGAAATCAGTTTTTGTCTCCAGCCTTGCTGTGCTGTTAAGCCTGACGCTAGCAGTCTTCTCTCTATCAAGAACGGCCAGCGCTAACAATGTTCCGCAGTCTGCCAAAGAAGCTAGAGTGGAGCATGCTCAGCAATGGATCAACTTTCTGGCCAGCGATGAGCTCAAAGGCCGCAAAACGGGCACTCCTGAAATGAAACAGGTTCATGCATGGCTTGAACAGCGCTTTAAAGCTATCGGCCTGAAGCCTTTGCCAGAAACCGATTCTTATCGCCAGGAGTTTTCTTTTGAACATAAAGGAAATTCCATCGATGCGGTTAATTACATCGGCTACATTGATTGCCGATGCGACAATGATAAGTACATCATGGTCGGTGCGCATTATGATCACGTTGGTCAAAACCCGGCGCTGGAAGGCGATATTACGTTTAATGGTGCCGATGATGACGCCAGTGGTGTGGTGGCCAGTTTGGTGATTGCCGAACTGTTGGCTCAAAAAGAAAGCTTGCCTTTCAATATTATTATCGCCGCCTGGGATGCTGAAGAAATGGGTCTATTAGGTTCAAAGCATTTCGCCGAAAATCCACTGGTGCCATTAAATAAAGTTGAGACGGGTATCATGTTTGAGTTGGTGGGAACCCCGGTCGAAGAACATCCAAACAGCGCCTGGATGACCGGTAATCAATATTCCAATTTGTTCGCGCTATTACAGGATGATTTTTCCAAAGCCGGATGGTCGCTCGATGCGGACCCTTTTGCGCAGATGGGGTTATTCATGCGTTCCGACAATGCGCCTTTTGCTCTAATGGATCTCACCCAGCAAAAAGCGGAACAGGTTTTTAAGCATGGCCAGCAGGCTGATATTACCGGGATTCCAATGCATGCAATTTCGGTATGGCGCGGTCAGGATCATTACCATCAGGTTCATGATGAGGCGGAAATTATTGATGTACCGAACCTGGTAGCACTCTCAGAAGTGATTGCTGATGCAATTGCCAATTTATCTGCTGACACCAAGGTTGTTTGGAAAGAGAACCCGCACTTTAAATTTTCACGTCCTTGAGTTTTCTCATCCTTAAGTTATTTTATGTTTATAGGTTGGGTTAGAAGTTATGCTTCGTAACCCAACTCTTCGTTCACTAATAAACTACGACTAAACCTCTTTAAAACCAAAGTTATCTTTCAGTTCGGCTAACAATGGGCTGACTTCTTTAATCATCTCATTCTCACCATAGTGGATTGGTTGCTTAACTCCCCAGACTGGTCCCGGCCAGGCAGGATCATCTTTGTAGCGTGCGATATGGTGTAGGTGCAATTGGGGAACCATGTTACCCAGTGCAGCAACATTCATCTTATCGGCTTTAAATACCTTGGCCATACTTTGTAGTAAAAAGTTTGATTCTTCCATGACGTTAATCTGTTGCGCCACCGTTAATTGGTAGAGCTCCTTTATATCATTTACACGCGGAACTAAAATGGCCCATGGATATTGTTTGTCATTCATCCATAACAACTTGCACAGATTAAAATTTCCTAACTCTACTGCATCTTTGGCCAAAGTTTCACTCAAAACAAAACTCATAAAACTCCCTATTAAAATGACTTAATACTAATGCTGACGGCTCATTGTTAGCTTTACTGTTGCGAAACAGTGGGCTGACAATCAGCAGTCGCTTTCGGTGCTGTACCTCGAAGGTAAGGTACGCTCACAGAATTCTGGCACTCATCAGTAGCCAGTAAGCCGCTACGGTAATCCACCAGCTTCCACTCAATATTGTCATGGTAGCCCATATCTATGGGGCTTGTATTAATACCAGAGAATATCTCCGAGAACACTGGTAAAGCAGCGGTAGAACCGGTGATATTTGCATCCTTATTATCATCTCGCCCGACCCAGACCACCGCCAGATGCTCACCGGACAAACCGACAAACCATGAATCTTTAAGATCATTGGTGGTTCCCGTTTTCCCCGCAAATGAAGTGAATGGATTAGCGCGATGCAAGTATTTTGCTGTACCCTGCTCAACGGCAAGTTGCATCGCAGCTTTAACCAAATACACATTCATTTCACTAGCAACCCTTTCAGAGTCCACAGGATAGCGCTCCAGTAGTCCCCCATTTTTATCAGTTACCGCGATAATAGATGACGGCTTAATGCGCAATCCATTACTGGCAATCGACTGATAGAGCTGTAATAACTCTAGTGGTGTTAGCTCAAGCACTCCCAACGGCAGGGCGTCGAGAGGACGCACTTCTTTTTCAACCCCGGCACGTTCAATAAAGTCCGCCAGGCGTTGCATTCCTACTTCTTGGCCCAGGCGCGCCATCGCCACATTATAGGACTCGCTCAAGGCACGATAGAGCGGTACCATCCCGTGGAAGTTGCGGTCAAAGTTTTGCGGTTGCCAGGTGCTTCCATCACGCTGCTTTAATGATAGTGGGAAATCACTAATATTAGAGGATAAGGTGTACTCCTGATTCTGCTCCAGAGCAGCCAGCATGACAAAAGGTTTGATCACTGAACCAATCTGGCGTCTTGCATCGATCGCTCGGTTATAACCAGCGAAGCCAGCTTTGCGATCACCTATGACCGCCAAAATGTGGCCGCTTTGGCTGTCGCTAATAATTGCCGCAGCCTGCAAAGTACCCTCTTCCTGTTGTCTTTGCTTCTCAATATCAGCGATCGACTTTTCAACGGTACGCTCACTATACATTTGAATCACCGGATCCAGAGTAGTGAAAACATTTAAACCTTCTGAGTTTAACTCCTGATCTGAGTAGGCGTCTTGTAGTTGATGGCGAACCAGATCCATAAAGGCCGGCACATTGGACAGATGGATGCTGGGTTTTCTGACCAGCGACAATGTAGTTTGCTTTTCTTGCTTAAGCTCTTGTTCGCTTAGTACATTAGCTTGGTGCATCAGCTCCAGCACCAGGTTCCGGCGCTTCATGGCATTCTCAGGATGACGCCTTGGGTCATAAACGGAGGGGCCTTTTAGTATAGCGACCAGCAATGATGATTGAGCCGGAGTTAGATTCTCAACTTCCTTATCAAAGAAAAACTTACTGGCAAGACCTACGCCATGAATCGCTCGCGGACCATCCTGGCCGAAATAGACTTCATTTAAATAGGCTTCGAGAATTTCCTCTTTTTCATAGTGAACCTCAAGCAACACTGACATCACCGCTTCACGAAATTTACGCCATAAACTTCGCTCGTTGGTTAAAAAATAGTTTTTGACCAACTGTTGGGTAAGAGTACTACCACCTTGAGTGCCTCCATCTGAAGTGATGTTATGCCACAATGCTCGAGCAATAGCCTTTGGGGAAACACCGTTATGCTCATAGAAGTCACGGTCTTCGGTAATAATTAATGCCTTGATGAGATGCTCTGGAACCTGCTCTAACTTAACCAAAATGCGGTCTTCTAACCGATTCGGATAAATTTGGCCAATTAACAATGGATCCAGGCGCGCCATTTGCAATGGCTCGCCCAAAACATGGTCCTTCAATTG
>Ga0070729_10002811_pt1 | contig 21498 bp, 18 predicted proteins | sample tdDd472_FD_66725 | JGI IMG/M metagenome (GOLD analysis project Ga0070729, IMG submission 66725) | Marine sediment microbial communities from the Atlantic coast under amendment with organic carbon and nitrate - tdDd47.2 | ecosystem: Environmental > Aquatic > Marine > Coastal > Sediment | place... | reverse complement strand
GGCGTGGGGGCACGCGTCTTCGACTTGTAGTCCTCGAGCGTCACGTCATTCGCGCGTTCGACCAGGTCCGGCCGAAGTCCCTTGCGCTTTTCGGTGCGGTTTTTCTCTTTCCACGTCGTGCTCGCTTCGAAACGGTTCCACGACTGCTCGATGCTCGACCGCAAGGTCTCTTCCTGCTCCGGATCGCGGTGCTTGCGGACCCACTTCGCCTCGTCGATGACCGACGGGTTGTCGATGTTGTCGTTGAGCTGCTGCATCACGGCGACACCGACGCGCACCTTGCCCTCGCCCAAGTCCTCGACCTTGACCCGCGCGCGGTTGCGCGTCGTCTCGCGGTACATCACGCTGATGTCGTAGCGCCAAACCGACCAGAGATCGCCATCGTCCTCCTTCGAACGATCGAGATCGATTCCGAGCGGGAACTTCTTGAGGATCTTGGACCGAGCGCGGTAGACGACGGCGTCGAAGTCGCCCTCGAACGGCTGGCCCCAGTTCAGGTCCTTGTCCTTGTCGAGCATCCCGTCGGTGCTCTGGCAAGCAACGAGAAACAAGACTGCCAACGGGAAGATGGTGCGCACTGCTCTCATGATCAATCTCTTCTTGTGCCCGGATTGTGTCACGACTTCGTCTTGGCGGCCCATTCGCGCAGCGCCGGGAGCGCCTTTTCGATCGCCTCGTCCTGCGCGGATCCGTCCAGATCCCCGAGCGGCGCCTCCAACCGGGTCAACAGATCGGCCGCGGCCCCACGCACGTCGAACGAATCGTCCAGCAGAGCGTTCACCACCGCCAGGCGCGAAACCGGCCCGAACGGGTCGAGAAACAGCGACCGCCGCAGTAGATCATAGCGCTCGTTGGCGTCCATGCCCTCCCACTCTCCGTACAGGCGGTCGGCCGCCCCCGGACCGAGATGGCGCAGCATGTTCCCGAAAAACATCGAGCTCGCCTTGCGGGTCACGCGCTTGCCCCAGCGCGCCACCAGCTCGTCGGCGTAGTGCTCGAACGCCTTGCGCGACTCGTCGCACGACATGATCTTCGGGTCGGAGAAGAACTCGGCGAGCGACTCGCTCGTCCCCGGATGCGACGCCTCGTAGACAGCCTCGAACGAGAAGTAGACGGCGGTGTAGACGATCGCGTCCCACACGGCGACGAGATCGTCTCCCTCGCTCTCCCGCTCATTGGCGCGCCAGACGCGCCCCATCAGGCTGTGGACCAACGCCCGCGCAATCTTGTCGCGCTTGAGCAGATGCATATCCACCTGCTGCTTGCCCTCGTGTTCGCCAAGCAGCGGCAACAACCCTTTCGGGTCCGGCTGCGTGCGGACGAGGAAGTTCGTGAGCACGTCGTAGTGGCGATCGTCGTTGGGCCAGACCGGATCGTCGGAGTCGATGTAGCCCCGCAGCCCCAGCACCAGATCCTTGGTTTCGTATTCCGCGACATCCTTCCAGTCGACGTCCAGGAAGCGGCGCCGGAACTCGCGAGCGCGGCTGGGCTTCTTTTCAGGAGGGGGCCCGGGGAGGGAGTCCGGGGACGGGGAGTCGCCGCACGCGGCGAGCGTCAGCAAAGCTAGCGCGATTGCCGCGGATCGTACGCATCGCGCAGTCCATCCCCGAAAAGGTTGAACCCGAGCACGGTCAGAGAGATGGCGATGCCCGGTGGCAGGACGATCCATTGTTCTTCCCCTTGAACATACCGCATCGCCTTTTGGAGCATCACACCCCACTCCGGACTTGTTTCCGGCGGACCGAGACCGAGAAAGCTGAGTCCGGCCGCGTCGAGGATGGCGATTCCGATGCCCAGTGTCGCGACGACGAGGATCGGGGCGATGCAGTTGGGCAGCACCGTACGGAATACGATGCGGGCCGGCGGAACCCCGAGTGCCCGTGCGGCCGTCACGTAATCGAGCGACTTGACTTGGAGAACCGCGGCGCGCACCTGGCGAATAAACGGCGGCACGAGGACCACCGCGACCGCGATGACGACCGTGGTCAGCGATGGCTCACCGAGCGCGGCCGCGATCGCCACCGCGAGCAGCACGGCCGGGAACGCGAGCAACACGTCGACGCAACGCATGATCACGCTGTCGACCCACCCGCCACGCCAGCCCGCCACGAGGCCGAGCGGAAGTCCGACGAGCAGGGCCAGCCCGACCGCCGCGAGTGCGGTCAGCAGGGAACTCCGCGTGCCGTAGACGAGGCGGCTGAAGACGTCGAATCCGTTCGGGTCGGTGCCCAGCACGTATTCCGCGTTGGGCGGCGAGAGCAGGTCGGGCTGGCGCAGTTCGGGATCGTGCGTTGCGATCAGGTCGGCGAAAATTGCGACGAGCGCGAAACACAGCACGATGCCGCCGCCGACGAGCGCCGTCTTGTTCGACCGCAGGACGAGCCACTGCCGGCGATTCACTCCGATGCCCTCCGCACGCGCGGGTCGATCACGCCGTAGAGCAGATCGACGACCAGGTTGGTCAGGATGAACACGGTGGCCACCAGCAGGATCCCGCCCACGAGCACGGGGGTGTCGCGCGAACCGATGCCGCGATCGACGATGAAGCGGCCGAGACCGGGCCAGTTGAAGACGGTTTCGGTGAGCACGGCGCCGCCCATCAGGGCGCCGAACTGGACGCCGGTGATCGTCATGATCGGAATCAGCGCATTGCGCAGCGCGTGACGAAACACGACCCGCGGCCCCGACGCGCCCTTGGCTTGCGCGGTCCGGATGTAGTCGCGCCCGCTCTCTTCCAGCATGGCGCTCCGGGTCATCCGCGTAATCACCGCCAACGGAATGGTCGCGAGCGCGATGCAGGGCAGCAGCAGGTTGCGCGTCGCCGATCGCAGCACGTCCCAGTCGCCCCGCAGGAGCGATTCCAGCACGTACAGATTGGTCGCGTAGTGCTCGGTGTCGAGCATCGGGTCGACGCGGTTCGACGACCACGCGAACCCGAAGAAGTTCACGGCGACGACGATGATCATCATGCCCAGCCAGAAGACCGGCATGGAGATGCCCACCAGCGCCGTCACGTTCACCGCGTAGTCCAGCGGCGTGCGCGGGAAAATGGCCGACGTGATGCCCGCCAAAAGCCCGCAGGTCATCGCGATCAACAAGGCGAAGAAGGTCAACTCGAACGTGGCCTGCAGTTTCTCCATGAGATCGGAGCCGACCGGCCGGTCATCCAGATAGGAGTCGCCGAAGTCGAGGCTCGTGCAGACCCCCCACAGGTAGACACCCCAGCGCACAAGGAACGGATCATTGAGGCCGCGCTTCTCGCGCCACTCCTCCTTGACCTGCGGCTGCTTCTCGAAGCGCAGATCCGCTGCGTCGCCGGGGAGCGAGTTCGAGAGCGCAAAAACGATCAGCGAGACCGCCAGCAGGAGCGGGATGGTAAGCAGCAGCCGACGGAGCGCGAAGGTCACTTGACGAAGTGCACTTCGCGGAAGTACTCGCCGCCCGCGGGATAAATCGTGTAGCCGCGGACGTCGCCCTGCAGCACGCGGAAGTCCGGGACCGTGACGAGCGGAACGCAGGGAACTTCTTCGAAAAGAATGCGTTGCGCCGCGGCGTAGAGCTTCACGCGCTCATCCCAGTTGGCGGTGTAGCGCGCCTTGGTGACGAGCCGGCTGTACTCCTCGCCCTTGTAGAACGAGCGATTGTTGGCGCCCGGCGGGTTGGCGTTTTCCTTGTCGAGCAGCACGTACAGGTAGTTGTCGGGATCACCGATATCCGCCATCCACCCGAGGATGCACATGTCGTGGACGCCGTTGCCGGTGCCTTCCAGATACGCCGCCCATTCGACCTTCTTCAGATTGACCTTGATGCCGATCTGACGAAGATCCTGCGCCAACTGGATCGCGGTCGCGCTCGAATCGGGCAGGTACGCGCGCTGAATGACCGGGTACCAAAGCGTCGTCTCGAATCCGTTCGGGAATCCCGCTTCGGCCAGAAGCGCCTTGGCCTTGGCGATATCGGGCTGACGATCCTCGAGCGCGAGATGCCCCTTCATCGTGGCGGGGCACATGCTCACGGCCGCCTCGCCGATGCCGGCGTACGCCGCTTCGATCAAGCGGTTCTTGTCGATCGCCCACGCCACCGCCTGTCGCACCTTGACGTTGTCGAACGGCTTCTTGAGCGTGTTCATCGCCAGGTAGCAGACATTGATGCCCGGAGACGTCACCACGCGCGGGTTCTTGCTCTCCCCCAGTCGAACCACATCAACCAGATCGGGGTTGTCCATGCCCTGCAGGCCGCCCGATTCGAGCTCCTTCAGGCGCGGCTGCGGCTCCTTGATCGGCTTGAGGATCAGCGTGCCGACGCCCGGCGCACCCGCGAAGTGATCGGGGTTCGCCTTGAGCTTGATGTACTCGTCCTTCTTCCACGAGACGAAGCGGAACGGGCCGGTGCCGACCGGCTTCGTCGCCATGTCGTAGCGATAGCGGCCGTCGGAGTCCTTCCCCTCGCTGGCGAAGGCGGTCGGCGACACAATCGCGACGCAGAACATCGCCATCATGCTGTCGAAGAACCCCACCGGCTGGGAGAGCTGGAACCGCACCGTGAAATCGTCGAGCTTCTCGATCTTCGAAACCGAGCCGAAGTTCTCCTGGAAGTAGGCGAAGACGCTGTCGGCACGGCGCGCCGGATGGTTCGGATCCATCTGGCGTTCGAAAGAGAAGAGCACCGCATCGGCATTGAAATCCGATCCGTCGTGGAACTTCACGTCCTTGCGCAGCTTGAACGTCCACACCTTGCCGTCGTCGCTCGCCTCCCACGACTCGGCCAGCCAGGGCTGCAGCTCGGTGCTCCCGCGCTGGAACGCAACCAGCGTGTCGTAGATGTTCGTGATGACCATCACCGACTCGCCGTCGGTCACATCGGCGGGGTCGAGCTTGACGGCGTCGCCCGACTTGCCCCAGACGAAGACCGTTCCCCCTGCCGCGTCGGTCTTCTTGTCACTGCCGCAGGCACAGAGAAGGAGCGCGAGGAAGAGGGCAGTCGTTCGCATCAATGGTCCTTCTTGAAGATGGAGCGGCGGCGCTTGTAGATGATGCGCAACGGAATCTCCTTGAACGGAAGCGATTCGCGCATGCGGTTCTCGAGAAAGCGGCGATACCCAGACGTGAAGCTGCGCGGGTCGTTCACGAACAGCATCAATGTCGGCGGATTCACTTCGATCTGCGTGCCGTAGAAGATCTTGGGGTTGCCCCTGACCTTGACCGGCGGGCGGAAGTCCGTGCGCGCGACCTCGAGGACTCGGTTGATCTCGGGGGTGCCGACACGGAACGAAGACTGGCGATACAGCGCCTGTGCCGTGTCGATGGCAGCGAGGACGTTCTTGCCCTCGGCTGCGGTCGTGAACACGATCGGCGCGAAGTGCAGGCCCTGCAGCTTCTTCCCGATGTACTCCGCGTACTCGGAGATGTCCATCTGGCCGGAGGCGAGGTCCCACTTGTTGGCCACGATGACGACCGGCTTGCAGGCGTCGACACAGAACTGCGCGATCTGGCGATCGCCCTTGGTCAGGTCGTCGGTGCAGTCGAGCATGAGCAGCGCAACGTCGGAACGCGTGATCGAATGCTCGGCGCGGCGCTGCGCGTAGAACTCGACCGAGTCCTGCACGGCGGACTCGCGCTTGATGCCGGCAGTGTCCGTGATCTGGACCCGCAGGCCGTCCTTCTCAATGAGGAGATCGACGGCGTCCCGCGTCGTGCCGGGCACTTCACTGACGATGGCGCGTTCGGCTCCGGCGAGATGGTTCAGAAACGTCGACTTGCCGACATTGACGCGGCCGACGATGGCGATCCTCACCGCGGGCGCGATGTCATCGTCTTCTGCGTGGGAGCCGTCGTCTTCCAGCGGCTCGGCGACGAGCTCGGCCAGATAGTCGAGGCCGATCCGCTCCATCGCGGAAACCGGCAGCGGATCCCAGCCGAGTTCCGAGAACTCCGAGACGGTCGCGAGGGCCGTGTTCGACTCCGCCTTGTTCACCGCCAATGTGACGGGCACATTGAGGCGACGCAGAGCACCCGCGATTTCGCGGTCGACCGACGTGCAGCCGTCGCGCGCATCGCAGACGAAGATGACGGCGTCCGACATCGCCAGCGCCTGCTCGATCTGCGCCTCGACGTGCGTTTCGAGCGCCTGCTGGTCGACGATTCCGATTCCGCCGGTATCGACCAGTTCCACACGCTTTCCATCGAGACGGCAGGTGGCGGAAACGCGATCGCGCGTGACCCCGGCCATGTCATCCACGATGGCGTAGCGCCGGCCCAACAGGGCGTTGAGCAGCGAGCTTTTGCCGACATTCGGTCGGCCGACAATGGTGACGACGGGGTACACGAGATCTTTCCGGTCGCGCGGCATCGTTGCCGCAGCGACGCCGCATTGTACGGATGCCACGATTTAGCCGAGAAATTGGTCGCGCCCGGGACGGATTCGGCGGGTCGCCAGCCCCGCAGGGAGCTCTTCGGACAGGAATCCGAAGCTATTCATGAGCTCGGGCAGGCCGGCAGCCTCGGGGTCCGCGACCAGTCCCAGCGCGAACGCGTGCGTTGCCAATCGATCCGGCAACGACGCATAGCGCGCCACCAGAGGCAGCTTCCCGATCGGGGCGACGAGCCAAGCGTGCTCCTCCTCGGACAGTGCGATCTCCGCGCCGTGGCGTGAAAGCCAGCCGACCAGGCGGCCCGGCTCGCCTTCAATGCCCTCGTAGTCCTCTTCTTCCGCCTCGACCCGGGCCACCAGGGCGCACAGAGCCAATCCGCGGAGTACGGGGGACGGGTCGGTGCCCCGCAACCAGCCGCCCACCGCCCCTGCGAGCGTTTCGACCGGCCCACTTCCGCCGACGTGGAACGCCGCCAGCGCATCCTGGAGATCGGAATCGTCGCGACGTCCGCGCAGCTCCATCGAGAGCTCCCCACTCGTCAGAGGCGTGAGGTGCAGCACCGCGCCGCTCCGTTCGAGCCGGGCGCCCATGATCGTGCGCAACAACCCGCGGCGCTGAAGCGTCCACTCGCCGTCGCTCACGGACTGCTGCCACGCGGCCAGGGTGCGAGCCACGGTTTCCGGAACGAAGACGATCATTACGCGCGCAGACACTCCACCGGCTTGGCAGCCAGCGCCTTCCACGACGCAAGGATGCCACAACCCGCCGCCATCAACGCGGCAAACAGGGATGCCGCGGGAAGCGTCCAAAGCGGCAACGCGAACTCGATGTCCGCGAGCCCTTCGAGGAACCCCCAGGAGAGCAGCAGCGCGCCCGCGGCGCCCAACAAGCCCGCAACGCCACCGAGCAGTCCGTATTCGATCACGAACAGCGTAGCCACGCCGCGCCGCGTGGCGCCGAGCGTCTTGAGCAGCGCTGCCTCGCGGCGGCGACGCAGACTCGCGGCGCTGATCGCCCCGGCGAGAATCGCGAGTCCGGCCAACACCGAGAAACCGCCCAGCGCACGCACGCCGAACGCCAGCTTCTCCAGCAGCGATACTGCCTGCTCGAGAATCGGCCTCACGCGAATCATCGTCACGTTCGGGTACATCCCCGCCAGCGCATCCTGAAGCGGCTGCTCTGCTTCCGGCGTAACCTTCGCGGCCGCCAGCCGCAGACTGGGCACGCCCTTCAAGACGCCCGGCTCAATCCCGATGAAGAAGTTCAGCGAGAAGCTGCGCCATTCGACTTTGCGCAAACTCGTCAGTTTGAATTTCATCGGAATGCCGAGCACATCGAACTCGAGTTCGTCGCCAACGCCGACGCCCATGTCCTTCGCGTAGCGCTCTTCGACGCTGATCTCCGCGACGCCGGGCTCCGACCAAAGCGAACCCTCGATGATCTCGTTGTTGTCCGGCAGCACGTCCATCGGCGCCATGCGCTGCTCGCGTGTCAACGTCCAGCGCGCACGGCCGCCCCCGCGCTCCTTGGCGAGTTCGGCGACGCCCTTGCCGTTCACCGACTTGAGCCGCGCCATGACGATTTCGGCGGACTCGATCGGATCGGCGCCGTGTTCCACCAATGCACCGCGCACGCCTTCCCACTGCTTCGGCTGCACATCGACAAGGAAGATGGTCGGTGCGTCCCTGGGGACGAGCGACTGGATCCCGGACGATAACTCGCGCTCGACAATGGCCATCGTCGCAACCACCATGACGCCGAGCCCAAGTGCGACGATTCCGCCCGTGGTACCAGCCCCGGGCCGTGACAAACCCGAGAGCCCCTGCGCCACGTACGGGTGGACGCCGTCGCGCGGAATGCTGCCGACGCCCCACATGACAAGGCGAGCGCCAACGACCAGCACCCCGGCCAACGCGAGGAATCCGCCCGTGAACGCCGCAGCCAGAATCAGGCTCGACGATTGCGCGTACGCCGTCGCGAAGATGCCGAGCAATACGACAAGCGGCGCGCCCCACCGGATGAGCGCCGGTGCAGGCAAAGGCTCCGCCTCAGCGCGCAACACCTTCGCGGGCGATACGCGCCAAACCGCCGTCAGCGGCGGAAGGCTGAACAACAAAGCGACCGCAAGCCCGAGCCCCATGCCGCGCGCGATCGCCCACGGCTGGAACAGCGATCCGGCGCTGAGCCCCGGCCCAAGCAGTTCATCGGCCAGTGCCGTGAACCCCAATGGAAGCAGCGAACCGAGCCCGGCACCGATGGCGCTCCCGATGAGCGACAGCAACGCGATTTGCCCGAGGAACAACGTAAGGATCTCGCGCGGCCGCATCCCGAGGCAGCGCAGGATCGCGATCGACGGCGTCCGCCCCTCGATCCACGCGCGCACGATCTGCGCCACGCCGATGCCGCCGAGGACCAACGACAACAGCGCCACCAGCCCGAGAAAGTTCTCGACGCGCCCGATCGCCCGACGCAGGCGCGGCTGCCCGCTGCGCCACGTCTCGACGCGCAGGTATTCCGCGCCCTTCGGCTCGTTGCGCAGGCGCTCGGCCAACGCACGCACCGACTTCGGATCGGTGACCGTTAAGCGTCCGAGTAGCGTGTAGCGGACGCGACTCCCGAAGCCCAGCAGGCCGCTGCCTTCCAGCTTCGACTCGGCAATGAACACGCGCGGGCCGAGCATCGAGGCAAAGCCGAACTGCTGCGGCTCCTGGTGCACGACCGCGACAACCGGAAACTCCTTCGAGCCAACGCGCAGTTTGTCGCCGACGCGCACGCCGGGGTTCTCGAGCAGGTCCGGAGCAACGACCACGCCCCGCTGGAGTGCATCTTGAAGGGGGCCCGGGGGATCGAGCACCATCGGGCCGTAGAACGGGTAGGGGCCGCTGACCGCCTTGAGCAGGACCAGGCGCGACTTGCCGACTTTGCCGTCGTTCGTAACCGGCGCCACCATCGTGGCCAACTCGCGCGTCTGCGCTGTCTCGTCCGCGCCGCTCTCTTCCAAGAGAGATATGACGTCGTCGTTGATCGGCCGGCGGGATTCGACGGCGATGTCCGCCGCGAGAATCTCGCGCGCCTTGCCACGCAATCCATCTTCCAGCGCACCGCTCATCGCGGCCACGCCGACCACGGCCGCGACGCCAACGGCGATGCAGCCCATGAAGAAAACCAGGCGGCCGCGCGAGCCTCGCGACTCCCGCAGCATGGCGAGGAAGAACTTCATGCGTCGTCGCGCTCCTCGCGAGCGATGCGACCACGATCGATATGGATGCGGCGCTTGGCGCGTCCTGCGATCTCCTGGTCGTGCGTCACGAGCACGAGCGTCGTGCCCATCTCTTCGCGCAGCGAGGCGAGGAGATCGAGCGCCTCGAGGCCGGTATCGCGGTCGAGGTTGCCGGTGGGCTCATCGGCCAGCAGCAAAATCGGACGCGGCCCGAACGCACGGGCGATCGCGACACGCTGACGCTCGCCACCGGAAAGTTGGCTCGGATAGTGATGTCCGCGCTCGCCGAGTCCCACCTTGAGGAGCAGCTCGTCGGCGCGGTCGCGCGCCCCGGGGATGCCGGCCAAATCGAGGGGGAGCACAACGTTTTCCCGCGCGGTCAGGTTCGAGAGCAGCTGGAACGACTGAAACACGAAGCCGACTTTGTGGCGGCGCAGGATGGCGAGTTGATCCTCGTTCATCGTCTCGAGTGCCTCGCCGTCGACGCGGACACTGCCCTCCGAGGTGCGATCGAGACCGGCCATGAGGCCGAGCAGCGTGGACTTCCCGCTGCCGGAGGGTCCGAGAATCGCGACAAACTCTGCCGCGTCGATGCGCAGATCAATTCCGTCCAGAATTGTCAGTTCGCGCTCACCGGAGGTGAGGCGTTTGACGACTCCTTGGCATTCAATCCGCGGCGGTTCGTTCATGGCTGTGAGGGTACCTGCCGGGATTCGTCCGGTATAAGTTCCGATGCCGATGCGAGCTGGATGGTTTCTTCTTCTCTGTTTGACTGCCTGCGGGGGCGACGACCCGTCGACGAAAGCGCCGACGGAAGCGGAGTCCCAGTCCCCCGCCCCCCCTCGCATTCCCCCGGATGCGCCCCTCGTTGCGTTCCTCGGCGACTCGATCAGCGCGGGACTGCACCTGCCGGAAGATGAGGCGTTCCCCGCCGTGCTGCAACGCGAACTCGCCAAGCGCGGCAAGCCGTTTCGTTTGCTGAACGCGGGTCACTCCGGAGATACGACGGCGGGCGGCCTGAGTCGCATCCAGTGGTTGTTGCAGAACAAGCCCGACATTGTCGTCGTGGAACTCGGCGGCAATGACGGGTTGCGCGGACTTCCGATTGACGCGATGCGCGCGAACCTCGAAGGCATCCTGAAGGCGATCGAGGCGACGGGCGCGAAGACGGTGCTGCTCGGGATGCGCATTCCGACGAGCTACGGGCCGGAGTACACCGAGGCTTTCGCGGGCGTGTTCGCGGACCTCGCGACGAAGAACTCACTCCCGTTCGTCCCGTTCTTCATGGAGCCGATCGCGGGCAAGCCCGACCTGTTCCTCGAAGATCAGCTGCATCCGAATCCGGAGGGGCATCGCATGCTGGCCGAACACATCCTGCCGACGCTCGAGAAGGTGCTGAAGTGAAACTGATTGTCCTGCTCATCTCGCTCGTCACGGGCGTCGATGAGATTGCGGCGCCCGGTGTGCCCGGCCCGCTGTGCGTGTTCGGGCCCAAGGCGGTCGTCGTCGTCAGCGGCGGCTACGGCAAGCAGCTCGAGGCTCCGGTCGTCGCGGCGGCGCCGCTCGGCAAGGGGCGGGTGGTCGCCTTCGGCCACGGCGGCTACTTCGGACAGGACACGCGGGCCATCGCGGATACCGGCAAGCTGCTGCAGGCTTGCGTCGCTTGGGCCGGTCGTGGGAAGAGCGTCATTGCCTACCGCGTGAAGGGCTTCCCCGCGTGGGACGGCGGCGCAATCCCGACGGGGACGGGCGTAATTGTGATGGATGCGCATGGGCTCGAGGACAAGGTGCGCTACGCCGCCGTCGACGAGTTCGTGCGCGGTGGCGGCGGCCTCGTGACCGCGAGCCTCGGCTGGGGCTGGTTGCAGGTGAACCCGGGCAAGGACCTGCTTACGGATCACGCCGGGAATCGCTTCCTGAAGCGCGCCGGCATCGTGTGGTCCGACGGCTACCTCAAGCGCACGTCGCCCAAGGGCTACGCGGTGCGCGCCGATCTCGCGCCGCAGCTTCACGCGTACGCCGCGGCGTTCGGCGACAAGATCAACGCGCAGTCGGTCTCGACGCTGACAACCGCGATTCGCGCCATCCCGGCGGACGACACGCTGCTGCTCCCCCAACTTCGGGCCGCGCTGGAAGGCGTCCCCGTGGAGCAACTGCGCGAGGTCCGGGCCAAGAACGGACTCGCGCGGGTTGCGCTCGCCCTGCAGATCCACGAGGCGAACCAGCTGCCTCCCGAAAAGGTGCGGGCCCACCCGTGGGCGAAGCGTTTTCCTGGCAAGGCACCCGGCGAACTCGTCACGCAGAGCGTTGCGATCGACACATCCATCCCGCGCTGGCACAGCACCGGGCTCTATGCACGCGCCGGAACAGTCGTCACCATCACGGTTCCCGAGGCGGCGGCGAACGCGGGGTTGGCGGTACGCATCGGTGCGCACTCGGACCGCCTGTGGCAGAAGGCCGCCTGGCAACGCGCTCCGGAGATCAGCCGGCGCTGGAAACTGGCGGCAGGCAAGACGGACGTCGCCAGCGCATTCGGTGGCCTGATCTACATCGAGGTGCCGAAGCGCGCGAAGCCGGCCACCTATGACGTGACGATCGGCCCCGCGCTCCCCGCCCCCCTCTACATCCACGGCACGACGACACTCGACGACTGGAAGAGCATTCGCAAGCGCTCCGCACCGTGGGCCGAACTCGGATCCGATCGCCTGATCATCACGGTCCCGTCGCGCGTGATTCGTGAGATGGACGATCCGCGCCCGGTGATGGAGTTCTGGAACCGCGTGCTCGACGCGTCCGCCGACCTGGCCGCCCGACCGCGCAAGCGCGCGTCTCCCGAGCGCTTCGTCGTCGACAAGCAGATCAGCGTCGGCTACATGCACTCGGGCTATCCGCTCATGGCGCACCTCGATGCGGCGGCGTGGCTGCCCAATCCGGAGACGGCGAGGAAGGGCAACTGGGGGCTGTTCCACGAGATCGGACACAACCACCAGCACCGCGATTGGACGTTCCAGGGGACGACCGAAGTCACCGTGAATCTGTTCACGCTCTACGCGTACGAGACGGTCTGCAAGGCGGATCACGCGCGCGCGAATCTGTATGGCGAGCATCGCAAAAAGACGATCCGCGCGTACCTCGAGCGCGGCGCGAAGTTCGAGGAGTGGTCGAGCAAGCCGTTCCTCGCGCTGCTGATGTACATGCAGCTCCAGGAGGCTTTTGGCTGGGACACGTTCCAGAACGTCTTCCGGGATTACCGAGGGCTTGCTGCGAACGAACGCCCGAAGACCGAAGAGCAGAAGCGCGACCAGTGGATGGTTCGCTTCAGCCGCAAGGTGGGCAAGAACCTGGGCCCGTTCTTCGAGGCGTGGGGCGTCCCCACCAGCGCTGCCTCCCGCGCCTCGCTCGCCGATCTGCCCGCCTGGATGCCGCCCGACTGGCCTCGCACCGACTAACCCCTCCAGCAGGGTGGGGTCACGCTTTGGCGTCGACCCATTTGCCGCGGGCGAACCAGAAGGCGAAGCCGAGGCCACGGATGACGCTCGTGAGCGCGAGCGCCCAGAAGATGCCGTTGACGCCCAGGCCGAGTGAGCGGGCGGCGATGGCGGCGGGGACGCGAACCAGCGTGAATGGCAGGGCCAGCAGCATCGCAGGCATCGTGTCGCCCGCGCCGCTGAAGGCGCCCTCAAGAATGATCTCGATCGCCGTGAACATGATCACGGCACCCGCGATCTTCAGGTAATCGGCGGCGTAGCCGGTCACTGCGGGGCTAGGGCTCAGCAAGTCGATCGCACCATCCGGCGTGACGATCATCAGTAACCCCCAGATTCCCGTTATCCAGACTCCCATCCTCACGGCCAGCCATGCCGCGTCGTTCGCGCGCGCGGGTTGGCCGGCCCCGAGGTTCTGCCCCACCAACGTCGCAGCCGCGGTTGCGAGCCCGACTCCCGTCATGAACGCGAGCCCTTCGATCCGCAGTCCGAGCGACAGCGCGGCGGTGGCCGCATCGCCTCCCTCCTGGCTCGTCTCGCGCATGATGAACACGTAGACGCCGCTGAAGATGATGCCGTGAATCGAGACCGGCGCGCCGATCCGAATCACGCGCCCGATGACGTTGAAGTCGAGTCCGCGCTCTCGAAAACGGATCCAATCCCGTCGGCGCCCGCTCCACGCCAACAGCCCGCCCGTCACGGCGAACGCAATCACCGTCGCCAGCGCCGCGCCCATGACCTCGAGCCCGGCACCGAAAATCAGCAGCGGGTCGAGCACCATGTTGAGTGCCAAGGCTGTCGCGACAGCGCGCAGCGGCCGCCGCATGTCGCCGTGCCCCTTGAACACCCCTTCCGTCGCATAGAAGAAGAAGAACGCCGGTGCGCCCGCGCTCAGCACGTACAGGTAGTCCGCGGCATGCCCCGACGCGCCTTCACTCATCGCGTACAGGCTCACGAGCAACGGCACCGCCAACCACGAGGCGGCACCGACGACCACCGAGGCCATCAGGGCGCCGCGCAATCCCTGGGTCCCCGCATGCCGCGCCGCGTCGTACCGCCGCTCCCCCACGCGCCGCGCAACCACCGCCGTCGCACCCGTCGAGAAGATCTGGCCCAACGACGCCATCATCCAGAACGTCGTCCACGCCGCCCCCTGCCCGGCGGCCGCCTCCTCGCCCAACTCCTTGACCCACTGGTAGTCGACAAAGTTGTTGAGGAACACCAGCAGCTGGAACGCGATCGACGGCCACGCGATGCGCCACGCCGACGTGCGCAACGGCCCCTCGAGCATGGAGTTGAAAGGCGCTTCAACGGACATGCAGCATCTTGTGCGTCTGCGGAATCACCCGCGTCGGCCGGTGCACGGCCATCGCCCGTTGTTGCAACCCCAGCACGAAGTCACCCTTCGGAGGATCGAACTTCGAACCGACGACCGGCTGCAGCACCAGCGTCACCTCCGGCGCATCATCCCGCAGCAACTGCGCGATCGGCTCGATCTCTTCCCACGTCGTGCGCGCATTGACCACGAGCTTCACCGCACACTCGCGCTCCTTCGCCACCTCCAGAAACCTCGCCGTAATCCCGATGTCGGTGGAGAAGCCCGCCGAACTCGCCAGCTTCACGTCCATCATCACGATGTCGATCACCGGCAGCAGGCGCCACAAGTCGTCGGGACGATGTCCGCCCGTCTCCATCAGAATCACCATCCCGCGGCCGCGCCAACGATCGAGCAGCGGCATCAGGTAGTCCACGAACAGCAGCGGTTCGCCACCGGTAATGGACACGGCGTGATGCGGGCCGGACTCCTTGTCGAGTCGCATGACCCACTCGTCCAGCGTCTGCTGGGAAAGGGGATTGGGCGCGGGTAAGGGGGCGGCCTCTCCCGGCAGGAACAAGCGCGCTTCATCCGGGATGCGCCGCGACGCGGGCGTGTCGCAAAACACACACTCCAGATCGCAGCCGGCAAGGCGTACGAACAGATGGCGTTCGCCCACACGGGTCGCCTCTCCCTGAACGGAAGAGAACACTTCGAACAGGGGGGCGTCAGCCACCGCTTCGCAGCTCTTCTTCGACCTCGGAGAGGACGAAGCCCTGCGCGGTCGGATCGAAGGCCGAATCGTCGGGACGATAGCCGTCAATGGAGTCCATGGGGACGCGGTCGATATGGCGGCGCAAGAGCAGGTACATCGCCTGGTAGAGCGCGGCTCGCAGCACCGCGAGGCGCGCCACCTGCAGAGACAGGAACACGGCCACGCAGAACGACAGCACCCAGGCGGCCAACGTCTGCGGCAACGGCAGACCTTGCGGCGGCTCCAGCATCATCGCGTCGAGCAGATTGCCCGCCATCTCGTTGCCGAGACCGACGCGCAACGCCAAAGCCAGCAGGCCGAGCACGACCCCGGCTCGAACTCCGCGCATCACGATCGCGGCCATCATCATGACGAGCACGCCAATGCGGTACGCCATCACGCGCGGCGCGTGCGTGAAGCTGTAGCCGTACACCCGCGTGATGGCGTCGAACGCATCGCTCCACTCGGTCGCGATCGTCGGCCACGCAAGAATGCCGCCCGCCAGCAGACCAACAATCAAGACCACCGCGCCGATGACCAGCAGCAGTGCGGCTGGCGCAGCGAGCACGAGGAACAACTCAAAGAAGCGACCCACCGCGAAGAGGCCGGCGGCGATGCCGACGAGAGTAATCGCGCCGAACAGCAGACCGGCCGGGGTCAGGAAGCCCCAGTGCCAGTGGTTCCACGCGAAGTCCAGAGCTTCCTTGATGTCCGAGCGGCGGTCGCACGTCAGCTCGACAGCCACCATGCGCGTGACAGCCATACCGAAGTAGGACCCCACCAGCAGCCCCATCACCCAAACGCCGAGCGCGCATCCGCCGACCACGGCCCACGCTCCGGCCTGCCACGCGCCGAGAAGGAGTTGCGCGGTCGCCTGCACCGGACGCAGATAGGTCGCCGCCAACTGCTCCGTGAATCCGCCGAACACGATCGTCCGCCCGATGGAGATGACGAACAGGGCGAGCGGCAGGAAGATCAGCAGTCCATAGAGCGACAGCAGCGTCTTGCGCTGATCAGTCGCGCATCGACGAACGCGACGAAGAAGCTCCAGCGGCTCGACGGGAGACTCGTTCATTCCTCCCCGGGTTCGGTCGCCAGCGAAGCACCGAACGGACCACCTGCGGGAATGCTGTAGTCGCCCTTCAGCCACTTGCTCAGGTCCAGCAGGCGACAGCGCTCGGAGCAGAACGGAAAGTCGGCCGGGCGGGATTCGGGATCGGTGTCGACCGCCTTGCGGCAGGTCGGGCAACGGGCGCGGGTCGGAGCCGACATGGCGGGAGTTTATCAGGACGTCCGCGCCGACGCCTGTACCGCCGTCACGCAGCAGACGTCGAGGATGTCGGTCGCCGAGCAGCCCCGGGAAAGGTCGTTGGCGGGCCGGTGGAGTCCCTGCAGGATCGGCCCCAGAGCCTCTGCGCCGGCCAAGCGCTCCGTGAGCTTGTAGCCGATGTTTCCGGACCCGAGATCGGGGAAGACGAGGACGTTGGCCTCTCCCGCGACCGAGGAACCATGCGCCTTGGATGCCGCAATCGCCGGAACCAGGGCCGCATCCACCTGCAGCTCCCCATCCAGGATCAGCTCGGGCGCCCGCTCTCGCGCGATCCGCGTGGCCTCCCGCACCTTGTCCACGTCGGGGTGCGATGCGCTCCCGTGCGTGGAGAAGCTGAGCATCGCGACCCGCGGCTCGTCACGCAGAAACAGCCGAGCGCTGGCGGCGGTCTGGAGCGCGATCGTGGCCAGCTGATCGGCATCCGGATCGGGATTGACGCCGCAATCCGCAAACAGCAGGTCGCGGCCGTCCGGCATGCGCATCAGGAAAAAACTACTGACCAGTCCGCTCGACCCGATGCCCAGCAGGGCCGAGCGCACCATATGGGCCGATGTGTGCGTGGCCCCGCTGACAACACCGTCCGCCTCGTCGAGCGTCACCAGCAGTGTGGCGCACAGGGTCGGGTCGGCAACCGCCTCCTCCGCCTGCTCTTCGGTGATGCCTTTGTGGCCGCGCCGGCCGAGGTAGAGATCGGCACAACGGTCGCGCGCCTCAGCGACCAGTGCGGCGTCGAGCAGGATCGCCTCCCCGAGCCCCTCCTCGTTGAACTCCCGCGCCGCGTCCTGCACGCGCGGGTCGTCTGACTCCGGCAGCAGGATGCGCTTATGGGCTTGCTTTGCTGCTAGCCGGAGATCGATGCCCATAACGCGTCATCGACCTCGACATCCATGTTGAGGAGATACTGGGAGTACGTCTTCCCCTGCGCGTCCACGAGCAACGACAGCGTGCCGCCGCCACCGAGCGACTCGTGCAGCAAGAAGTTCAGCGCCAGCAGGTTGGGGACTTCAAAGCGCTCGACTTGCCCCTGACAAATCGTTCCGAAGTACGTCTTCACGCGCTCGGCGGTCAGCGTCTCTTTCAGCCAGCCCCACAGCTCGGGTGTGCGGGCAATGACGCCAACGTTGCAGGTGTCGCCCTTGTCGCCGCTGCGCGCGAGGCACAGATCGGCAAGTTTGACGGTGCGTGTTTGGCCTGAGAGCGCGACGGGCGCCACCGGTTCGGTCGGCTCGAAGGGTTCGGAGGCGCCCGTGTACGGCGCGGGCACGAGCGGAACGCGCTCGTCGCCGACCACGATCTCGACCGGTACCTGGTCGCGCGAGATCAGCGCCGGCCAGTAGCCAACGACGCCGCTCGGGCGCGGACGGCCCTGATCGGACAGATAGGTGATCCCGGGAACCGTCGAGAGCACCTTCGGGACGAGCTGCGGCGCAAAGTCGTTCGCGAGCTTGCGGCGATCGTCGTCGCGCGCGGCGACCTGCAGCAGAATCTCGCCGGACTCGCCCGTGGTCACGCTGGGATGGCAGGAGTCGGCGCCCAGGAACTGCGTAAGCGTGTGCTCGTAGTGATCGCGACCGCCGACGCTCGCCCAGAAGACCTCGGCCACGTGGTTGGCCTTGGCCAGCGCACCGGGTCCGGAAATCATCAGGCGACCGAAGGCGCGGAAGCCCTGCTCGACCGAGATCGAGACCTTGAGCTTCTCGGGTCCGGGCGCGCCGCGGATGCCGCTGACACGCACGCGGTTGTCGCCTTCCTGCTCGAGTTGAATCGAGTCGAAGCGCGCGATGCAGTCCGGCGCGATGTATTCGGCGGCGCCCATTTCGTAGACGAGCTGTTCGCTGACGGTGTGAACCGAGACGAGTCCGCCCGTGCCCGGATGCTTCGTAACGGTGAAGGTGCCGTCCGGGCGCACCTCGACCATCGGGTAGCCGATATGCGCGTGGTCGGGCACGAGCTGCCAGTCGGTGAAGTTGCCGCCGGTGCACTGCGTGCCGCATTCGATGATGTGGCCCGCCACGATGCCGCTGGCGATGCGATCCCAGTCGGTCGGATCCCAGCCGAACTCGTGGATCATCGGCGCGAGCGTCACACCCGTGTCGGTCACCCGTCCGGAGATGACGATATTGGCGCCCATCGAGAGCGCCTTCACGACCGACTCGGCGCCGAGGTAGACGTTGGCGCTCAGCACGCGATCGCGCGCGTCGGACAGCGGGTTGCCGTCGTCCATGTGCGCGAGGGGCTCGCCCTGCTCGAACAGCTCGTCGAGGCGCGGGTAGACGTCGTCACCCAGCACGACGCCGACCTTCACCTTGTCGGCAACGCCGAGTTCCTCGGCCAGCGCCACCACCGCGTCGCGGCAGGCCAGCGGATTGACGCCGCCGGCGTTGGAGATGACCGTAATGTCCTTCTCGACACAGGTGGCGAGGACGTCGCGCAACTGGCTCAGGAAGTCACGGGCATAGCCGCTGGACGGGTCTTTCGCCTTCTGCTTCTGCAGAATCGCCATGGTGACCTCGGCGAGGTAGTCCATCACGAGATAGTCGATGGGGCCGCCTTCGACCTGGCGCTTGGCCGCCGTCGGATCGTCGCCCCAAAAGCCGCCACAGTTCGCGATTACGATCTTTTCTTTCACGCGCGCATGGTAACGGTTTGGCGAAGGTTGAACTCTCACCGGGCGAACCGCGTCTATAGGGGCATGACCCGCCTGCTCGCTCTCACCCTGTTCGCTACCCTCGCCGCTGCGGAGACCATCCCGCCCGGGGACTACAGCGACGTCGGCAAAGTCGTCCGGCGGGCCAACGGGAAGTACGACCTGTTTTCCGGGCACGGATGCCTTCTGCAGCTCCCGGACAAGCTCGCCGCCCAGCTCAAGCCGCACTTCGGGAAACTGGTTCGGGTGGAGTACACCCGCGTGGGCGAGCGAGAAGGCGACATCTGGGACGCGGCGGGAGCGCCGATCGGGAAGATCCGCAAGATCACGGAGGTCCCCACGCGCGCCCTCTCCGTCACGATCGACATGCCGAAGAAGTCGTTCGCGCTGGACGAGCCGGTTGAGGTGCGCGTCACCGTCAGCGGTTCGGCCAAGTTCGACCCCAACGACATCGAGGTCATCCTGCTTCACGATTACCGGATGATGCTCTCGTTCCGGCCCAGCGAAGAGTGGAAGCGCAAGCGCGTCCCCGGACGGCCCATGGTGCGAACGATCCGCGCCGACCGCATGGGCAAGCCCGGCGTGTACGACGTCGTCGCCCTGCTCGGGGCAACCTCGGGCGTTCCCAACCTGTCGAACATGGCACGCGTGACCATCCGACCGCCCAAGAACTTCGAGGAGGAGACCGCAGCACTCCAGGCGTGGTTGCCGCGCGCCGAGCCGATGCAGCGCATCAAGATTGCGGGCCGACTCGCGGAACGCGGCGACGAGTCGGGAGTCGCTGTCGTGATCGCGCTCATGAAGTCCCAGACGAAGCTCTACTCGAACTCGTCCGCCTATCGCTTTCTCTGGAGATACGGTGGGGAGCCGGGGGAGCAGGTGCTGACCCGGCTGCTCGCGAAAGCGACCAACCAGGAGTCCGCGCTGCGCATCATGGAGGAGGTGAGCCTGTCACCACGCAGGCTGGAGCATCTGCACCGCTGGCTGGCGGACCTGCGCGAAACGCGCCGCTTCGTTTCCGGCTGGTGCGATCGCCCCCGCATCTGCGACGTCTGCGCCTCTTGGCTGATGGGCTACACGAGCGGAAAGATGGAGTTTCCGCGGGGCGGCACCGTGGGTGAGCGCAACGCGGCCGTCGCCAAAGTCATCGCGCAACTCAACGAAAACGCGGCGTACTTCACGGTCCTCGAACGACGCTAGCCGCAGAACTCCCGCACCACTGCCCCCAACAACTCGCGGCCCCGCGCCAGATCTGCCAGCGGCATGAACTCGTTCGGCTTGTGGGCGACCGCGATCGATCCCGGGCCCCAAACGGCGCAGTCCATTTCCGCCCGCGCCAACCAGCCGCCGTCGGTCGCATACGAGGCGCTGACCGTCTCGGTCTGCGCTACGAGCCTGCAGAGCGCCTTGTAGATCGGCGCCGACTCGTCGAGAAACAGCGGCGGGCTCTCCCCCGCTTCCACGACTTCGTACGGGTCCACGCCCGCCCCGTTACGGCACGCCACCACGATGCGCTGCATCACCTCGTCGTGGCTCATGCGCGGCAACAACCGGAACCCGATCTCCATCGTGCACTTGTCCGGCACGACGTTGACCGCACTCCCGCCGTGAATCGTTCCGAGATTCATCGACACGAACGGCGCGTCCGGGAAGTAGCCGGCCAGCGCGCCGCCCTCCTGCTCCAGCCGGTGCCGCAAGCCGCGCAGCGAGACGATCAGTCGTGCCGCCGCCTCGATGGCGTTTTTGCCGAGATGCGGATATCCGCTGTGCGCCGACTTCCCCTCGATCGACACGCGCACCGTCGTGTGGCCCTTGTGGAGGCGAACCACCTTGAGCGACGTCGGCTCCCCCACGATGCACGCACGCGGCATACCCGCGACTTTCGGCCAGTGCTCGACGAGATGCCGTGCGCCGAACGTGCCGACTTCCTCGTCGTAGGTCAGCGCCACCACAAGCGGGTGCGCCAACTCACGCGTGCTCGCCTCGACCAGTGCGTTCACGGCCAGTGCGTCGAAGCCCTTCATGTCGCACGAACCGCGCCCGAACAACTTGTCGTCGCGCTCGGTGAGCGTGAACGGATCGGACTCCCAATCGGGTTCCAACGCGGGCACGACGTCCATGTGGCCGGAGAGCGTCAGGCCGGACCGATCGTCGGACTCGGGTCCCGTCGACAAGATCAGGTTGAGCTTCTCGCCGCACGGCGACGGCTGCTCCTCGATGCGAATCCCCGGTCGATCGGCGTACTCGCGCACGAAGTCCGCCATCTCGCGGTTGCTGCGGTGGCTGGTGGTATCGAATGCGACGAGGCGCGCAAGCAGATCGCGATCGGTCATGCGCCCAAGCCTAGTCGACAATCCAACGTTGCTAGAATGAAGGG
>Ga0070729_10002810_pt1 | contig 21499 bp, 16 predicted proteins | sample tdDd472_FD_66725 | JGI IMG/M metagenome (GOLD analysis project Ga0070729, IMG submission 66725) | Marine sediment microbial communities from the Atlantic coast under amendment with organic carbon and nitrate - tdDd47.2 | ecosystem: Environmental > Aquatic > Marine > Coastal > Sediment | place... | reverse complement strand
CGGCGTAATGGCGCGCATCGGCCTCGACGCGGGCCACATCCGGGCCTTGAACCCACGCTGCATCATCGCGCGCATCACCGGGTTCGGGCAGACCGGGCCGGACGCCCACCGTGCGGGCCACGACATCGGCTACCTCGCGCGCGCCGGCGTGCTCGGCGAGACGGGGCCGCACGATGGCGCGCCAGCGTCGTCTGCCGTGCAGATCGCCGACATCGCGGGGGGCGCGCTCTACGCGGCGTTCGGCATCGCCGCGGCCCTGTATCGACGCGAGCGGACGGGGCAGGGCGCAGACCTCGACATCTCGATGACCGAAGGCGCGGCCAGCCTGCTCGTGCTGCAGGCGGCGGGGGAGCGGCTCGCGCCGGGCACCATTGGCGCGCGCGGCCGGGGGCTGCTCACCGGCGGCGTCCCGGCCTATCGCTGCTACCGCACCGCTGACGACCGGTGGCTCGCGGTGGGCTCGCTGGAGCCGAAGTTCTTCGCAGCGTTTTGCGCCATCATCGACCGACCGGACCTCGTGACCGACGGGCTCCGCGAAGGCCCCGAAGGCGAGAAGATCGCTGCGCAGCTCGCCGCCGCGATCGCCGGACGCACCCTCGCGGAGTGGCGTGAGGCGCTCGCCGATGTCGATGCCTGCGTCGAGCCGGTGCAGCGGCTCGCCGAAGTCTTCGACGACGCCCACCTGCAGGCGCGCGGCGCCTTCGACGGGCTCGGGCTCGTGCGCCCGCCGACGTCCCCCGCGGGCGAGCGTGGCGAGGTGCCGCTTCTGGGCGAGCACACCCGCGCCGTCGCCGAAGAGGTCGGGCTCGGCGACGCGCTCGAGGGTTGGGTCGAGCGCGGGGTCGCGCGCGTCACGGATGGACGCTGAACGTCACCTCGAGGGTGTCGAGCCGGTCCTGCCCGAACGCGCGGCGGGGCAACCACCGCAGCGCGACGGCGCGTGTCCCCGCCGGCAGGGGCGCGAAGAAGACGAAGCCCGACACACGCTCTGCGGTGCGCACGGTCTCTTCGGGCAGCGACACGAAGTGCAGCGTGCCCGCGTCCGACGCGCGCACGGGCACCTGGCCGGGACGCAGGGGCGCGTGCTCGACCCCGCGGTCGTCGACGAGCCGGATGTCGTCGTACCGGATGTGCCACGCATATTCGCTGCGGTTCTCGATGATCATCTCGAGGGGCAGCGTCGTGCGCGCCACGCTGCGCGGCCGAAACGTCCACGAACCGGCAATGACCGCCATGCGCAGGCCGTCGTCGTGCACGGCGATGGCGGCGTCATGAGCGTCGTCGAGCCGTTCGGGCGCTTCGGCGCGCAGCACCGGCGAGCCGCCACACGCCGCCAGCGTGAACGACGCGACGAGCAGAACGAGAGCAGGGGCAGGGCGCAGCGCCATCATCGGGCCTCATCCGGGTGCGGTCGCCCCGATCCTGGCGGGGTCGGCGCCGCGACGCCAGGGTCGCGTTCGGTTGCGCTCGCGCGCCCGACGCGTTAGCCGGATGGGCACTGTCGACCGCCGAGTGACATGTCACGACAGACCCCGCAACCACTGCCCGGGCTGCCCCGCCGCCGCGATGGCCTCATCGGGGCCTCCGCGCTGATCGTGCTGGCGGTCCTCGGGTGGCTGTGGCCGATGGGTGGGTCGTCCCCCGGGCCATACTCGGATCCGGTGGTCAGTCACCTGACCGGCCCGGACCTGCGGCTCGACGCGGTGGGCGACGTCGAGGTCGAGATTCGGCCCCCGTGGGCCGAGCCGACGGCGGACCTCGTGGGTCGCGTCGCGCTCTATGACCGCCCGGGTGCCCGCCCGCTGCCCATCGTCGACATGGCGTGGGAGCGACTGTCCACGCGGCGCGACAGCGCGTACCGCCTCGTGGACCCGGCGGCGGCTGACGACGTCGAACCGGCCGACGAAGCCTCGACGGCGTCGCTGGTCGAGCGGGTGCGCGACGCCCGCGTCGCCATCCAGACCCCGTCCGGCCCGCGCGTCTGCGACCAGTGGCGGTTCGACCGCTGGTTCTGCGGACCGGACCCGTGGGTCTACGTCGGCGTAACCGAGATCACCGTGCGCGACCGTCCGTGGACCTGCCTGTGGGCCCACCCGACGGCGGAGGGTCCGCTGGAGCTGATCTTCGACGATCTGCCTGCGGGTGCCTCGCTGCGCGGACGGTACGCGTTCAACGACGCAGCGGCCGATCGCGGGTCTGGCGATGGAGTACGGCTCGAGGCGCTGACCGGCGACACGTCGCTGCTCGAGACGGTGGCGCCGATGGACCGCGGCCACCGGTCGTGGCGGGTCGAGCTGCCCGAAGACGCCACCTCGGTGACCCTGCGCGTGACCGCGACGGAGCTCGCCCAGCGCCACTTCTGTCTCGACGCGAGCGTTCGCGCCCCGGTCGGACCTCGAACGACGCGGCCGAGCCTGCGCATCCCGGACCCCACGCCCGACGCGTCGGGCGCCACCACGCCGGACCCTGCGACCGAAGGGTCGGGCGCCGACGTGCCCGCTGCGGGCGCGGCCGACGAGGGCTCCGGCACGTCGGCCGGCACCGGGGTCCTCGATTCTGCCTCGGCCAGCGACGGATCCGGCGACGACGCACGCCCCGTACAGCCGCTGCGCCCGCTGCTGCAGCGGCCGAACGGACTCACCCGCCCGGGCCGCCCGGCGCTGGCGCCGAACGTACTGACCCCGCCCGGCACGCCCCCCGCATCCCCGGAGCCGGACCCGTGAAGCCCGGCCTCCAGCGCTATCTCGTGCCCGCGTGGCCTTCGCTGCTCGGTGGCATCGTCGCCGCGTTCGTGGCCGGCCTGCAGCCCCTGCGCGGGCTCAATCTCTGGGCCGTCTGGCAGCTCGACAGCGCGTTCGCGTTCGAGCAGTGGCTCGACGGCCGCGGCGACGAGGCCATGGCCGCCGCCTTTGCCGGCGACCCGTGGCTCGGCGCCCCGATCGGCTGGCTGTCGGCGATGCTCGTCGACGGCGACGAGCTCGTGCTCGGCGTGCGCTTCGTGTCGGCGATCCTCGCCGGTGTCACCGTCGCCATCGCGGCGGAGCTCGCCCGGCGCATGGCCGGCACGCCCGCGGCGTTGCTCGCCGCGATGATCCTGCTCGTCACCCCCCGCTTCATGCAGGCGGCGACGTTGCCCGGGCCCACCATCTGGCTCGTTGCGATGGCGTTCGGCGGCCTGCTCGCGGTCACCGACCTCGCTCGCCGCGACCGCGCCTTCGTCGGCGCCATCGTCGCGGTCGCCGGTCTCGCCCACGCGGGCATCGCCGGATGGCTGTGGTGCATCCCCCTCGCATGGATCCTCTTTGTCGACGTCGAGGCGCGCCCCGGACGGGGCCGCCTGTCGATGCGTCCCGCGTCGATCTTCATGCTCGCCGCCATCCCCGTCGGACTCGCCCTCGCGGTGGTCCTCTCGCCCTGGTGGTCTGCGGACGCCGGCGAACGCGTCCCGGCGATGCTCGAGTTCTGGCTGACCCGCGGCGCCGAGCCGTGGCTGCACCGGTCGTGGCGGTACGGCGCCGACCGCATCCCGTGGCTCGCGCCGGTCGCCATCGTCGCGCTGACCTGGCACACCTGGTCGCTCGTCGCCGCTGCGCTGGGCTGCATGGGCTCGCTCGACGCGCGGGGCCGCGAAGCGCGCCGGGCGGTCGTCGCCGCTCTCATCGCGGCGCTCGTTCTGCCCGTCGTGCTGCGCTCGCCGTGGCACGGCGGCATCGACCTGCTCGTACTCGTGGCGCCGGCGATCGCGGCCCTCGGCGGCGCCGGCATCGTCATGGCGCTGACCGCCATCTCGCGGCCCCACGCGCGCCGCGCCGCGCTCGCGCTCGGCGTCTTTCTCGCGGCCGTGTCGATCGCCGATCTCGCCCGGTACCGCGGGGCCACCGAAGCGTACACCACCGGATTCGCCGGCGGCCCCGCGGGGCGCGTCGCGCTCGGCTTCTCGCGCGCGCCGCACCCGGTGGTGCCCATCGGATGGGTCGACGCGGTGCTCGACGACGCCGACGCGGTCTCGGTCGCCGTGCTCACCAACGGGTGGGAGATGCGCCCCATCCTCGCCGCGATGTCCCGGTGGCACCTCGTCGACGGCGAGGTCCACGTCGTCGACATCGGCGCCGCGGACGTCGCGGTGGTCGTGTGGGACGACACGCTGCCCGAACTCTACGACGTCGCCGCCGACGCGATGCGCATGCGCGACGATCCAGGCGCCACCGGCCCGGTGCACACCGTGCGTGGCGTGCCGGTCATCGAGGCCTGGCGCCTGCGATGACGCTGCGGCTGCACCAGGGGCTCGTCGTGGCCGCCGTCCTCTGCTGCACGACCGCGGCGTTCGGGCAGTCCCGGTTCGGCTTCGACGTGTTCGGCGGCGGCGAGATCCCGCTGTCGCCCGCCGTTCGTCAGCACGTCCTCATCGAGCCGAACACGGCGGTCGACGCGGCACCGCCTCGGCTTGCCGACCTGCGCACCCGCCCCGGGATGGTGTTCGGCGTGCGGCTGCTCGTCGGCCAGCTCGAGGTCGGCTACCGGTACGAGCGGCTCGACTGGACGTCCCCCGCCGAGCGCTGCGTGGGCGACCGCCCGGCGGTCGAGCGCGGCGACGGCACGATCGACGACAGCGAGGTCCGGTACCGGTGCAACGACCGCCGCGACCGCCTCGACGGCTGGACGGACGGGTTCGATCCGCTCGTGATTCACGCCATCGGCGGCGGCGCTCGCTTTGCCCTGTTGCGACCCGGCGCGAGCCGCGAGCGCGCCGTGCAGGGCACCGACGACACCGAGCGATCCGAGCTCTATCTCATCGCGGCCGGCGCGGCGCTGCTGACGACCTGGGCCGACGAGCGGCACGAGAGCCGTCTGCGTGCCGGGGTCGAGCTCGCTGGCGGCGGCGGCGTCGAGATCCCCCTCGACCGGCGGTTCGCGTTCTTCGTCGAGACCCGGTACCGCATCGGCTGGCTGGCGACCCCGGCGCGCGCCAGCGACGGCGCCGCGCGAGCCGTCGCCACCGGTCGACCGGTCGCCCAGGCGGTGTTCGACACGACGCACCGCCTCGACCTGACCACCGGGCTGCGCGTCGACCTGCGTTGACCCGGACCGGGGGACGCGGCAGGCTCGGGGCGTAGCCGTGCACGGAGGAACCGTGAAGCAGTGGATTCAGCGGTGGGTCGTCACCGTGTTCGCCGAGATCGTCCGGTCCGTCGTCGCGTCCGTCGGGGCCGCCGTGGCCCTCGCCGTCGTGTCGGGCCTCATCAAGGGCCTCGTCGAGGGGCTCCAGCGCGGCATCGAACGCGCCCGCGCCGCCGAGGCGGCCGAGGCTGCGACCGCGTGAGCGATGCGCGACCGAGCGGCCGCCTCGAGTCGCGGATTCTGATCGGCGTCGTCATCGGCGCCGCGCTCTATCTGGTGCTCGCCGTCGTGTCCGGCGTCGACGAGCTGTCCGGCGCCCTGCGCACGTTCGCGCCGACCGCGTTCGCCGTCGCGCTCGGTCTCGCGCTCGTGAACTACGCCCTTCGGTTCGCCCGGCAGCAGCTCTACCTGCGCCTGCTCGGGGTCGAGGTCCCGGTCGTGCGCTCGGCGGTCGCCTTCGTCGCCGCGTTCTCGCTCACCGTGACCCCCGGCAAGATGGGCGAGCTGCTGAAGGCGTGGCTGCTGCACCGCTCGGACGGCGTGTCCCTCGAAGCGGTCAGCGGCGTCGTCATCGTCGAGCGCCTCACGGACGTGCTCGCGCTCGCCGTCTGGGTCGCCATCGGTGCCGTGTCCGTCGCCCGCGCTGACGCCCTCGGGCCCGGCGCAGCGGCACGGCTCGCGGCGATCGCCGTCGGCCTCGTGCTCGTGGCCGTCGTCGCGCTGTCCAGCGAACGGGTGATGCAGCTCGGCGTGTCGATCGTGGCGCGCCTGCCGGTCGTCGGCCGGTTTGCCGACCGGATTCGCGCCCTGTGGACGGCGTCGCGGACCCTGCTGCGCCCGGGGCCCCTCGTCGCGGCCACCGTGCTCGCGACGATCGGATGGGGTCTCGAGGGGGTCCTGCTCATGGTCCTGCTGCAGGGGTTCGGCGAAGCCGCGCCGCTCGGGCCCTCGGTCTTCGTCTATGCCCTCACCACCCTCGCCGGCGCGGTCAGCTTCTCGCCCGGCGGCCTGGGCGTGACCGACGTCTCGATGGGCGCGCTGCTGCATACCCTCGGGCTCGCCGGCGATGTCGGCGTCGCCGGGGCGGCCACCTTCCTGACCCGGCTCGCGACCCTGTGGTTCGCTGTCGCGCTCGGCGTCGTGGCCCTCGTCGCCTACCGCTGGATCTGGATGCGTGGCGACACGGTCGATGTCGCCGCACTCGACGCACTCTCGGGCGGCGGGGACGCATGACTCGACGGCTCCCGGTACCCCCACGGCCCCCGAAGCGTCACGGCACATTCGAGCGTGTCTCCATCGCTGCGTGTGCCATGCTGCTGCTGGCCGTGGTCGCCCCGTCTGCATACGCCACGGATGTGAGCGCGGATCCGCGTGTCAACGCCGCCATCGACGTCGCGGCCCGCGTCGCACAGGACCACGTGACGATCGCGCTGGCGTTCGGAGCGCTGCCGGACGGGCAGACGCCGGTGGCGACGCCGGACGCGCTGCGCCGGACGCGCCTGCCCCTCGACGCGCTCGCCGAGCCGGGGCACCCCGCCGGCGTGCCGGTCGAGGTGCGTGCCCAGCTCGCGGCCGCGTCCATCGACGTGGCGTTGCTGGACCTGCCCGACGCGCCGCCGGAGCCCGCTCGCGTCACCCGAACGCTGACGCGGGTGTCGACGACGTCGGATGCGGACCCGGACCCGGGTGCGTCGCCGCCCGGACCGACGGACGCCGAAGGCACGCCGCCGGTGTCGCGTACGCTCGTGCTCGCGGCTGCAGAGCCGCCGCCCACCGAGCGCAGGGTCCGGGTCGTCGAGCCGGCGCCGACGCCAGCCCCGGCGGTGGGGGGCGAGACGTGGGCCGTCCCGGTCCGCGAGCCGCGGGTCACCAGCCGGTTCGGGCCACGCATCGACCCGATCACCGGCGCCGAGGGGCGCATGCACCGGGGCACGGACTACGGCGCGCCGACCGGCACCCCGGTGTACGCCACCGCGTCCGGCACCGTGCTGCTCGGCGGGTGGTGCGATCGCGGCACCGGCAACTGCGTGGTCATCGAGCACGAGGGCGGCTGGCGGTCGCAGTACTTTCACCTCTCGGCGGTGCACACGTCGTCGGGCGCCACCGTGTCGCAGGGCGATCACATCGGCGACATCGGCTCGACCGGGCGCTCGACGGGCCCGCACCTGCACTTCCAGGTGGGGCAGGGCAGTGAGGCGGTCGACCCCGAGCAGCTCTTCGGTCGACCGGTCGGTGTACGTCCCTGATCGCTGTACGGATGTTCCGTGCCGGTTGACGTCCGTGGCCGATCGAGGCAGGATCAGCGGTCCCGGTGGCGTGTGATCGACGCACGCCCGGACGACTCCGTTCGAGGCGCTGGATGTCCCAACGACGGCTCGGCCGCGGTTCGATACACGTGCTGCATCCCTCGGGGGGCAGCAGCGAGGGTGACATCCCGTGCGATCAGTGCGGGACGTCGTTTGCGCTGAAGTACGCGTACCAGCAGATCGCGGTGCGCGATCGCTCGTGGCGGGTCTGCTCGCAGCAGTGTCGCGAGGCGGTCATCGCCGGGGTGCGGCCTCGCGACGGTGGGGCGCAGCGCGAGCCGTTTCGCCTGGCGGTCATCAACCAGAAGGGCGGCACCGGCAAGACGACGACCGCGGTGAACCTCGCCGCCGGGCTCGCCGAAGCCGGGCGCCGCGTGCTGCTCGTCGACTGTGACCCCCAGGGGCACGTCGCGGTCAGCCTCGGCGTGCGTGGCGCGCGAGGGCTGTACCACCTGCTCGTCGAGAACGCCGACCCGCGCTCGTGCATCGTCGAGGTCGACGACCACCTGCACCTCATGACCAGCAACGAGACCCTCGCCAGCGCCGAGATCCTGCTCGCGCGGATGAACGAGGGGCGGGACCGGATTTTGCGGACCCGGATGGCATCGGTTACCGAGTATGACTTCGTCCTCATGGACTGTGGCCCGAGCCTGTCGCTGCTCAACACGAACGCGTTGACGTGGGCGGACGAGGTGCTGGTGCCGGTGTCCTGTGACTTCCTGTCTCTGGTCGGCGTGCGTCAGATTCTGAAGACGCTCAAGAACGTGAACGAGCTGCTGCTGCATCCGGTGCGGGTGTTCGACATGCTCCCGACCTTTCACGACCAGCGCAACCGGATCAGCAACGAGTCGATCCGGTCTCTGAAAAGCCACTTTCACGATCGGGTGCTGCCCCCGGTCCGCGTGAACACGCGGCTCAAGGAGGCGCCTTCGCACCACAAGACGATCTTCGAGTACGCGCCTCGTTCCCGCGGGGCCGACGACTACCGCAGGCTGGTTCGCCAGGTCCTGCGCCGTACCAGCGACCGCACGGGAGCGAGTGATGAGTCACAAGCCGCAGGACGATGAGCTCGAGCCGGCGATGGGGCGCGACCCCCTGACCGCCGACGAGGAGATGCTCGCGCGGACGCTCTACGGGCGGTCGGTGCCGCCGGCGGTGGTGCCCGATGAGGCGCCGGCCGAGAAGCCGCGCAAGCGCCGCCGGTCCCGGTCGAAGAAGAAGAAGGCGCCGACGCACTACAAGGTCGTCAGCATCTCGCTGTACACCGAGGACATCGAGGCCATCGATCGGATGGTCGCCGAGCTCAAGGCCGCGGGGCACACCCGGGCGAACCGTTCGGCCCTCATCCGGTACGCGATCCACAACGTCGACCTGTCCGAGATGCCCCGTAACTTCTAGGTCCTCGGGGGTTCGGCGGCTTTACAGCGAGGCGTCGCTCAGGGTACCAACGAGGGGTACCCGATACGACACAGTCGCCCCCGACGCGCTTCTCGCGTCGCGGTGGGTCGTACGAGCCCGGGGTCCGAATGCTTCGCGTCAAGACGTTCGTGCTGATCGTGTTCCTGCTCGCGGCGCTCGCCGTGACGGTGTTCTTCCGCATCGACGCGGCGAAGGTGGACCTCGTCGCGCAGGCGCGAGACGACCTTCAGGTGGCGACCGAGGTCGTCCGGCTCGCCAACGCCCTCGACGAGCGGTCGCTGGTGTTCGCCGCGGTCGATGCGTCCGAGACGGACGGGCTGGCCCGGGCCTTCGGGTGCCCGGCGACGGACGAAGCGCTCCGCGAAGCGAACACCGATCAGGTCGCTGCGGTCGACCCCGAGACCGGCGAGCCGGTCGTCAACGCGCTCGGGCAGCCGGTCGACCTCGACGGTCGCCCGATCGTCGAGCGCACGGGCCCGCGCTGCACGACGACGGCGCACAACGCCGCGTTGAACGCGCTGCGCGCATGGAGCCGGGATCGCACGGACGACCGCGAGCAGAACCGCACGCGGTACCTCAGCGAGCGCGACGCCGGATTCACGATCCCGCGCGAGCCGGATCTCCTGATCGCCGCCGACCCCGACGGCGAGGTCATCGCGCGCGTCGGTCCCGAGATGGACAACTGGTTCGGCCCGTCGCGTCCGAACATGACGAGCTTCCCCGTCGTGGCCCGCGCCGAGCTCGGTGAGCCGCAGAGCGGCGTCATCGTGTGGAAGGACTACGACACCGCGCCCGCGCGCCTCACGCAGGTCGGCGTGGCGCCGGTCTTCGACGACGCCGGTGACTTCATCGGCACGATCACGATCGGGTTCCACGTCCAGAACAGCGCCGCCGAAGAGGACCGTGCCTTCACCTCGGCCGGCGACGTGGCGTACTACTTCCGCGACGGCTCGCGTCTGGCGTTCTCGGGTTCGAGCTACGCCCAGCGACCGGCGCTGCTCGACGCGCTGATGGGCGCCGAGTACTCGCGGTGGAGCCCGGACGACACCACCGGCGACGCCACGGCGACCTTCGCCGAGGTCACGAGCCGCGCCGGCGAGCTCTTTCTGCTCGACGACGCGTCCGGGCGCTGGCTCGTGATGTCGAACACGCTGCTCGACGGCGTCGACGGGCCGGACGCCGGGTACCTCGTCGTGACCTCGCTCGATCGCGCCGTGAACCCGGTCGAGCGCGTGCCGGGCCTGATCTTCATCATCGCCGTGCTGCTCGCCCTCGTCGGCGGCGCCGGTGTCATCCTCGCCGTGCGGGAGTTCTCGGCGCCGATGGAAGAGATCAGCCGCGGCGTGCAGGAAGTCATCGCCGGCAACAAGGACTACATGTGGCCGGTCGACGAGAAGTCGCACCTGTCCGACCTCTCGCACTCGTTGAACGTCATGAGCGCGACGCTCCAGGGCAAGCGCGACCCCGACGCTGACGACCTCGGCGAATGGTCGGGCATGGACGCGAACTCCGGGGGCGTGCAGAAGCCGGCGGGCATCGCCGGACTCGGCGGGCTCAAGGGGCGCAAGGCGTCGTCGGACGACACCGAAGCCTGATCCCCGGACCCGACTGTGCCCCGTCACGCTGTTGCCACCGGTCTCGACCGGCTGCTCGACGACCCGTCGCGCCTCGCGTCGCTGCGCGGCGCCCGCGTCGGTGCGCTCGCCAATCCGACGAGCGTCACCCGCCACTTCGACCACCTCGTCGACGTGCTCGTCGACGCGGGCGTCCGCCCACAGCGGCTCTTCGGGCCCGAACACGGCGTACGTGGCGAAGCCCAGGACATGATCGCCGTCGACCAGCCGGTCGACCCGATCAGCGGCATCGAGACGGTCAGCCTGTACGGGCACGACGTCGGCAGCCTGCGCCCCCCGGAGGGCTCGCTCGACGACCTCGATGTGCTCGTCATCGACCTGCAGGACATCGGCAGCCGGTACTACACCTACGTGTACACCGCGATGTTCGCCGCCGAGGCGGCGACGCGGGCCGGGGTCGACGTGCTCGTCCTCGACCGCCCGAACCCCATCGGCGGCGCGATCGAGGGGCCCCCGGTGCGCGAAGGGTTCGGGTCCTTCGTCGGTGAGCTGCCGCTGCCGAACCGGCACGGGCTCACTCTCGCCGAGGTGCTGCGTTTCGCGCTGCGCACCGGGCACGAGCTTCGGTTCGACGTGATCGAGGTCGCCGGCTGGGACCGGACGATGTGGTTCGACGCCCACGACGCCCCGTGGGTGCTGCCGTCGCCGAACATGCCCACGCTGGACACGGCCATTGTGTACCCCGGCCAGTGCCTGCTCGAGGGCACCAACCTCAGCGAAGGCCGAGGCACGACGCGCCCGTTCGAGCTCTTCGGCGCCCCCTGGGTCGACGCCGTCCGGTGGAAGCGTGCCTTCGACGATGTGGGCCTGCCCGGCGTCATCGCTCGCACGATCAGCTTCGAGCCGACCTTTCAGAAGTGGGCGCGCACGCGGTGTTCCGGGCTGCAGCTGCACGTCACCGATCGCGACGCATTTCGCCCCCTCGCGACGAGCGCTGCGCTGGTGCACACGTGCGCGACGCTCTTCGGCGAAGGCTTCGACTGGCGCCGGGACGCCTACGAGTTCGTCGACGACGTGCCGGCGATCGACCTGCTCTTCGGCCACGACACCCAGCGCGAGCTCATCGAGTCCGGCGCCGATGTCGGCGCGCTGCTCGAGAGCCTCGCGACCCCGGCGGATACCCGCGACGCGGTGCTCGCCGCGCGCTTGCCCGCGTACGACCGGGTGAAGGCGTGAGCCGACGCATCTGTCTGTTCGGTGGCAGCTTCAACCCGCCGCACGTCGGCCACGTGATGGCGACCGCGTGGGCGCTGTCGACGTTGCCGATCGATGCGCTGTGGTGGGTCCCGACGTGGAAGCACGCCTTCGGCAAGGACCTCGCCCCGTGGGACGCACGTCTCGCGATGGCGCGCGCTGCGGTCACGCCGTTCGGCGACGCTGTCCGGGTCTCGGACATCGAGGGCGAGCTCGGCGGCGAGAGTCGCACGATCGACACGGTGCTCGCGCTCGAAACACGTCACCCCGATGTGCGCTGGTCGCTTCTGATCGGGGCGGACCTCGTGCCCGAGCTGCCCCGGTGGAAGCGCTGGAGCGACCTGCAGGCCCGTGTCGACGTGCACGTGCTCGGTCGTGCCGGCTACGGCGACCCCGGCGCCCATCACGCCGTGACGCTGCCCGACATCAACTCGTCCGCCGTGCGCGCCTCGGCGGCCGCCGGTCGCCGCGATGACCTCGTGCCGCGGGTGCCGCGTGGCGTGCTCGACGAGATCGAACGACGAGGGCTGTACCGATGAGCGCTGTCCCCCCGAGCGAGCGATGGGGTGTCGTCGGCCACGGCCGCGTCGGACGTACGTTCGCCCGGCGCCTCGCAGCGCAGGGCGCCCTGCAGTGGGCGTGGACGCGGACGCGGCGCGACGACGAGGCCGACGATGGCTCGCTGCACGCCGGCGGACTGCCCGCGTTCGGCGCAGTGGACGTCGTGCTCGTCGCGGTCCCCGACGACGCGCTCTCGCGCCTCGTCGAGGTCGCGTGCTCGTCCGACCCGGACGCAGCGAGCCGGATCTGGTTGCACACGAGCGGGGTCCGCGGTGCGGCCGCCTTGCGTGACGCCGGCGTGACCGGCCCGGTGGGGACGTGTCACCCGTTGGCGTCGCTGACCGGTTCGGCAGATGACGACGCCACCCTGCGGGGAGCGTTCGTCGCCGTCGGTGGCGACCCGGCAGCCGTCCTCGCCGCGTCGAACTTCGCCCGGTCGATCGACGCGCGCCCGGGCGTCGTGCCCGATGACGCACGCGTCGCGTACCACCTCGCCGCGGTACTCGCGAGCAACGGGGTGTACGCGGTGCTCGAGGCCGCCCGGGCCGTGTGCGCCCGGGCAGGCATCGAGTCCGACGAGCTCACCGAGGCGCTATCGCACCTCGCGCTCGGCAGCGCCCGTGGTGCGTGGCAGCGCGGTGTCGACGACGCCATCACCGGGCCGGTGTCTCGCGGCGACGCGGGCACGATCCAGCAGCACCTCGCGTGGCTCACGCAGGCGGACCCCGAGCGGCTCGTGCTCTACCGCAGCCTGGCGCGCGAGCAGCTCGCCGTCGCCGAGCGGTCCGGGTTGCCGAGCGCGCGGGTGCGCGCCGTCGACCACGCGCTCGCTACGGACGAGACGGGCCCGCGTCCCCCATCGGACGAATGACGATTGCGTCGGCGTCGACGGTGAGCTCGAGCTCCGCGGGCGCCTCGACGTCCCCGCGCAGGATGAGGTCGGCGATCGGTGCCTCGACGAGGCGCTCGATCGTGCGCCGCATCGGGCGGGCCCCGAGCTCGGGGTCGTAGCCGCCGCGCTCGATGAGCAGGTCGATGACCTCGGGCGCGCAGTGGTACGCGATGCCGCGCTCTTCGAGTAGCCGCTCGGACGACCGGGTGAGCTGCAAGCGGGCAATGCGGGCGACCGCGTCCCGATCGAGGGGCTCGAACACGAGCGCCTCGTCAATGCGGTTCCACAGCTCCGGGCGGAAGTGCCGTCGCGCCGCAGCGCGTACCGCGTCCGTGCGGTCGAGCTCCGCGCGCGCCTGAGCGCCGAAGCCGACCCGCCGCTCGCCGCCCGAGAAGGACTCGTCCGCGCCGAGGTTCGATGTCATCACGACGACGGTGTTGCTGAAGTCCACCGTGCGTCCACGCGAGTCGGTCAGCCGCCCCTCGTCGAGCAGCTGGATGAGCACGTTCAGCACGTCCGGGTGGGCCTTCTCGACCTCGTCGAGCAGCACGAGCTGGTACGGTCGCCGCCGGATTGCCTCGGTGAGCTGCCCGCCGGCGTCGTGCCCGACGTAGCCGGGCGGGCTGCCGATGAGGCGCGCGACGGAGTGCGACTCCATGAACTCCGACATGTCGAGGCGCACCATTGCGTCGTCGTCGTCGAAGAGCAGGGCGGTCAGCGCACGGGCGAACTCGGTCTTGCCGACACCCGTGGGCCCGAGAAAGAGGAAGCTGCCGATCGGTCGCCCGGACACGAAACCGGCGTAGTTGCGGCGCAGCACCTGGGCCACGCGCTCGATGGCGTCGCGGTGCCCGACGATGCGCTGCATGAGTCGGGCTTCCATGTCGAGAAAGCGCTCGCGGTCCGCCATGAGCAGGCGCTCCGGCGAGAGCCCGGCCTGCTCGGCGACCAGCGTCGTCACCAGCGGCGTCGCGACGGCGTTCGCGCCGATGCGTCGGGCGCGGCTGCCGGCGAGGTCGAGGATCGAGATCGCCTTGTCGGGCAGGCGGCGGTCCGGCAGGTACCGGTGCGACAGGCGCACGGCGGCCCCGATGGCGGCGGGCTCGAAGCGGACGCCGTGGTGCGCTTCGTAGCGCTCGCGGACGCCCTCGAGGATGCGGGTGGCGTCGTCGACGCTCGGCTCCTCGACGCGAACCTGCTGAAAGCGACGCTCGAAGGCCGGGTCGGTCTCGATGAACTTCCGGTATTCGTCGAAGGTCGTGGCGCCCACGCAGGGGAACTCGCCGCGGGCGAGGGCGGTCTTCAGCTCGCCGGCGCCGTCCGCGGCTCCGTCGCCGCTGGCGCCCATGCCGATCCAGTGGTGCAGCTCGTCGAGGAAGAGCACCACGCGCCCACCTGCGCGCGCCACCTCGGCCTTGAGGCCCTGCATCCGCTCGGCGAAGGAGCCGCGCAGGCCGGTACCGCTGACGACGCGGCTCGCCTCGAGCTCGACGAGGATGCGGCCATCGAGCCCGGACGGCGGATCGGCGTCGCCTGTGCCGACGATGCGGTGGGCGAGACCTTCGACGACGGCGGTCTTGCCGACGCCGGGCTCACCGACGAGCACCGGGTTGTTCGCGCGGCGCTTGTTGAGGATGTCGACGAGCTGGTCGATCTCGTCGTCGCGGCCGATGACGTCGTCGATCTGACCGTCGAACGCGAGCAGCGTGAGGTTGCGACCGAGCTTCGCCAGCAGGGGGAACTGGTGTTCGCGCAGCACGAGCTGGTGGCGCAGCACGCGGCGCGGCCGTTCGCGGCGCGCGCTCGGGATGGCCGTGCGGTCCTTCGCTGGTGTTGCGTCGTCCTGCTCGCGCCCGCGAGCGCGCACGACGGTCGGAGGCAGCGGCAGGTTCGACGGCTCGACCCGTGGGGTGCGGCCTGACGGCGTGGGGTTTGCGGCGCCGGATCCGCCGGTCGCGCGGTGCAGGCGATCGGCGAGGCGCCGGCGCGTGTCCGCGGCACGCCGCCGCCGGGACCGGCGCACGTCGTCGGGCTCACGAATGCCGCGAGCGAGCGGCTCGGCGTCGTCGTCGTATTCGTCGTCGTGCGGCGCATCGACCCGGGTTTTCGCCACCGGGCCCGGCATCGCGGGGGCGCCGACGGCGTGGGTCTGCGGCGGCGCGCTGACGGCGGCGGGCAGCGACGTCACCGGCTCGTCCGCGGGCTCATCGACCTCTTCGGCCGCCGCAGCGGTCAGGTACGAGAGGGCGGTGTTGCGGATGGTGCCCATGTCCAGGTCGAGCCGCGCCATGAGCTGATACGCGGCCGAATCCACGAATGAGCAGAGCGCGACGAGCAGGTGCAGGCTCGAAATTGTCTCGGACCGGGCGACCGTCGCCACGTCGTGGGCCCGGCGCAGGATGCGGTCCCAGGTGCCCGGCGCCTCGTCCGGGCGCGAGCGCAGCTGGTCGAGCAGCCGATCCGCGGTGACCTGCTGGTCGCTCAAGAACATCGACGCGCGGTTCTTCAGCGTGAACAGGCAGAGCAGCAGATGCGCGCTCGTCAGCGGCTGGTCGAGGCGGTCGGCAACGTCTCGGCTCTCGTCGAGAACGACGTTGAGCTCTCGGCTCGGCGGCAGCGACATGGCGAGCGATATCCAGGGTGTGCGACACGCACAGCCTAGAACGGCAGCGCCCGGATGACAACGCTGTCCCGCGCGGGGCGGTGTTGCGTGAAATCAACGGGTTACGTGTCGATTGCTCGACGCGGCACCCGGTCCCCGGGCGCAAAGGAATACGCCCGAGAAACGACTCGAACCATCCGCCGAGGTGGCCGCCTACTTGCGGCGGAACCACGAGCCGAAGAGGTTCTGACGCGGCAGCCCGGTGACCTGCGGACGAGGGCGCTGGGCCTCTTCTTCGGGGTTCTGGGGCAGCGGGCGCGCCTCACGCGGCTGGGCGCGCGTCGCCGCGCCACCGAGGGCGATGAGGAATTCGTGCGCGTCGCGGAACCGCTGGTCGGGCTTCTTGGCGAGGCCCTTCTGGATCGCGCGCTCGATGACCGTGCCGCGCAGGGACGGGACGGTCACGTTCGGCGGCGGCTCGTTCACATGCTTGAGCATGATCTCCATCGCGTTGTCGCCCTGGAAGGGCGGCACGCCGCAGAGCATCTCGTACACGAGCACGGCGACCGCATAGATGTCCGACTCGATCGAGAGGCTCGCGCCCTTCGCCTGCTCGGGGGACATGTACGTCGGCGTCCCCATCGCCCGCCCCTTGAGGGTGAGCGAGGGCATGCTGCCGTCGTCGTAGGTCAGCTTCGCGATGCCGAAGTCGAGCACCTTCACAATCTCGGACCCGTCGAGGGTCTGCACGAGAAACACGTTCTCGGGCTTCAGGTCGCGGTGCACGATGCCCAGCGAGTGGGCTTCGGTCAGGCTCTCGAGCACGCCGCAGCCGATGGCGATCGATCGCTGGGCGTCCAGACCGTTCACGCCATCGAGGACGTCCGAAAGCGGGTAGCCCTCAAGGTACTCCATCGCGAGAAAGAAGTCGGTCTCGAACCCGTAGTCGAACACCCGCACCGTGTTCGGATGCTTCAGCCGAGACACCATCTCGGCTTCGCGCCGAAATCGCTCACGAACCTCGTCGGGGCGCGGCGCGATCGGGCGGATCGTCTTGAGCGCGATCACCTCGTTCGTGCGCGTATCCAACGCCTTGTACACGATGGCGTACCCACCACGACCGACTTCTTCCATGACCCGGTAGCGGTTGGACACCATGTCCCCCTGACTCAGGGGCGACGCGCCGGTGAGGCCGGGCTTGTCGTGCATTCGGCGCTCCGTAGACCGGTGGGGAGTTCGCTCGAGCGAGTGCCTTACCCTTGATGTTATTGGATTCCGGCCAGGTCTGCAACCGGCCCACCGTCGAGCCTCGATGCTGCTGCGATGCAGGTCTTCGGGCCGAGCCGTTCGCGCGCCGGGGTCGGTGGCGTCCGTCCCCGGGGGCCGCGGCTGCCGACGGCCGCGGGTCGGTCGCGCCCTCGGGGGGGACAGTCCCCGCCGGCCGCGGTGCGGGGGCGGCTGCGTGCATCGGCGGCAACCCCCGTGTCGGGGCGGCGATCGGGCTCGCGCCGCATCCCTGCCGGGGGTTGCAGGCCCGCGACGCGCCGTGGTATTTCGCCCGGCCCCTCGCCGACAGACTCATGCGCCTGCGACGCGTCGACATCCACGGCTTCAAGTCGTTCCGTGCCCGGACCGCGATCGAGATCGCGGACGGCGTGACGGCGGTGGTCGGGCCCAACGGCTGCGGCAAGAGCAACATCGTCGACGCCATCCGGTGGTCGCTCGGGTCCCAGTCGCCGCGCGACCTGCGCGGTCGCGCGATGGACGACGTCATCTTCGCGGGCAGCGAGGCCCACGCGCCGTCGGGGCTCGCCGAGGTGAGCCTCACCCTCGAGAACGACGGCCGCGACCTGCCCGGCGAGTGGCGCGACGTGCCCGAGGTGAAGGTCACCCGCCGGCTCTTTCGCACCGGCGAGTCCGAGTACGAGATCAACGGCGCGCGCGTCCGCCTGCGCGACGTGCAGAGCCTCTTTCTCGGCACAGGCGTCGGCGCGAAGGAGGCGTACTCGATCATCGAGCAGGGGCGCATCGGCTTCATCGTCTCGGCGCGGCCCGAAGAGCGCCGGACGATCATCGAAGAGGCCGCGGGCATCACGCGGTACCGCTACCAGCGCCGCACGGCGGAGCGTCGCCTCGAGCGGACCCGCGACAACCTCACTCGCATCCGCGACATCCTCGGCGAGGTCGAGCGGCAGCTCGGCGCGCTCGAGCGTCAGGCGGCTCGCGCGGCGAAGCACCGGGAGCTGACGGCGCGGCACCGCGTGCTCGCCGTGACCCGAGCGCTGCACCGCCGTGACCGGGTCCGGGCGTCGCTCGATGCGGCGCTGAAGGAGCTCGAAGCTGCGCGTCGCGGGGCGGCCGAGACCGCGACGAAGCTCGTCGGCGTCGAGGGGCGCGTCGAGACGGGTCGGGTCGAGGTTGCCGCCCGCGAACGGCAGCTGAACGCCGCCACCGAGACCGCGTACGAGCTGCGCACCCGCGCCGAGCTGCTCGCCAACAACGTGCTGCACCGGGAGCGTGAGCTCGAGCGGGTCTCGTCGCGCATCGAGGCGATCGACCGCGAGCGGGCGAGCCTGTCGGAGCGGGTCGTGACCCTCGAAGCCGAGGGCACCGCGTCGTCCGAGGCCCGCGAGCGACTCACCGCGGCGTGCGAAGACGCGGCGGCGCGGCAGACGGCGGCGGAAGCGGCGCGCAAGGACGCGTCCGCAGCCCGGGACGCGGTGGCCGACCGGGCCGGGCAGGCCGGGCGTCAGCTGACGACGGTGCGCGGCACACTGGCCCGAATGGACGGCCGCCTCGACAGCCTCGGGTCCGAGCTCGAGGCCCTCGGCGAGCGCCTGCAGACCTCGGACACCGAGCGCAACGACGCCGTCGTGGCGCGGGACGCGGCGCAGGCGGCGCGCGACGACGCGGATGCGGTCGCTCGTGCAGCAGCCGAGGCGGCAACGCAGACCGCCGAACGCCTCGAGGCTGCCCGCACCGTCGAGCGCGAGGGCCGCGGTGCGCTCGATGCGGCGCGGTCGGCACAGCGGGCAGCGGTCACCGAACTCGAAGATGTGGCGCGGCGCCTCCAGGGCGTCGAACGGTGGCTGGCCGCGGGCTCGTCGCTGGGGCGGGGCGCCCGTGCGGTGCTGCAGGCCGCCGAGAACGGCGAGCTCACCGGAGTGCTCGGCGCGCTGGCCGATCGGCTCCGCGTCACCGAGGGCGCCGAGCCGTCACTGGGCGCAGCGCTCGGCGCCGACCTCGACGCGCTGATCGTCACGGACCTTGCGGCGGCGCGTGCGGCGGCCCGGCTGGCCCGGACCCGCGGTGCGTCCGTCGATCTGATCGTGCTCGGCGATGGCGTGCAGGGCGAGCTCGCGCCCTGGTGCACGGCGGTGGAGCCGGTGCCGGACCGGGTCGCGGCCCGCATCCGCGCGGCGCAACGGGTCGACGATGCCCTCGACGACGCGGCCGCGACCCCGCGCATCGACGACGCCCGAACCCACGTCGACGCCGACGCCGTGCGGGTCGGTGCCGGCGCGGCGCTCGCGGCCGAGCAGGCCGTCGCCCAGGCGCGTGAACGGGACGAGCTCGTCGTGCGGCGCGATGCCGCGGACGAAGCTGCCGCCGCCGCCCGCACCCGGGTCGCCGGCGCCGAGGACGCCCTCGAGCGTGCGCTGACCGCCCGGGTTACCGCCGAGCAGGCCGCCGATGCGGCGCGGCGCGATCAGAGCACCACCGCGCGGGCCCTGTCGGACGCGGACCACGCGCTCTCGGCTGCGACCCGTCGTGTCGACGCCTTCGTCGCTGACATCGCCCGCCTCACCGAGCGCCGCGACAAGCTCGCCGAGGAGCGGGAGAAGCTCGTCGTCGACGCGGCCGAGGCACGCGAACAGGAGGCCGCGCTGGCGACCGAGGTCGAGGGCGCGCGCGAGGCCCTCGACGCCGCCGAGGCCACGCTGGCGACCGCGCGGGACGCCCTGGCTGAGATCCGCGTCGAGAGCGCGCGGCTCGCCGAGCAACGTCGTTCGGCCGCCGAGCGCGAGCAGCGTGCGGCCGACGCGCTCACCGAGGCGCGGCACCGGGTGCGGTCCCTCGACGACGAGCAGAAGGGGCTGCGCGAGCGCCTCGCCGCGGACACCACCGCGCTGCAACGGGACCGCGAAGGGCAGGGCACCGCCCAGGGCGAACGCGTCGAGGCCGAGCGCACCCTGGTCACCGCGCGGGACCGCTACGAGGCCGCTGTCGGCGCGCTGCGTGAGCTGGACGCCGAGCGTCTCACCGCGCAGAAGGCGGCCACCGCGGCGGCGTCGAAGGCCCAGCACGCCGAGCTTCAGGCGGAGCGCGCCCGCGCTGAGCTCGAGCACGCCGAGCAGGGGCTGGCCGAGCGCTTCGGCGTCAGCGTGTCGGCGGCGCGGCACGAGGCCCTGCGCGAAGGATTCACGGATGAGATCGCCGAAGAGCTGCAGACGGTCGAGCGCCGCCTCGAGCGAATGGGCCCGGTGAACCCGGCGGCCGAAGACGAGTTCCGCGAGGCGCGCGAACGGCACGAGTTCCTGACGACGCAGCAGAACGACCTCGAGGCCGCGATGGCCGACCTCGAGACCGCGATTCGCCGCATGGACAAGACGTCACGCGAGCTCTTCGCCGAGACCTTCGAGCGGGTGAACGAGCGCTTCCAGGCGATCTTTCCGCGGCTTTTTCGCGGGGGTCGGGCGCGGCTCGACCTCACGAATCCGGACGACCTGCTCGAGACCGGCGTCGACATCTCGGTCCAGCCGCCGGGCAAGCGCCTGCAGTCGATGACGCTGCTCAGCGGCGGCGAGAAAGCGCTCAGCGCGGTGGCGCTCATCTTCGCGATCTTCGAACTGAAGCCGACGCCGTTCTGCATCCTCGACGAGGTCGACGCGCCGCTCGACGAGGGCAACGTCGCCCGATTTGCCGACCTCGTCGCGCACATGTCGGCGACGAGCCAGTTTCTGCTCATCACGCACAACAAGCGGTCCATGGAGGCCGCGTCGACGCTCTACGGCGTCACGATGGAGCAACCGGGCGTGTCGCGAATCGTCGGCGTGCGGCTCCAGGGGCCGGCGGACGACGCGGCGCCCGGGGCTGGTTGACACCCGTGCCCGTGTCCGTACGATCCCGGCCCGCTCAGCCCGCCCCCGCCGCTGCGACCGAATCCGGTCGTCCAGCGTCGCGAACTCCTGCCCCGTCCCGTGTCATGCTGACCCCGACCGTCGCGGTCCTTCTCGCGGACGTCGCGCCTTCGTCCGCGTCGTGGATCCTGCCCGCGGCGGTGCTCGCCGTCCTCGCCTTCTTCGGCTTCGTCGCCGCTCGCCTCGTGGGCAAGCGTCGGGCCGAGCTCTCGGACGACGAAGCGCCGCAGCTCGACACCGATCGGGCGGCACCGCCGGCGACCGATCCGCTCGCCGAGCGCGAGCAGGTCGATGCCCCGGTGCGCGTCACCGAGGGGATGAGCCTCAAGGAGATCAAGGAGGCGCGTCGCGCGCGTCTCAGCGAAGAGTACAAGTCGAGCGACGCCGTCGCGGCCGAGAAGGAGCGCCGCAAGGGCCGCCGGGTCGACACGCCGGACGACGAGGCGCCCGCCGCGTCGCCGGACCCGACCGAGGCGGCGCCAGCGCCGGACAGCGTGGAGACCGAGGCGCCGGCTTCGCCCGCCGAGGCGCCGGCGGCCGACGCCGCGCCCGCCGAGTCGGCACCGGCGGATGCCACGCCCGAGGCGGACGAGACGCCCGAGCCCGCCGCGACGCCGGAGCCCGTTGCGACC
>Ga0070729_10002809_pt1 | contig 21499 bp, 18 predicted proteins | sample tdDd472_FD_66725 | JGI IMG/M metagenome (GOLD analysis project Ga0070729, IMG submission 66725) | Marine sediment microbial communities from the Atlantic coast under amendment with organic carbon and nitrate - tdDd47.2 | ecosystem: Environmental > Aquatic > Marine > Coastal > Sediment | place... | reverse complement strand
GAAGGCTCACGCTTTCAGGGGGGCTTTCCAAGCCCCCCTCGCCCTCGCAGCAGAGCTGCTCGGACTCACCCCCAACGGGCCGAAGGCTCACGCTTTCAGGGGGGCTTTCCAAGCCCCCCTCGCCCTCGCAGCAGAGCTGCTCGGGCTCACCCCCAACGGGCTGAGGCTCACGCCCTCTTCGAGGTGAGGGTCCTCGGTAGGGCGGCCGCGCCGTATCCTGCGCGCGGAGGCCCCGTGACCGACCCCGCGAGCCGTATCGCGACCTACCCCCGCTCGCTGCGCGAGCGCTGCCGGCTGCTGCGCCTGGGCCCGGCGCCGGCCCTCGTCGTGCACCCCGACGGCGAGACCCCGGCGCCGGCGCTGCTCTGGCTGCACGGGCGCACCGCCTACAAGGAGCTCGACAGCGCGCGCTACCAGCGCCTGGTCCGCGCCGGGGTCGCGACGGTGGCCGTCGACCTCCCCGGCCACGGCGAGCGCGCCGACGAGGCGCTGCAGGCGCCCCTCGCGCTGAGCGCGCTCCTCGTGCAGGCGCGCCGCGAGCTCGACGCGATCCTCGAGGCGATCCCGCGCGCGCTGGGCCCGGCGATCGACCTCCAGCGGTTGGCGATCGGCGGCATGTCCGCCGGAGGCATGATCGCCCTGCGCCGCCTCTGCGACCCGCACACCTTCGTCGCCGCCGCGGTCGAGGGCACGACCGGCGACTTCGAGGCTGCCTCCGAGGGCCGCTACGCCGAGGCCGTCGAGGCCGGGCTCTCGCCCCACGAGCACCTCGACGGCTGGCGCCCGATCCCGTTCCTCGCGCTGCACTCCGAGGCCGACCGGGTGGTGCCCTTCGCCAGCATGCGCGGCTTCGTCGAGCGCCTCGCCGTCCACTGCCGCGCGGCCGGGAGCGAGGTCGAGATCGACCTCCACTCGTGGGAGGAGACCGGCGCCCCCGAGGAGCACCTCGGCTTCGGCCGTCGCGCCGCCGACGCGCGCAAGCTGCACGTGGAGTTCCTCACCCGCCACCTGCAGCCCGGGGCGGTATGAGCCCGCGGAAAAATCGAGTACGCTCGCGGCAGAGGCGCCGGTGAAGGACAAGGCAGAGCAGGCGCGGATCGAGGTCCGCAGCTACTACGTGCGAGAGCGGCACGCCATGGCGTTGCGCGCGGACCTCAAGCCGCTGTTCATGGACGTCTACCTGCACCTGATGCAAAACGGCGTCGAGCTCGCCCCCGAGCACGCCGACGTGCTCAAGGACGGGATCGCGGGCATGGTCCTGCACCTCACCTCGCGCCCCTGGGACGAGATCACCGCCTGGACGCTGAACTTCCCCCAGCGCTCGCTGAACCTGTTCCTCACCGGCGACAGCCAGGACGGCTACGTGATCGGGCGGGTGTTCACCGAGGACGTGCGCGAGGGCGAGGCCAACCTGTTCTACGCCCAGGTCAGCCGCCCGCGCACGCCCCTGCGCCAGAGCACGGTCGAGTTCGAGGGCGCGGACGTGTTCAGCGCCGTCGAGCAGTACTACCGCCAGAGCGAGCAGCTCCCCGCGCGCTACTTCCGCCTCCCCGACGAGCAGTACGCAATGGTCGTCGCCCAGCCCGATATCGACTCGGTGTGGTTCGAGTCCCTCGACGACGCCAGCGCCCGGACCCTCGACGCCGACCAGGAGCTGAGCCTGCTCGAGCAGCGCCACTTCTTCTACGGCTGCACCTGCACCATGCAGCGCTTCTACGCGGCCCTCGCCCCGGCGGCCCAGCCCCTGGACGCCCTGTTCGAGGGCGACCCCCAGATCGTGATCGACTGCCCCCGCTGCGCGGCGAAGATCCCGATCGAGCGCGAGGGCTTCGCCGCCTACCTCGCCGAGCTCGAGCAGCCCGAGGAGGACGAGGCTCAGGGAGAGTAGCTCCCGTCGTGGCCTTTACACGACGTCGGGAACCCAGGCACGCTCGGGAGCGTGTAAATCGCGAGAGGAGGCCGCGTGGCGTGGCGTTGGGGAGTAGCGACGGCTGCGGCGCTGGGCCTGAGCCTGCTGCTGCTGAGCCAGGTCGGTGACGCCGACCGCACTCCGGCGGGCGCCCAGCGGGGCGCAGGGGGGTCCTCGCTGTCCGAGGCCCTCCACCCGACCGGGACGCGTCCGACGGCGGGCGCGGTCTCGAGCTCAGGCGCCACCTCCAGCGCCCCCGCGCCCGCCCGGCCCCAGCCCACGCCGCCCCCACCCAGCGTCGACGCCCCGCCGTCGACGACCCCCAACCGAGTCGACTGGTCTGGCGGGCTGGCGGTCAGCGTGCGCTTCCCGGACGGGACCCCAGCGATCGGCGCCGAGGTGGTCATGACCTACGGCTCCGCCGAGGTGCGCGGGCTCACCGACGCAGTCGGCCTCGCCTCGCTCCGCTACGAGGTCGGCACCGACCTCTACCCCGCCCCCCCGGCCAAGGGGCGGCCCCCCATGCAGCAGCCGGCCGAGGTCACGGCGCTCGTCGAGCGGGACGACCGCGTGGGGTTCGCCGTACGCGGGGTCCAGTTGCGGGAGGGGCAGGAGGTCGCGGTCGAGCTCGAGCTGAGCCTGGGCTTCGCCCTCGACCTGCGCCTGGACCGCCCCCTGGGCTACGGCCACGCGCGGGTCGCCGGCCCCCACGGGACGTCGACGACCCTGATCTGGCGCGAGGGCGCGACGCGCTTCTTCAGCGAGATCCCCGGACGCTACCGGGTCTCGCTGGAGGGGGCGAGCCCCGACTCCGAGCCCCTCTGGGCCGAGGGCGAGGTCGAGCTGGGCGACGCGCCGCGCACGACGCTGCTCCTGCGGGTCCGGCCCCTGGGCCGGGTGGCCGTGCGCCTGCTGGACGTGGAGGGGGCGCCCTGCTCGGGGTGGATCACGGCATACCGTGTCGGCTGGTCAGGCGAGGACGGCATGCGCTTCCTCAACGCCGAGCTGACCGGCGCCTTCCATTCCGGTGGCCCCTTCGACGCTGCGGCGCCGGCGCGGCCCGACGCGCCCGTCGAGCTGAGCTTGCCCCCCGGGCGCTGGCGCGTCACCGGCGCCGCCGGCTCGGACACGACCCCGGTGGCGCGCACGCTGGACGTCGCCGGCCGGCACGAGCTGAGCCTCCGACTGGAGGCGGCCGCCGACACGCAGGTCGGCTTCGCGCCCCACGCCCTCGACGAGGAGCGAGGCGAGCTGGAGATCTTCCTCTGGGCCCCCCCGGGGGCGTCGCTGGCCTGGTGCGAGGGCGGGGTGCGGATCGGCGGCCTGCGTCGCGGGGCGCAGGCGCGGGTGGCCGCCGTACACCTCGGCGAGGACGACAGCGAGACCGTCGGTGTGGTCCTGGTGCGGGGAGGGGAGCGCGCGCGGCTCGAGTTCGGCGGCCACGGCGGCCTCGCGGGTCGCGTCACGGGTGTCGAGGAGCGGCAGACCCACGTCCAGCTGCAACGCGCGGGCGACCCCGCCTTCACCCACCGCTGCACCGTGAACTGGAGCGAGCTGCGCGAGGAGGCCGAGTACGCCGCCGAGGACCTCGAGCCTGGGTCCGAGGCCGCCCCCTACACGGTCTACGTCGAAGCGCTGTCCCCGAGCTGGCTCGACAACGCGCCCCTCTCCCTCTCGACAGGCGCCGAGTCCTTCTCCTTGACCGCCCCGGTGCTGGGGAAGGACACCTTCGGCTTCGTCGACGAGGGCACCCCCCTGGGCAGCTTCCTCTTCGAGTGCTTGGCCCCGGGTCGCTACCGCGTGCTCCTCCGCGATACGCCGACCGACGCCGTGCTCTGCGAGGGGCCCGAGGTCACGATCGTGGCCGGCGAGACCGCGCCCTTGGAGTTCGCCGCTCCCCCAGACTGAGCGCCCAACCCGCCGGTCGCCCTCGCGCACGGTGACGCCGCGGCGGTCGAGCCCAGGGCGACTCAGTCGGGGCCTCGCAGCACGCGCCGGTCGCCCTCGCGCACGGTGACGCCGCGGCGGTCGAGCTCTTCGGCGAGGGCGAGGGCGAAGCGGCGGTTGGCCCCCAGCGCGTCGCGCAGCTCGGCCACCGTCCGCCCGCCGCCTTCCAGCGCAGCCACCACCGCGGCCTCGCTCCGCTCCCACGCCGCGCGGGTCACGACCACCTCGCCCGCGTCCACCAGCTCGCCACCCTCGACCAGGTAGGCGATCACGTCCTCCCCGCGCTCGGTGTTCCCGGGCGAGGCGGACTCGGCCAGCATGCTCCGCCCCCGCGGCTGGAGCCCGTCGGCGGCGACCAGGGTCCGCACCCGCTCGGCGACGCGGACCCACGCCGGGGGCAACCCAGCCTCGTGCTCCGTCAGCGCGTAGCCGAGCTCGTCGACGCGAGCGCCTCCGGCGTCGACCAGGGCCCGCAGCGCAGCCCGCAGTCGGCCCGCTGGCGCGGCCTGGTCGCCGGCCTTCAGCGCCTCGCGCAGCTCGTTCAGCGGGCACACGGCGCGGGTCGGCCGCCGCCGGTGATACGCCTCCAACGCGCCGCGCACGACCTCGACCAGCGCCGCGCGCTCGGCCTCCTCCCGCTCCCCGCGCGCCGCGCTGAGGAACCACCCAGGCTCCACTTCGCGCACCGCCCCCCGGGCCGCCAGTTCGCGCAGCGTGCCCAGCAGCTCCGGCCCCGGGATCCCCAGCCCGGCGGCGGCCTCGCGCCACGCCTCGCTCCCCCGCCGCAGCTCGCCGTCGGCTTCCTCCAGCTCGCAGGCCGCCTGGGCGCAGAGGTCACCGAGGGCCGCCGCCTGGGCCGCGACGCGCTCCCGGGCGCGCCGCTTGCCCGGCTTCAGCCGCCAGCGCGAGCGGGCGAGGACCACCCCGCCCGCGATCGTCTCCAGCGGCGAGGCGCGGCGGAGCACGAAGCGGTCGCCCGGGGTGGCGACCACGGAGACGCGCAGACGCAGCTGGGCCAGAGCCTGCGCCCCCGGCGCGAGCTCTGGTCCCTCCAACAGCACGACCTCGCCCAGGACCTCCGCGGTGCCGAGGTGCACGCGCACCTCGCGCCGCGTCGGCAGCGGGGGCGCGCCGGACAGGGCCTCGACCCGCACGTTCCAGAGCGTCCCCGCGCGAAACACGCCCGGGGTCGCGACCACGGCCCCCCGCGCCGCGTGGGCGCGGGTGACGTCGGCCAGGTTCAGCGCCGTGCTGTGCCCGGCGCTGGCCCGCTCGATCGGCCGCCCGTAGGCCTGCAGACCCCGGACGCGGGTCGCACGCGGAGGCGCGTCGCCGCGGAACACCTCCAGCGCGTCCCCGGCCGCCACGGCGCCGCTGAGCGGGATCCCGGTGGCCACGGTCCCGAAGCCCTTGACGCTGAACACCCGCTGCACCGGCATGCGAAACGGCCCCTCCGCCGGGCGCCGCCCCGCGCCCTCCAGCAGCCGCCCGAGGGCCGCGCGCAGCTCCGGCACCCCGCGCCCGCTGAGCGAGTCGACCCGCAGCCGGGGCGCCCCCGCGAGGAAGGTCCCCGCCAGCAGCGCGTCGAGCTCCTCGTCGAGGGCCTCCAGGATCAGCGCGTCGACCTCGGGGCGGTCGACCTTGGTCACCGCGACCAGGCCCGTGCGCACGTCGAGCAGGCGGAGGATCTCGAGGTGTTCGCGGGTCTGGGGCATGACCCCGTCGTCGGCGGCGACGACCAGGATCACGGCGTCGACCCCGGTGGCCCCGGCGACCATGTTCTTCACGAAGCGCTCGTGCCCAGGAACGTCGACGATCCCCACCGCCTGCCCCTCGAGCTCCAGCGGAGCGAAGCCGAGGTCAATGGTCATGCCGCGCTCGCGCTCCTCCTGCAGGCGGTCCGCCTCCACCCCGGTCAGCGCGCGCACGAGCGCGGTCTTCCCGTGATCGATATGCCCCGCCGTGCCCACCACGACCCGCGCCACCTGGGCGGGGTCGAGGGGTCCGCGAGCCCTCCACTCGGGGGATCCTGTCATGGTGCACCTCACGCGAGCCGCGCCCCCGCGCGGCGGTAGTCAGTCTCGCCCCGGCTGCGCGCCGACCGCGGAGCGGGGCGACGAGCGCGAGGCGAGCATCGGGTCGACCGGAGTGCGGCGGGAGACCCCCGCCGCGCCGCTCAGCGTCAGGTGAAGGGCAGGTCCGCGACGTCGACTGCGTGGTGCATGCCGCCACGATAGCAGGGCCCGCCGCCCGGGGTCTGGCGGGAGCCCCCCCGGAGTAAGATCCGGGTTGACCCCTCCCTCCTGTCCCTGGGTGCACCGAGTCGTGAGCGCGTTGGCCTGGATCGTCGTCAGTGGCCTGCTCATGAGCGCGATCGCGCTCGTGGGCAGCCTGACCCTCGTCCTCAAGGAGACGACCCTCGAGGCGATTCTGCACCCGCTCGTTGCCCTCGCGGCAGGGTCGCTGCTGGGCGGCGCGTTCTTCCACATGCTCCCGGCCTCGGTGGACGCGCTCGGCAACACGATCGGGGTCTACGCCTGGGTCCTCTGCGGGTTCACGGCGTTCCTCGCCCTCGAGCAGTTCCTCCACTGGCACCACTGCCACAAGACCACGTCCGAGCACAAACAGCCGCTGACCTACCTGCTACTGGTCGCCGACGGAGTCCACAACTTCATTGGCGGCATGGCCGTCGCGGGCGCGTTCCTGGTCGAGGTCCGCCTCGGGATCCTCACCTGGTGCGCGGCTGCCGCGCACGAAGTGCCCCAGGAGCTGGGGGACTTCGGCGTGCTCGTGAGGGGCGGCTGGAGCAAGCGCAAGGCGCTCCTGTTCAACCTCCTCTCCGCGCTCACCTTTCCCCTGGGCGGGCTGGTGACCTACGCCGCGTCGCAGTCCCTCGACGTCACGTTCCTGATCCCCTTCGCCGCCGGCAACTTCATCTACATCGCGTGCGCGGACCTCGTCCCCGAGATCAAGCACCACGCCGAGGTGAAGCAGAACGTGATCCACTTCCTCTGCTTCAGCGGCGGCCTACTCCTGCTCTACGGCTCCCACGTCCTGTTCCACTGAGCCCGGTCGCCCGCGTAAACAGCGACCTGACTAGGGCCTGTCCCGCGATGGACGTCGTGCCAGCGCGCAGCAATCGTCGTCGCTGGCAAGGCGCGAGGAGGCTTCAGCAATGCAGCGCATTGTGACCGACGAGCAACGCTGCCAGCGACGACGAGGGCAAGCGATGGCGCGGCGTCCATCGCGGGACAGGCCCTAGCTAGCCCGAGAGCACCCGGTGCACGAGCCCGGCCAGGGGGAGATCCCACGCGACCTGCGCGTTGGCCGCCAGGAGGCGGGGGTCGCTGGGGCTGACCTCGAGTAGGAAGCCGAGCACCTCGTCGGCGGGCTCGTGCTGGCGCAGCGCCAGGGCGAGGCCCGCGGTCAGCCGAATCGGATAGGCCTCGCTCGCGTCGAAGCACGCCTGCAGCGCCAGGTCGAGCTCGGGGTCGGCGGGCAAGAAGCCGGCCGCCAGCGACACCGTCGCGCGCGAGGCCTCGTCCAGCTCGGCGCGCAGCGCCCGCGGGAAGCGCAGCACACCTGCCTGGGCGGCGTCCCAATACCACGGCGCGGCGTAGGCGCCGGCCGCGACGAGGGCCGGCTCCGGCGCGTCGAGCAGGTCCACGAACTCCTCGGCGCCTCGCGCCGCGGCGCGGTAGGCGTCGTCCTGCCACACCCGGCGCAGCTCGTCGAGGGCCTCCCAGTCCTCGACGCTCGCCTCCCAGCGTCGCTGGCAAGCCGCGCGGTCCACGGCCTCGCCGTGCAGGAGCTGGTTCGGCGCGCGCAGCGGGAGCGAACGGCGCGGGTCCAGGTCGACCACCGAGAGCCGAACCACGAGCCGCAACACCTCGGGCGCGAGCTGCGTTCGCTGGCGCACGACCTCGAGCAGGTAGGGGATCGCGGCCGCGTTCGCCGGGCCCCGCAGCCCCTGGTCGTCGAGAGAGTGCCCGAGCCAGCCGAGGGCCGCCGGCGCCTCGGCCGTGTCGTCGAGGAGCGCGCGCAGACACTCCGGGATCCGCTCGGGCTCTCGCACCACCTCCGCCAGCTCGCGCCAGGCGACCGACTCCACCGGCGGCAGCGCGCTGGCCTCGACCCGCCCTCGCGCGCGACGCAGCGCCTCTCGCGCGCGCGGGTCACCCCCGGCCGCCGCTCGCTCCAGGGCTCGCAGGTCGTCGTCAGCCACAGCCCAACGCTAGCACTCGCCCGCGCGGAGGCGATACAGCACGTGCCGCCGCAGGGGGTGGCCCGCGGGGAGCTTCGGGTGGTCGAAGTCGTCGGCGGGGTCGCGCCGCATGCCCAGCCGCTGCATGACCGCGATCGAGCGCAGGTTGGCGGGCACGGTGAACGACACGACCTCGCGCAGCCCGAGCTCGCCGAAGCCGTGGTCGAGCGCCGCGCGGGCGGCCTCGGTGGCGTAGCCCTGGCCCCAGTGCTCGCGGGCCAGGCGCCAGCCGATCTCCACGCAGGGGGTGAACGCGGCCTCGAAGTGCGGCAGCGAGAGCCCGACGAACCCCGCGAGCGCGGCGCTGGCCCGGACCTCCACCGCCCACAGCCCGAAGCCGTGAGCCTCGAAGTCCGCCTCGATCCGCTCGAGCAGAGCGTCGCTCTCGGCGCGGGTCAGCGGACCGGGGAGGAACTCTGCGACCGCGGGGTCGGCGTTGAGCGCGGCGAAGGGCTCGCGATCGGCCGGGGTCCAGCGACGAAGCAGCAGGCGTTCGGTGGTGATCGTCACGCTCGGCGCACCGTGAGGGTCTGCAGCTGCACCCGGTGCCGCAGTCGCGCGGGGTCCGCCAGCTGCGTGAGGTCCGCCCGCCAGGCTCCCTCGAGCTCGCGCAGATCGGCCGGGTGCATGCGCCCGGGGTCGTAGCTCTCGGGGAAGAACGCCCACACCGCGTCGGCCGAGCACGCCTGCTCCACCGCGAACACCTCGCGCTCGACGGTGAGCCCGAGCTCGGCGACGAGCGGGTCGAAGCGCCCGGGGACCAGCGCGGTGGGGTCGACCAGGCGCGCCGAGTCGACGAACGCCACCCGCTGCAGGCGCGCGACCAAGAGCGCCCACGGGTCGTCCGCCGCCGGCTCGGACCGCGCGCCGACGACCGCGTGCAGCGCACCGCCACGGCGGAGCACGCGGAACACCTCGCCCAACACCTGGGGCAGATCGTTCATGAGCATCAGCGCCATGTGGCAGAGCACGACGTCCACCGACGCCGCCGCCAGCGGGAGCGCCTGCGCCCGACCCACCACGAGCCCGGCGCCGCCGCCGAGCCGCTGCGCAGCCAGCGCCAGCTCGCCCCGGCTGAGGTCGACCCCGAGCCGCTGCGCCCGCGCCCCCACGACCTCGAGCAGGGTCCCGTCGCCGCACGCCAGGTCGAGCACCCGCTGTCCGGGCCCGACCACGTCCGCCAGGCGCGCGTAGGACGAGCGCCCCGCCTCGTCTTGCAGCGCGAGGAACCCGCGCCGCGTCGCCCCCGCGTGGCGGTCGTGCCACCGCTCGAGCCAGCCTTCGTCCAACCGCTGCGTCACACCCAAGTGTCGCCCTTCCCTGCCCCTGCGGCCAGTCGCCAGCCCCGCGCCAGGGCCAGAGGCTCCTCACCCACTCGGGGATCGGGGCCGCGGCTGGGCTTTGGATCTCGGGCGTAGGGCTGGCACACATGAGAACTCGGAGCTGCGACCTCAGGCGGTGGTCGCTCCCTACGCCGTGCACCCGTGACCACGGACGAAGCGATCCGGTCCACGATCAGCGGAGCCAGCCGATCGGCCCCGCCGCCCACAGGTGTACTCGCGCCTATCGACCACGAGGTCAGCCCGGCGTGTTCGCCCCGACGCGTCGGGGAGGAATGACGCACCCGCACGCTCTATGCGTCGGGGCGAACGCGCCCAGGTCTGGGTGGTGACTTGATCTAACCTTTCGTTGGCCGCCTACGCAGGCGGAGGGGGGCCGGGGGGCTCCGAACGTAGGCTCTGCGTGCGTCCACGTTCTGACAGTACGGCGCCAGCCCTTCGGTGTACCGGGACGCGCACAGCGCCGGAGAGAGGAGCCCCCCGGCCCCCCTTCGCCGTTGCCACGCCAGCACGAGCCTCATGGCGGAGCCAGGGATTTCGTTTGATTGCAGCAGAAGCAGAAGCAGAGACAGAAGCAGAAGCAGAGACAGAAGCAGAAGCAGAAGCAGAAGCAGAAGCAGAAGCAGAAGCAGAAGCAGAAGCAGAAGCAGAAGCAGAAGCAGAAGCAGAAGCAGAAGCAGAAGCAGAAGCAGCAGCAGAAGCAGAAGCAGAAGCAGAAGCAGAAGCAGAAGCAGAAGCAGAAGCAGAAGCAGCAGGGCAGCCGAGCGACGCGCGCGCGGCTACGCTGCCAGGAAGGAGAGCAGCGCACGCATGTCCGACTCGCGGCTCCAGGAGCTCCGGCGCGCGTGGGAGGCGTCCGAGTCCGTCGAGGACGAGGCCGCCTACCTGCGGGAGCGGGTGCGGGCGGGGGAGCTGAAGCCCAGCGCGGTGGAGCTCGCGGCCTACGCCGGGCACCCGGCCGCGGAGCGCGCGGCGGGCCAGGCGGCGTCGACGGCGGAGCGGGCCTACGCGTTCTGCCGCGGGCTGCTGCGCTGGGGGCCCAAGCCGATCGCGGTCGCCCTCCGCGGGGTGCTGCTGTTCTTCGAGCCCGACGACGAGGCCGGGCACGAGGCGTCCGCGCGGGCGCTGGAGTGGTTCCACAGCGAGCTCGAGCTGCCGGATATCGGCTGGTTCATTCCCGAGGTGCAGGGCGGCCTCAGGCGCACGCGGGAGGGCTCGGACCTCGCGCGGACCGCGTTCTCGCTCATGAGCGAGCTGACCCGGCCGTTCTACGTGGACCCCGAGCTGCCCGAGATTCGCCGGGCGAGCGAGCGCTCGAACTGGACCGCGTCGGGGCAGCCCACCGACTGGGCCTACGCGTTCTCCTGCCTGCGCGGGGCGGGCACTGGCTACTGGGTGCACCGCTTCCAGTCGCCGACCCGGCGCGACGTGGACCTGGTCCACGCCGCCAAGGGTTGGGAACCCCCGAGCGCGACCCGGACCGCGCCCGAGCCCGGCGAGCTCACGACCCTCGACACCCTGCGCCTCGTCGAGCTCAAGCGCACGCTGAGCACGCTCGAGCGCGAGCACTCCCCCGCGGTCGTGCTCGGTCAGCTCCAGTGGGGCGTGATCTCCGCCGCGCTGGAGGACGCGTGAGCGACTCGCGGCTGCAACGACTCGAGCGCGCTTGGGAGGCGTCCGGCTCCGTGGAGGATCGCGCCGCGCTGCTTCACGAGCGCCTGCGCGCGGGCGGGCTCAGCGAGCGCGGGCTGCACCTGCTCGCCTACGTGGGCGACCCGGGGGCGGCGCAGCTGTTCCCGGGCGACGCCAACGACGTCTCGTCGCTCCTCGAGGAGAACGTGCTGCCCTGGGCAGAGCGCGACCCCCGCGACGAGGTCGTCGGCGTCTTGCGAGAGACGCTGGAGCACATGCGCTCGCAGCTCGTGGACCTGGCCGCGGGGGTGTTGGCGGGAGAGGGCTACGAGTGCGAGGGCGTCAGCGCCCGCCGACCCCACGCCGAAGCCCTCGAGAGGCTCGAGCGAGAAGGGGTCCACGCCCCCCTCGTCCTGGCCGAGTGGTATCCGCTCGTGGGTCCGGTCAGCTTCGTCGGCTACGCCTACCACTGGGAGGACACGAGCGAGCGAATCCACACCCTCGTCAACGCCGACCCCTTCGAGGTCAAGTGGACGGCAGGGAGCGCGCTCGACTGGAACGAGGAGTGGATCGACCCCGAGGTCGGGTTCAAGATCCCCTTCGCCCCCGACCCCGGACACAAGGCCAACTACAGCAGCAGCGGCGCCTACCACGTGGTCGGAGGCGCGGTCCCCTGCCTCGACGCGCGGGTCTACGACGACGACTCGGGGTTCAAGGGGACCTTGCTCCAGCACGTCCGCAGCGCGATCGCGGGCCGGGGCTTCCTGGCGCTGCCCAAGGACTTCGAGCTGCGCAGCCCCGGAGACTGAGCGCCTCCTTCAAGGCGTGTCCGAGACGGGAAAGAGGTCGCCAGGGACCTACGCCAGACGGAAACAACGGACACGATAGTGTCCGCTGGCTTGTCACACTAAGCAGAATGGCCAATATATGGTCCGTTCTGGTGATAGGGTGGTGTCATGCCCAGGCGACCCAACACCACCCCCCCGCTGCCCCCGTTTCGCGGGCCCGCGGACGTATCCAAGGAACTCGCCCAGCGGCTGCGGGCGCTGCGACTGGGACGCCGCTGGACGCGGAAGACGCTCGCCGAACGCGCAGACGTTTCGCTGGCGTCGCTCAAGCGCTTCGAGAACACGGCGCAGGTCTCCCTCGAGAACCTGCTCAAGCTGTGTGGGGCCCTGGGTCGCCTGGGGGACTGGGACCCGCTCCTCCAACCGCCGCCGGCCCAATCGCTGGCCGATCTGGAGCAACGCGCGAGGACCCCGCCGCGGAAGCGAGGCAGCCGTTGAAGAAGGTCGAGGTCCGGTCGTGGAGTGCTACCGCCGCCTGGTCTTCAATGTGGTGGCGCACAACCACGACGATCACGTGAAGAACTTCGCGTTCCTCATGGACGACGAGGGCGAGTGGTCCCTCTCCCCGGCCTACGACCTGAACTGCGCGCTCAGCCCTCCGGAGCACTCCATGGCCGTCAACGGCAAGGGCACGGACTTCACGCGCTCCGATCTGCTCGGCTTCGCGGAGGAGCACCAGATCGATCCGGCCCAGGCCGGGGAGATCCTGGACCAGGTCCAGGCCACCGTCGCGACCTGGCCGCAACTCGCCGCCGCGCGGGGCTGCAGCGAGGAACGCGTCAAGGCGATCGCCCGCACCCACCGGACCCTGCGCTGACCCGGCTCCACGAACCTCTCGATCCGACATGGCGCGCGGCTACGCTGCCGGAGGGAGAGCAGCGGACTGCATGACCGACTCTCGGCTGCAAGAGCTCGAGCGCGCGTGGAAGGCGTCGGGGTCCCTCGAGGACGGGGTCGCCTACCTCCACGAGCGCGTACGGACGGGTGAGCTCTCGCAAGAGCGGCTGCGCCTGGCCTCGCGCTGCGGCGACCCCGCCGCGGCGCGGGCCGTGGGCCACGACTGCACGGCCACCATGAGCCCCTGCTTTCGCTGCTGGCATGAAATCAGCGTGCTGGCGAGCGTCGCCAACGACGGCGGCCCCGAGGTCGCCCTCCGCGCGGCGATCGCGGCCGGGCGCCGGCACCAGGCCAGGTGGGAGCAGGTCCTGGCCGAGGCGGGTGCGGACGCCCTCAGCGCCCATGCCTGGATCTCGTGGCGCAAGCGCGAGGTCCAGTTGCTGTCGCCGAGCTGGCGGACGCGCGTCGAGGCTGCCTTGCGCCTGGCGGAGGATCGCGCCCTCGACCCCGGCGCCCACTCCAAGCAGGAGCTGAGGTCCACCCTGCGCGAACTCCGTGCAGGCGGCTCCTTCAACCTGCGCTGGGCCCGACTGCCGTTGGCCATGCTCCTCGGCCAACCCGGCGGAGACGACTGGAACGGCCTGCGCCACGGCCTCGACTACCCGACGTTGTTCGCGGCGATTCGCGCCGAGCTCGCCCCTTGGCTCCTCGGACTCGGCGACCCGCTCCGCGCACGAGTCTCTACGCGGAGCGAGGTCGAGGCCCCTCCCCAGGACCGCGAACACTAGGTCGAGCGCCGCCGCGGTCACCCGGCCCAGAGCTCCGCGGTCCACGAACCAAGAACGGGGGACTCGAGTCCCTGCGCAGGAGGTGCCAGACCTCCTGCGCAGGGACCCAGGCGGCGCCCACGAGCATGCGCAATTCCAGCTCCACCAACCGCCTACGGCGCCGGGGTCCCCGCCCCCGCCTCCTCCTGGCCAGGCTCTGCCGCAGGAGCTCGGCCCCCGTCGCCGGCAGAAAAAGTTCAGCACGCGGGAACCCCACGGCCTGGGTCTGCGTCGAATGCCTCACTGGAGGGAGGTCCCTCCCACCGGTGGTGCGGCAATCGGGCCGCGCGCGGAAGGATTGGAGGACGAGAGAGCCATGGACCAGGTGCTGAACCTGATCAAGCTGTATCGCTTCGACACCCGCTGGCGCTCGAGCTGCCTGCGGCGGGTGCTGGGGGCGCTCGAGCTCGAGGCCCTCGCCGGCGTGCGGGCGACGGTGGCCGAGGCCCTCGAGGCCGAGGACGCGTTCAGCGACCTGGAGCTGAACTGGACCGGGCACCGCCGGCGACGCATGCACGCACCGGAGGCGCGCCAGCTCGACGCAGAGCTCGACCGCGCTCTGGCCGGGGTGGGCGAGGTCCTGCGCGCGACGGGCAAGATCTACGGCGCGGACTCGCCCCAGGCCCAGGCGGCGACCCGAGCGCACCAGCGGCTGTTCCCGGGCGGCGTGGCCTCGATCACGCGCCTGGCCTGGGTGAGCCAGTTCGAGACCGTGAACCTGATCCTGAAGTTCGCCCGTGAGCCCGAGCTGGCCGCGACCCTGCGCAGCCTGGGGCTCGAGCCCGCGATCCAGCGGATCGCCGAGGTCAACGCGCGCTTCGGCGTCTCGCTCCGTCCCGAGCCCGAGGGGCCGACGTTTCCCCAGCTGGCGCAGGCGCGCGAGGAGGGCCAACGGCGGCTGCAGGAGGTCGTCGTCCTCCTGGTCGCGCGCCGCCTGAGCGCCCAGCCGGGCGCCGAGCGCGACGCCCTCGCCCGCGCCCTGAACGTGATCCTCGGCTACAACCGCGCGCTCGGCCGCTACCGCAAGCGGCGCCGCCAACGCAAGCGCGCAGCCCGCGCCCGCGAGGCCGAGGACACGGCGGCCGAGAAGCCTGGGGACTCGACCGAGGCGAGCACGCCCGCGGGTGACCCGGTCGCGCGGGTCGACGGCGCAGCCGCGCACGCCGAAGGCGACGGGCTACTCGTGCGCTGGCGCGGCAAGCCGAAGCCTAAGCGCCCTCCCTCGCCTGGACCGAGGGCCAAGCCTCCTCCAACGTCCCTCCCCAGGGCCGAGCCCCGGCGCGCCCCGCGGGCGAACCCCAAGGCCCCGGAAGCCCCCGAGGACGAGACCGAGCCCTGACCGGCGCGGCGGGCTGAGCCCGCTCCCTCAGCGCGCCGAGAGCAGCGCGACCAGCTTCTCGTTGCGCGCCCGCGTCGCCTGCTCGACCGCACCCTCGCCCTTGGCGTTGGTGATCGCGGGGTCGAAGCCGCGGTTCAGCAGGAGCTCGACGAGCTTCACGGTGCGCCCCTTGGTGGCGCAGGCCGCGAGGAGCAGGTCGTTGCCGGCCTCGTCGCGCAGCGCGCGCGTGCGCTCGAGGTCCGCGCCGAGCAGCGCGGTGAGCAGCTTGCGCTCGCGTCGCCGGACGAGGGAGAACACGAGGGCCGGGCAGGCGAAGGCCTGGTCGCGCAGCCACGGGGAGCGGCGGATCAGGGCCTCGAGGGTCGCCCGCCCGCGGCCGTCGGAGAGCGCGCCCTTGAGGATCCCTTCGGCGGTCTCGAAGGAGACCGCCGACCCGCCGAACACGCCGGCCCTGGCCCGCGCGAGCTCGAACACGAGGTCGAACAGGCCCGGGTCGCCGATCCCGATCAAGGCGCGACCGGCGCTCGCGACGTAGTCGACGTGCGAAGCGGACCTCCAGTGCGCGAGCCCCGTCTCCAGGTCCGGCGGGTCGAGGGCGAGCTCGAGGGCGAACCGCGCCACCCAGCCCTGGCCCTCGCTGAGCGGCGTCCCCGCGCGGCCGAGGGGCGTGAGGAACTCGCACACGAACGCATGCACGAAGTCCCTCCAGAACGGGCTCTGCGGCGCAGCCGCAGCGCACATGCCCTCGAGCAGCCCCCGCACGTAGGGCGCGCGCTCGGGGTCAGCCGCCTCCGCGAGCCACTCGAACACGAACCACACCGCGGGGACCCCGCCGTTGCCCACGTAGCCGCGATTGGTCACGAAGGCTGGGCCAGCCTCCACGCAGAGCCCAAGGATCTCCGCCAGGTCGGCGTCGGCCGCTCGCCAGTCCCTGCTCAGCCAGTCCTTGACGACGCTGCCGACGTTGCCCGCCCCCAGCTCGTGGTCGTCGAACGCGCCCGTCCCCGCCCCGCGCTGGAGCAGCGTGCGCAGCTCGGCCGGGGGCTCGCCGTCGTTGGAGGACGGCTCGCGCCCCGTCGCGCGCAGGAACCCGCGGTAGAACGCCTGGTCGAGGGCCTCGCGCTCGTCCTCGCTCAGGGCCGCGCGTCGCTCCGCCACCAGGCGGGCAAATCCGGCCCGGTCGAACCCGGTCGCGCGCTCCAGCGCCAGGGCGGCCGGGTCCTGGCGGTAGGCCAGGAGGCGCACGCCCAGCGCGGTCAGCCCGCCGGTCTGGATCCGAGCGCGCAAGAACTGGACCCCGGCCTCGACGTCGCCCAGGGCGGCCCGGCGTTCGAGGTCTCGGAGGTCGGCGTCGGCCATGGCTCGATCTTGCGCACGCGCAGCGGGAACACAAGCCCGCGACCGCCGCACGCCGGTGCAGCGCTTGCCCCCCCCTGCCAGACCCGCCGGCGTCCGATCTCATCGAACCGCGCGCCGGCTGCCACTGCAGAGCGGTCCGTCGCCCGGAGGCAGCGGAGGACGCGGAGCTGCTGCGCGCTCGACCCGACGCACTCTGGCTTCTGCGGGCGGCAGCCGATAGGCTGATAGCAGTGAGCCGATTGCTCCCCGGTCCCGCCCACCGGACCTCCACGGGCGTTCCATGCTGTCCGAGACGTTCCTTTGGAAATCGCACCCGGCGACGTGCGAAGTGCTGCTCTCGTACCTCGAGACCACCCCACCCCCTGCGGCGGACGACACACCCGCGGGGCGCTGGCGCGCGCGCCGCGAGCACGTCCACGCGGCGCAGCTGCTGCGCGTCCTGGCCCTGCGCGAGTCAGCCGGCGCGCTGCGGCGGGTGCTGCTCGATCGCTCGCAGGACTGCTGGATTCGCGTCTGCTGCCTGAACGCGCTGGTCAACGTTGGCGAAGGCGTGCGTCCACACGAACTCGCGGGCTTGTTCGACGAGGAGCGCCGTGGGCACGACGCGCTCCGCTCGTGCCTCGAGACCGAGCCTACGGCGGACGAGTCCCCCGCCGCGCGCCGGCGCGCGGCCTCCGCCGGACCCCCGCCAGTCCCTGCGCGGGAGCTGTTGCCACTCGTGCGGGACGAGGCCGCGCTCGCCGCGGCCCGCGCCGCCGTCGAGCGGCTCTCGCCGACCGCGCGGGCCGAGCTGCTCGCCGACGCGCCCCGGCGGGATCAGCTGCAGGAGCCCGCGGGCCGCCAGCTGCTCGACGAGCTCTACGAGGGGTGGTTGAGCTCGGACCGCCACCAGCTAGACGGCAGGCTGAACGACAAGGTCGCCCAGCGCACGGACGAGCGCGCCTCCTCGCGAGCGATCCGGGTGGCGGCGCTCCGCTCGATCTCCGACCCGGAGGAGCGGCAGCGACGGGTTCGCTTCGTGGCCCACTACCCGGAGTTCGAGGCGCTGGAGCGCCAGGCCCCCGAGATCTGGCGTGAGGCCCACGAGAGCTTCGAGCGGCCGACCTGGTCCGCGGGTGACGCCGACGCTGCGGAGGAGGACCTCGAGCCGTGGCCTTCCGACCTGCTCCCGCGGCTGGAGGAGGAGATCCGGCGAATCAGCAGCGCGCTCCGGGTGCCGGCCGAAGACCCGGGGCCCAAGCCAAAGCGGCGTGACGAGCAGCGGACGTGGGGCAAGCGCGCGAGGGCGATTCGGCGGAGGCGCCGTGACCTCGAACTGCGGGGGCACGTCGTCGTCAACCTGCTGCTCAGCCGCAGGGCAGGCCGGGATCGCCTGGTGGCCGTCCTCGAGTCGGACCCGCACCCGCTCTATCGCCGGAAGCTGGAGCGGGGCCTCTGGACGCACGACCCGGACCGCGCGCTGGTGTGGCTGACCTCGGCACTGCGCGCCTCAACCACGGAGCTGGGGACGTGGGTCCTGTCGGCGATCGCCGAGGACCCCGACGAGGTTCAGCTGGAGGTCCTCCGCCGCGCCGTCGGTCACGACACCCCGGCGTTCCGCTACCTCGGCCTGCACGGCCTGGACGCGTTGGGTTCGATCGACGACACGCTGCTCGATCGGCTCGTCGCCGACCCCGACGTGTTCGTCCGCCTACGGGCCCACGCGGCTCGCGCAGCGCGAGGCGACCGCGCGAGCGAGGGCGCGCTGGTCGAACACGCCACGGATCGCAGCCGCCCCGTCCGGGTGCGGGCCGAGGCGGTTCGCTGGCTCGCGACCCTCGACCCCGTTCGGCACTTCGAGCTGCTGGAGACGGCGCTGCTGACCGACCACGAGTCGGACGACGACTACCACGCACCGGTGGGCGAAGAGGCGGCCTTCGGCGTGGCCCGGGTGGGGACCGACGCGGCCCTGACGGTGCTCGTTCGGGCCGCCCTCGCGGCGAGGAGCAATCCCGTGGGTGGTGCGCTCGACTGCTACCTGCGAACCCTCCTGAACTGGCGTGAGGGTCGAGCCGAGCGGAGTCAGGAGGAGCCCCCGGCCCCTGGGGGAGCTCCGGTGACGATCCACGGCAACCTCTGGCGAGGGAGGCTCCTGCAGTATCCAGGGACCTAGGCTAAATTTAGTAGCTCGACGCAGGGAATCTGACCGATACCGCCAGCCCGTCGCCAGCCGACTCGCTGGGCAGGGGGCAGCGGGATCCAGCAAAGTCAAAACCCCTGTGTCGAGGACCTAGTCCGAGTCCGAAACGGGAGCAGGGGCAGGGGCAGGCGGCGGGCGGAACAGCGCCTTGATCGCCGCCCGCGAGCCGACGTAGAGCACGCCGCAGGGCACGAGCAGCAGCCACGGCGCGCCGAGGAGCGCGGCGCCGAGGTCCACCGCCCACAGCGCGTGCAGCAGGTTGCGCGTGGTCGCCTGCCCCTTGGCCTTGGTGCCGTGCACGAAGAGCTCGACCAGCTGGGACCACACCACCACGAGCAAGAGCGCGCAGCCGAAGACCCCCACGCTCCGCGGCGGCTCGCTGCCGCCGGCGTGCATGCACCAGGCGCCAGCGGCCACGGGCAGCGCGAGCAGGAGCCCACCGTTGGTGATCAGGCTCAGCCGCGGGGCGTCCTCGTCCTCCCAGGTGGAGAACACGGTCAGCGCGTAGACGTAGAGCCCGAGGAACGCGGCGTAGCCCCAGCCGAGCGGACTCCCGAGGTCACCGCCGAGGACGACCACGCCCAGGCCCGCGTTCAGCGCGCGGCAGGAGCCCATGACCAGCGCGCCCGGGTGCCGCCAACGCTTGAGCAGCCCGTCGTAGCCGAGGATCGCGAGGGCCACCGCCGCGCCGGCGCCGAGCCCCCACAGCGGGCGCCCGGCCAGCGCGCCGGCCCCCGCCGCGAGGCCGACGCCGCCGAGGAGCAAGCCCGCGCCGAGGGTCGCGGCTGCTGCCACGGAGATCCGCCCGCTGGGCAGCGGCCGCTTGGGGAAGAGGTGCGCGTCGCGCTCGCGGTCGAACACGTCGTTGAGCACCATGCCCGCCCAGTAGAGGGCCACACTCGCCAGGCCGACGAGCGCCCAGGCGCCCAGGGGCGCCTCGCCCCCCGCGAGCGCACCCCCGACCCAGGCGTTCGAGACCGCCGTCGCCGCCAGCGGCGCGCGCAAGAGCTGCAGGTAGGAGCGGATCACGGGGGGCGAGGGTAACCCACCGGGCGTGCGTGAGGCCTCCCCACACTGCTATACTTCGACTTCCGCTGACGAGAGGACGCCTTGAGCGACTCCGGATTCCATCTCGACTTCCAGCAAGGCCGGCACGAAGGCAAAGTCGTCGCCTTCGAGCAGGACAAGGTCACCATCGGCCGCGCCGACGACGCCGACCTGATCCTGCGCGAAATGGGCGTCAGCTGGAAGCACGCCGAGATCCGTCAGCGCGACGACGCCTACTGGCTGGTCGACAACGGCAGCACCAACGGGACCTACGTCAACGACGAGCGCGCCCACAACGCGCGGCTCAAGGAGGGCGACCTCGTGCGCTTCGGCAAGAAGGCCGGCGCGCTCAAGTTCGGGCTCGGCCCCGGACCCGAGGAGCGCTCGGTCTCCGCCGAGGAGATCTCCAACGCCGAAAAGAGCGGCAAGGTCGAGACCAAGCGCCACAAGGCCGACCAGATCGCGGACAAGGTCAAGGTCAGCCTCCCGACCCCGGGCCCGCTGCCCGCTGCGTCGCCGCCCGCCGAGTCGGCCCCCGCCGCGCGCATGGCGCGCTCCGACCTGCCGCCCGTCGCGCCGATCCGCGGCGGTGGATCCGGCTCCGCCATGTGGCCGCTGGCCGCCGCGTTCCTGTTCGTGATCTCCCTCGGCCTCGGGGCCTACGCCCTCGTGTTCGCCGCCGACCCCAGCGCCGTCGACGCCGCCGAGCGGCGCGCCAGCGACGCCGAGGCCAAGCTCCGCGACCTCGAGGCCACCCAGCAGGCCCAGCTCGACGCCGCCCGCTCCGAGGGCAAGCGCCTCGCGGAAGAAGAGGTCGCCGCCCGCCTCGAGCAGGCCCAGCGCCAGCTCGAGCGCGAGCAGCGCGTCGCTCGCGACAAGGCCCGCGAGCAAGACGAGACGATCAAGCGGCTCGAGCGCGACCTCTCGCGGGCCCAGGATCAGATCCGCGCCCTGCGCGCGGCCGGCGGCGTCGCTGCCGGAGGCGGCGCCTGGAAGGAGATCGACGAGAGCCTCTCGCGCTCGGTGGTCATGATCTATTGCCAGGCCGAAGGCGTGAACCGCGAGACCGGCGAGCGCGTGCCCATGGGTGGCTGGGGGACCGGGTTCTTCGTCACCCGCCGCGGTGACCTGATCACCAACAAGCACGTGGTCCAGCCGTGGAAGTTCCGCAAAATGGTCACGCAAATGGCCAAGGAAGGGATCGAGGTCGACCCGACCAAGACCCAGATCCACGTGTGGATCCGCGGCTCGAAGTTCCGCACCCAGGCCAACGGCCACCAGCTCAACCTCGCTGGCGCCTACAGCACGACCAACGGGACCCTCGAGCTGGTGCGCACCGCAGAGGACGCCTGGACGAGCATGTCCTTCAAAGAAGGCGAGGCCAAGATCCGCTCGGCTCGCGTGCACAAGGAGCTGCTCAGCCGCGACCTGGCCCTGCTGCGCGTGATCCCCAAGGACGGCATGCGCTTCACGCCGATCCCGATCGGCGACAGCCGCGGCGTCTCCGCGCTGGACGAGGTCATGGTCCTCGGCTTCCCCGCGGGCCCCGCGGTGATCGAGGGCGTGATCGCCGAGGCCTCGCCGGTGACCGGCAAGGTGCGTAAGCCCGAGGCCACGATCCTGATCGGGGCGCCCATGATCCCGGGCAACTCCGGCGGGCCGCTGATCGACAACTCCGGCCGGGTGATCGGGGTGTGCACGGCGATCCAAGGCTCGGAGTCGTTGGGGCACGTGGTGCGGATCGAGCATGCGATGAAGCTGCTGAACGGCGGCAAGGTCAAGTAAGTAGAACCAGCGGCTTCGCTGCTTCGCCTATTCGCTGCTTCGCTGCTTCGCTTGATTGAGCGTGCTGGTGCGGCACCGGCGGAGGGGGGTGGGGTGTCCCTTCGCTCCAGCGCTGTGTGCACCCTTCGACTGCAAGCTGTCGCCGGGAAGTCGGAAGGGGTGGGTGCACCCAGAGCTTCCGCTCAG
>Ga0070729_10002798_pt1 | contig 21563 bp, 22 predicted proteins | sample tdDd472_FD_66725 | JGI IMG/M metagenome (GOLD analysis project Ga0070729, IMG submission 66725) | Marine sediment microbial communities from the Atlantic coast under amendment with organic carbon and nitrate - tdDd47.2 | ecosystem: Environmental > Aquatic > Marine > Coastal > Sediment | place... | reverse complement strand
GCCCCGGCCCGGTGCCGGGGCAAGGCTCAGTCCATCGCGTTGAAGACGCAGCCGTCCGAGATCAGCTCGGGCGGTGTCAGGCACAGCCCGCGCGCCACCTGGAACGCGGCCAGCACCTTTGGCACGTAATCGCGGGTCTCGGCGAATGGCGGCACGCCGCCGTGGTTGGCGACCGACCCCTCGCCCGCGTTGTAGCCGGCGAGCACGAGGATCGGGTCGTTGCCGAACCGTTCCATCAGCCAGTCGAGATATTTCACCCCGCCCGCGATGTTGTCGTCGGGCGCGAGGCTGTCGGTGACGCCGAACCGCGTGGCGGTATCGGGCATCAGCTGCATCAGCCCCTGCGCCCCGGCGCCACTGACCGCATCGGGCCGGCCGCCGGATTCCACTGCGATCACCGCCAGCACCAGCGCCGGGGAGACCCGCGTGCCCACGGTCGCCGTGAGGATCGGGATGCCGCGGGCGCGGGCGATCTCCTGCAGCGCCTGCAGACGCGGCGCGGCCACCTCCTGCGCGCCGCTGAGCAATTGCAGCGCGCCCTGCAGCCGCCCCGGGCTGGCCTCGGCCAGGTCCGGCGAGATGGTCTGCCAGAACCAGTCGTAGCGCCCGGGGGACGACGGCGCCCCGGCGCCCTTTGGGGCGGGATCGACCGGCGGCGGGGCGGCGGCCAGCCGCGCGGCCTGTTCCTCCGGGTCGATCTGAACGGTGATCCGGCGCGCGGTGCCGGGGGCCGGCGGCCTGACCCGCTTGGCCTGAAACTCCGGATAGGGTGCGGGCGCCTCGGCGCCGGCGGGCAAGACGGCGCATGCCAGCACGAGCGCCGCCGCGCCGATGTCTCTGAACTGCATCTGCTCGCCTCTTTGCTCTCGGCGTTTTTCGGGAGTCTGGGTCAAATCCGCCTTCGAGGCCAGATTTTCCGCCCTATTTTTGTCATTTTTGCCGGTTTTGACACCGTTTTGCATCGGACGCTTGGTAATTTCCGATCGATGCGGGGAATTATCCTTCAAATTTTTCAATATCATATGCCGAAACCCGCAGATCGGATCCGATTGCTCCGAAAAATCCGCCTTTTGGCCCAATTCCTGCCACGAGTGCTTGGCTATATGACGTCAGACCACGACGGACGGAGCCGATGAGAGAGCAGGTTCCATCGGACGACGGGGTTACCGAATACACTCTTGCGATCCTTTGGAGGGACCAACCATGATCAAGTTTATCAAGAATTTCCGCAAAGACGAAAACGGCGCCGTGACTGTCGACTGGGTCGTGCTGACCGCCGCCGTCGTCGCCCTGGCCGGCGCCGCCTATACCGCGATTTCGGACGGCACCACCAGCCTGACCGAGTCGACCGGCGAGTTCATCGAGGGCAAGGATCCCAGCTGATCCGTCGCATCGAAATGTGTCATCATCGGCCGCGTCCCGTCAGGGTCGCGGCCTTTGCTGCGTGCTGCACTGGCCTGATGCCCCACTGCGCAGCTGCGCCCGCACCCGACGAACGGGCCCCGAAATTTCTTTCCACCGCCAAATTGCTGCCCCAATCACCGCCTTTAATCGCCCTTGCCACGTCGAGCGGGTCCGGGTGAGAACGGACGACAGACCGGTCGGCGCGGTTCGAGCAAAAGCCATCAACCCCCCGGAGGGACCAACAATGATCAAGTTCATCAAGAATTTCCGCAAGGACGAAAACGGCGCCGTGACTGTCGATTGGGTCGTGCTGACCGCCGCCGTTGTCGCCCTGGCCGGCGCTGCCTATACCGCGATTTCGGACGGCACCACCAGCCTGACCGAGTCGACCGGCGAGTTCATCGAAGGCAAGGATCCCAGCTGATCCGTTGCCGAAATTCCAGCGCTTGTCTTGGGGCCGTGTTCCGTTTCCGGGACGCGGCCCCGAGCCTGAATGGGCCGGTCCGAACAGACAGGACGGCAAGGAGGTTGTGATGTTCAAGGTAATTAAGAGGCTGGCCCGCGACGAGAGGGGCGCAGTCACGGTGGACTGGGTCGTGCTCACCGCCGCGGTCGTCGCCCTTTGCGGCCTCGCCATCGCGGCGCTGCAGGAGGCCTCGGGCGGCCTGGGCGAAAACGTGGGCGAATACCTGGCCGACAAGGAATTCGAGTAACCGACAGCTCCGGCGCGGGGCATATGCCCCGCCGAAACCGGAAGGCCACCCCGAATTCGCCACAATTTCCGGGTAGGGTTTGATCAGTTTCACTCTCCAACCGCCTCGGCGGCAGAGAACAAACGGTGAGAGGTATCGCTATGCGTGCAGTCTTTGGCCTTGTTCTGGTCATCGGTGTCACCCTCGCGGGTGGCGCAGTCTACATGGCCAAGAACTACATCAACAATTACCAGCAGGCGCTGGCAAAGGAAAGATCCACGCGCGAGGCCGTGGTGCCCACCCGCGAGGTCTATGTCGCCCGCCGCGCCCTGCGCTACGGCGAGGCGCTGACCGAGGACAGCCTGCGCAAGGTGCGCTGGCCGCAGAACGCGATCCCCGAGGGGGCCTTTACCAGCCTTGAGGACCTGATCTCGGAAGATCCCACCAAGACCCGCGTGGTGCTGCGCGCGATGGAAAAGGACGAGGCAATCCTCGCCGTCAAGGTGACCAAGCCGGGCCAGGACGCCGGGCTGACCTCGCAACTGGCGCGCGGCATGCGGGCCTTTGCGATCCGGGTCGATGTGTCCTCGGGGGTGTCGGGGTTCCTGCGGCCGGGCGACCGGGTTGACGTCTACTGGACCGGCTCGATCCGCGACACGGTCGAAGGCGCCCGCGGCGAGGTGACCCGCCTGATCGAATCCGGGGTACAGCTGATCGCCGTGGACCAGACCGCCGACGGGGACGTCGATGGCGCCACCATCGCCCGCACCGTCACCGTGTCGGTGCGCCCCGAACAGGTTGCCGCCCTGGCCCAGGCGCAGACCACCGGCCGGCTGTCGCTGGCGCTGGTGGGGGTCGAGGACGACACCATCGTCGAAGCGATCGAGGTCGATCAGCGCGCCTTGCTGGGGCTCGAGGACCTGGAGAAGGCCGAGGTGACCAAGACGCCCGAGGTCTGCACCATCCGCACCCGGCGCGGCTCGGAAGTGGTCGAAATTCCAATCCCCTGCACGAACTGAGTGACCACCGGGCAGAGCCGGAATTGGGCGGTCCTGGAGGGGCCGCCCATCTGCTGTTGCCGGTTGTCCACATAAGCGTACGGGTGGAAATCATTGATTCTTGAAAAAAAATCCTTTATCCCCCAAAGTGAATATTACGGCCGGACAACAAGATCTGGCACTGAGGCGTGATCGGAGAGGCAGGTCACATGGCATTGAACCACTGGATGAAGGCCGCCCTGCTTGGGGTGGCGCTTGGCATGATGGCTCCTGTTGGAACGCCGGTTCACGCCGAGACGCTGCGCGTCGTCAAGAAGGGCACGGCCACGGTACTGGACGTCCCGATGAACCGGGCGGTGGTAGTCGAAAGCGACGAACCCTTTGCCGAGCTGAGCATTGCCAATCCCGGCATCGCCGATATCTCCTCGCTGTCGGATCGCACCATCTACGTGCTGGGCAAATCCCCCGGCCTGACCACGCTGACGTTGCTCGACGCCTCCGGGCGGCTGATCACCAACGTCGATGTCAAGGTCGCCGCCGATGTCACCGAGTTCAAGGAGCGGCTGCGCCAGATCCTGCCGGGCGAAAAGATCGAGGTGCGCACCGCCAACGATGGCATCGTGCTGTCGGGGACCGCGTCGAGCGCGCAAAAGCTGCAGCGGGCATTAGACCTTGCAGAACGCTATGCGCCCGAACGGGTGTCCAACCTGATGAGTGTCGGCGGCGTGCAGCAGGTGATGCTGAAAGTCCGCTTTGCCGAGATGCAACGCAACGTGTCGAAATCGCTCAGTTCCTCGCTCGGGGTCACCGGAGGCACCAATTTCGGCGCAACCGGCGGCACCGGCACGCTGAACAACCAGACTTCGCTGACCAATTCGCTGATCGGCAACATTCCCACCGCCAACGACAACGCCGGCGCCGTCGTCTTCGGCTTCAACGCCGGTGCCTTCCAGGTCAACCTGCTGCTCGAAGCGCTGGAACAGAAGGGCGTGGTGCGCACCCTGGCCGAGCCCAATCTCTCGGCGCTTTCGGGACAGGAGGCGACCTTTCTCGCCGGTGGCGAATACCCGATCCCGGTGGCGCAGGACAACGGGGTCTATACCATCGAATTCAAGCCCTTCGGCATCGAGCTGGCCTTTGTGCCGCGGGTGGTGGACGGCGATCTGATCAACCTGGAACTCAAGGCCGCAGTTTCTGCCATCGACAGCTCCAACACCATCAATGTCAACGGTTTCGAGGTCGGCTCGTTCTCGCGGCGGGAGACCTCGACCACGGTGGAGATGCGCGACGGCGAAAGTTTTGCCATCGCCGGTCTGATCCAGGACAATTTCCTCGACAATGCCTCCCAGATTCCCTGGCTCGGCGACGTGCCGGTTCTGGGCTCGCTGTTCCGCAGCGCCGACTACCAACGCAGCCAGACCGAGCTTGTGATCATCACCACCGCGCATCTGGTCACCCCGACGCGCGGCGAGGCACTCGCCCTGCCCACGGACCGGGTGAAACCGCCGACCGAAAGCGACCTGTTCCTGTTCGGGCGCACCGGCTCGACCGAACGGCTGCCGCGCGGCCCGGCCAGTGAAGTGGCCAAGCAGGATTTCAGCGGGTCCTACGGCTACGTGATGGACTGAGGGGGGAGGACCGGCATGCACAAGTTGATCGCAGGTCTCGGACTGACACTGGCGCTGGGGGCTTGTGCCCAGACATGGGGGCCGGTTCCCAACAGCTTCCTGCGGGAGGCCGGCGCTCAGGTCGATACCGGCATGTTCGGCAATGCCACCCTGAACAACACCATGATCATGAACGGCGAAAAGGACTATCTGGTCAGCCTTGCCAACCGGTTCGCCGAAGAGGTGCCGACCACCATTACCTTTGCCTTCGACAGCGCGCATCTCGACAGCGCCGCGCGCGCGGTCCTGTCCCGGCAGGCCGACTGGATCCGGCAGTTTCCCGAGGTTCGTTTCCGCGTCTACGGCCATACCGACGCGGTCGGTTCCGACGCCTACAACCGCCGCCTTGGCCAGCGCCGCGCCAATACGGCGGTCGCCTATCTGATGTCCCGCGGCATCAGCCGCGCCCGGCTCGAGGCCGTGGTCTCCTATGGCGAGCGGCAGCCGCTGATCGTGACCCAGGGCCGAGAGCGGCGCAACCGCCGCACCGTGACCGAGGTTTCGGGCTTCCTGAAACGGCATCCCACTGTTCTTGATGGGAAATACGCGCAGGTCGTCTATCGCGAATACGTCGAGAGCGCGGTGCCGCCGACCGGGTTGAGCCAAAACCAGTCATCGCTCAACGAAGGACAATAGCCTTCGAGAGAGAGAACCGTCGCGGGTTTCCCCACAATTGGGGCTTTTCGGCCCAAATCTCGCCCAGATTGTCAACGATGTTATCGGTAATGGGAAACGTGCGACCGCAATGAGTCGTACGCCGGACCTCGGGCAGCCCCGACAGGGCGCGTCCGGCCTAAAGGCCCGGAGATGACCGAACAAAGGAACTTGGCAATGGGCAGCGCTGTGCAGCAAACGGAATTCGCACCGATCGTCGCCTGTACGATCAGTCGGGACGTCCAGAACTTCGACCTTCTGATCGAAGACATGGAAACCGCGCTTGGCGAGAATTGGGGCGACCTGGGATTTGCCGAGGCGCTGGCCTTTTTTGGGCAACCCGAGGCGGACGCCCTGGAATTCGTCGCCCTGGCCATCGACCGCGACGACGAGGACAACCTCGTCCTGCTGGACGAGATCATCGGCCAGGCCAAGGCGCGCGGGATCAACGTCATCCTGATCGCGGAGGATGTCACCCCGGCCTCGCTGCATCAGTTGCTGCGCAAGGGGGCCGAGGAATTCGTGCCCTACCCACTGCCCGAGGGCGAATTGCAGGAAGCCATCGACCGGATCAGGACGCAGCCCGTTGCCGCGGTTCCGGTTCCGGCCGCCGCGCAGCTGTCCAGCGGCGCCGAGAAAGAGGGGGCTGTGATCGTCGTGCACGGGTTGGCCGGCGGCACCGGCGCCACCACCCTGGCGGTGAACCTGGCCTGGGAACTGGCCAATTCGGACGACAAGGACGCCCCGGGCGTCTGCCTGATCGACCTGGATCTTCAATACGGCTCGGTCGCCACCTATCTCGACCTGCCGCGCCGCGAGATCGTGTTTGACATGCTGTCGGATACCGAGAGCATGGACGACGACATCTTCGCTCAGGCCCTGCAGACCTTCGACGACAAGCTGCACGTGTTGACCGCGCCCACCGACATGGTTCCGCTCGACCTGGTGTCGCCGGACGACGTGCAGCGCCTGATCGACATGGCCCGCAAGCATTTCGACTATGTCGTGATCGACATGCCCAAGACCATCGTGCAATGGGCGGAAACCACGCTGCAGGCGGCGCATGTCTATTTCGCCATGGTGGAGCTTGACATGCGCTCGGCCCAGAACACGCTGCGGCTGAAGCGCGCGCTGCAATCCGAGGACCTGCCGTTCAACAAGATGCGCTTCGCGCTGAACCGGGCCCCGAAATTCACCGATCTGTCGGGCAAGAGCCGGGTTCGTCGCATGGGCGAGTCGCTGGGTATTTCGATCGACCTGCAGCTGCCCGATGGCGGCCGGCAGATCACCCAGGCCTGCGATCATGGTCAACCGCTGGCCTCGTCCTGCGGCAAGAATCCACTGCGACGCGAGATCGCCAAACTGGCCCAGTCAATCCACGACCTGGGCCAGGAAGAGGCCGAAGCGGCCTGACACCGACAAAGGGGCAATAACGATGTTTTCCAAGTTCAAGAAAGAAGCCGCGGCGGCCGGAACCTCGCGCGCGAACGTGACCCGGCTGAAACCGCAAGCCCCCAAGGTCGAAGAGGCGCCGAAACAGTCGATACGGCTGCGCAAGCCGATGCCGGCGGCCAACGCCAAAGCCCCCCCGGAGGACCGTGAACGCAAGCGCAAGGAACGCATGAGCGAGATCAAGCTCGAACTGCACCGTGCGCTGCTCGACAACCTCAACCTTTCGGCGCTGGAACATGCCACCGAGGCCGACCTGCGCGCCGAGATCGGCACGATCGCCAGCGAGATCCTCGAGGAAAAAAGCATCGTGCTCAACCGCGAGGACCGGCAGACCCTGATCAAGGAACTCTACGATGAGGTCACCGGCCTGGGGCCGCTTGAGACACTGCTGCGGGACGAAACGGTCAGCGACATCCTCGTCAACGGCCCGCACCAGATCTTTGTCGAACGCGACGGCAAGCTGCAAATCAGCGATGTCACCTTCAAGGACGAACGCCACCTGCTGCGGATCATCGACAAGATCGTCTCGGCGGTGGGTCGGCGGGTGGATGAATCCAACCCCTATGTCGACGCGCGCCTGGCCGACGGGTCGCGCTTCAACGCGATGGTGCCGCCGGTCGCGGTGGATGGATCGCTGGTCTCGATCCGGAAATTCAAGAAGGACAAGCTGAGCATCGACGAACTGGTGAATTTCGGCGCCTTCACCGAGGAAATGGCGGCCTATCTCCAGGCCGCGGTCGCCACGCGACTGAACGTCATCGTCTCGGGCGGTACCGGCTCGGGCAAGACGACGACGCTGAACGCGCTGTCCAGCTTCATCGACAACTCCGAGCGCATCCTGACCATCGAGGATACGGCGGAACTCCAGCTTCAGCAGGTCCACGTTGGCCGGATGGAAAGCCGCCCGGCCAACGTCGAGGGCAAGGGCGAGGTCACCGCGCGCGACTGTCTCAAGAACGCGCTCCGGATGCGCCCCGACCGCATCATCGTCGGCGAGACCCGCGGCGAGGAAGTGATCGACATGCTGCAGGCGATGAACACCGGCCACGACGGATCGATGACCACGATCCACGCCAACTCGGCCCGCGACGCGGTCAGCCGGCTGGAGAACATGGTCGCCATGGCCGGGATCGAGATGCCGATCAAGGCGCTGCGCAGCCAGATCGCAAGCGCCGCCAACCTGATCGTGCAGGCCAGCCGGTTGCAGGACGGCTCGCGCCGCATGGTCTCGATCACCGAGGTGACCGGCATGGAGGGCGACGTGATCTCGATGCAGGAGATTTTTCGCTATCAGCGCGTCGGGCTGACACCGGAGAACAAGATCATCGGCCATTTCACCGCCACCGGCGTCCGCAGCCATTTCTCGGAACGGTTCCGGATGTGGGGCTACGACCTGCCGGCCTCGATCTATGAACCCACCACGATGGAGATGTCGTGATGCAATTCGGCGTGGAAGCGATCATTTACGGCCTGATTTTTATCGGCGTGCTGGTGCTGGTCGAGGGCATCTACCTGGTGTCCTTCGGCAAGTCGATCAGCCTGAACAACAAGGTCAACCGCCGGCTGGAGATGCTCAACAACGGCGCCGGGCGCGAACAGGTGCTGGAGCAGCTGCGCAAGGAAATGCGCCAGCACATGAAGACGCAGTCGATCCCGCTCTATTCGCTGATCTCGGACAAGGCGCAGAAGGCGGCCATCGCCTTTACCCCGCGCCAGTTGATCATGATCATGGGCGGGCTGGCCATGCTGGCCTTTGCCGTGCTGACCATCGGCACCGAGACCAGCCCGCTGGTCCGCGCGATCGCCTCGCTGGGGATCGGCATCGGCGCGGTCTATTTCTGGATCAACCACAAGGCCAAGAAGCGTATGGCGCTGATCGAGGAGCAGCTTCCCGACGCGATCGAACTGATGGTCCGCAGCCTGCGCGTCGGGCACCCGTTCACCTCGGCGATCCAGATCGTGGCGCAAGAGGTCGAGGACCCGCTGGCGACCGAGTTCGGCATCATCGCCGACGAGGCCGCCTATGGCCGCGACGTGGCCGAGGCATTGAAGGAAATGTCGGAGCGTCTGGACATGCAGGACATGCGGTTCCTGGCCGTGGCAGTGACCATTCAACAGCAGTCCGGCGGCAACCTCGCCGAGGTTCTGGCCGGGCTGGCAAAGGTGATCCGGGCCCGTTTCCGCCTGTTCCGCCGGGTCAAGGCGATCACCGCCGAGGCACAATGGTCGGGCAAGTTCCTGTCGGCCTTCCCCCTGCTGTGCCTGGTCGGTCTGCTGGTCAAGGATCCCGGCTACTATGACGAGGTGATGACCCATCCGTGGTTCGTTCCCGCCTGCTTCGTCGTCGGCATCTTTCTGAGCGCGAATCTTTTCGTGATGCGCATGCTGACCAACATCAAAGTGTGAGGACCCGACATGGATCTGCTGAACCGCATCAATGACTTCCTGACCGGCCAACTGGGAGAGTTCGGCCCGCTGATCGTGGTCGGCGTGCTGGGGATGTTCATGATCCTTCTGACCGTCCCCCTGCTGCTGAACCAGCCAGAGGACCCGCTGAAGAAACTCAAACGCGACAGTGAAACCGCGAACAAGCCGAAGTCCAAAAAGGAACAGCTACGACAGCGCGGCGGCAACAAGAAGCTGGAACGTTTCGCCACCTTCCTCGAACCGCAGGACGCCGAAGAATTGTCGGCGATGCAGCTGAAGCTGCGCCAGGCGGGGTATCAATCGAAGGACGCGGTGCGGTTCTTTCACTTTGCCCAGTTCGCGCTGGGCATTCTGGGGCTTTTTGCCGGATTCCTGTACGTCATGAACCTCGGCGGAAACAGCGCGCTGAGCAGCCAGCAATTGGTGATGTACGTGATCGGACCGGGCGCGGTGGGATACCTGTTGCCGAAATACTGGGTCACCCGCCGTGTCGAGGAGCGCAAGGAGGCGATCGCCGGCGGTTTTCCCGACGCGCTGGACATGATGCTCGTCTGCGTCGAGGCCGGCCAGTCGCTGGACCAGTCGATCGTGCGCGTCGCCAAGGAGCTGCACGGCTCCTGCGCGGCACTGGCCGACGAGTTCGAGATCGTCGCCTACGAGATGAAAGCCGGCAAGGACAAGGACAGGGTGCTGCGCGACATGGCCACGCGCTGCGGCGTGCAGGACGTGTCGTCCTTCGTCACGGTGATGATCCAGTCGGCCACCTTCGGCACCTCGATCGCCGAGGCGCTGCGCGTCTATGCCGGCGAGATGCGTGACAAGCGCGTGATGCGCGCCGAAGAGGCGGCAAACAAGTTGCCAACCAAAATGACCCTTGCCACAATGATGCTGACGGTTCCGCCGCTGCTGATCATCCTGGTCGGCCCGTCGGTCAACGGCATCCTGAACCTGGGCAACATGAGCAACTGACAAACATGGCACCACCGGGTGTGACGCAGGCCGCACCGCTATTCAGACTGACCACGGCCATTGCCGCCTTTGCGGCTGTGGCCGCTTGCGCGCCGGAACAGATCAATGGCCCCCAGGGCGGCCCCTATGCGCCGGGCGTCAACCTGCGCGCCCCGGCCGAGGACAGCATCGATGTGGCCCACAGGCTCATGGCGGCGGGAGAGTTCGAGCTGGCGCTCGATGCCTTTACCCGCGCGGCGCTTGTGGATGGCATGAGCCCGGAGATCATGACCGGGTTGGGCAGTGCCAATCTCGGCCTTGGCCGTCTGGGCCAATCCGAAGACATGCTGCGCCGCGCCGTCGAGGCCGCCCCCGACTGGCCCGAAGCCTGGAACAACCTCGGCGTGGTGCTGATGGAACGCGGCAAACTGACCGAGGCCGGCGCAATCTTTCGCAAGGCCTATGCGCTGGACGATGGCGAAAGTGACGCAATCCGCGACAATCTGCGCTTAGCCCTCGCAAAATCGGAAAATCCTGCTAATAATGGCGAACAAAACCAAGAATACAAATTGGTGCGGCGGGGCAGCAGCGACTTTCTGATCCGCAAGACACCATGATCGAGGCGAGAGCAGTAAAGGACGCAAACCATGCGCCACCTGATCCTGATTCCGGGCTGCCTGGCGGCGGCGCTGACCCTGTCGGCCTGCGCCGAGAAGGGAAGCGAGACCGTCGAACGGGCGTTCCAGGACGTCAATGTCGTCGATGACAACAACCTCAACGACGTGATGCTGACCGTGGCCGACCCCAACGAGGCGGTCGATTACTTTGCCCGCGCTCTCAAGTCCAAGCCCGAAAAGGTCGAACTTCAGCGCGGTCTGGCCAAATCTCTGGTCCGGGCCAGGCGCAACACCGAAGCGGTTGCGGCCTGGGCCCGGGTGATCGAAATGGAGGGCACCACCGACGACGACAAGGTGGATTTCGCCGATGCGCTGATCCGCAACGGCGAGTGGAAACGCGCCAAGCAGGTGCTGGACGGCGTCCCGCCCACCCATGAGACCTTCAAACGCTACCGGCTGGAGGCGATGGTGGCGGATTCGAACCGCGAATGGTCCCGCGCCGACAGCTTTTACGAAACCGCCGTCGGGCTGACCACGCGGCCCTCGGGCGTACTGAACAACTGGGGGTATTCCAAGCTGACCCGTGGCGATTTCAGCGATGCCGAGCGGCTGTTCGGCGATGCCATCCGGCAGGATCCGACGCTTTTCACCGCCAAGAACAACCTGGTGCTGGCCCGGGGCGCGCAGCGCAACTACAGCCTGCCGGTCATCCCGATGGACCAGACCGAGCGAGCGCAGCTTTTGCATACAATGGCGCTGTCGGCGGTCAAGCAGGGCGATGTCGCCACCGGCAAGGGGCTGCTGCGCGAGGCGATCAGCACCCATCCGCAGCACTTCGAAGAGGCGGTCCGCTCGCTCCGCGCGCTCGAGACCGGCTGAGCCTATGGCCCTCGCCAGCACGGCGGCGCTGTGGTTCCTGCCCTTTGTCCTGCCGATCTGCCTTTATGTCTGTTTCACCGATCTCAGCCAGATGCGCATCACCAACCAGGCGGTGTTGGCGCTGGCGGCGGTCTTTCTGATCGTCGGGCTGATCGCCCTGCCCCTGCCCGCTTACGGGATGCGGCTGGTGCAGATGCTGGCGGTTCTCGTGGCGGGCTTCGCGCTGGCCTCGGCCGGCGCGGTGGGGGCCGGCGACGCGAAATTCGCCGCTGCCGCCGCCCCGTTTGTCGCCCCGGGCGACCTGCGCATGTTGCTGGCGCTGTTCGCCGCCAACCTGCTGGCGGCCTTCGCCACCCACCGGCTGGCGAAATTCACCCCGTTGCGCCGGATCGCGCCCGGTTGGAAAAGCTGGGAGGCCGGCTGGAAATTTCCGATGGGGCTGTCGCTGGGCGGCACGCTGGCGCTCTACCTTGTCCTGGGGGCGGCCTACGGTCGCTGAGCGCACTGCGCCAAGCTGCCCCGTCCTTGCCCATCTGATGCCACAATGAGCGGGCAAACTGTCGCCTGACGATCGACCGGACCGGAACGACGAGTGCCACGACCATGAATATGCAGACCAGCCCGGCGTTCGCGCCGCAGATGCCGCACAGCCTCGACGAGATGCATCTGCCTCTCGTGATGATGCGGGATATCCTGCTCAAGACCATGTTCCGCAAGAATGCCGAAACGGTCAGCGAGACCGCGCAGGCGCTGTGCCTGCCGATCCCGGTCACCCAGGAACTGGTGGACATGGCACGCACCCAGAAACTGTTGGAGGCGACCGGCACGCTGAGCGCCACCGCCAGCAAAGAGATGGGCTACCAGCTGACCGATGCGGGCCGGGCGCGGGCGCTGGATGCGCTGGCGCAGTCGGAGTATTTCGGCGCCATGCCGGTGCCGCTCCGGGTCTACGCCGAGCAGGTCAAGCGGCAGTCGATCCGCAACATCCAGGTCACCCGCGATCAGTTGACCCGGGCGATGGGGCACCTGGTGCTGCCCAGCGATCTGCTGGACCACCTCGGCCCGGCGGTGAGCGCGGGACGCTCGATCCTGATGTACGGCCCGCCGGGCAACGGCAAATCCTCGATCTCCAACGGCATCCGCGCCGCCCTGGGTGACCTTATCTACGTGCCGCGCGCGATCGAGTACTCGGGGCAGGTGATCACCGTCTACGATCCGGTGGTGCACACCGCCATCCCCGAGGTCGAGGACGACCCGCACAGCCTGCGGCGTGCGCGCCGGAGCGATGCCCGCTATATCTGCTGCGAACGGCCGACCGTGGTGACGGGGGGGGAGCTGTCGCTCGACATGCTGGACCTGGTCTACAACCCCACCGCGCGGACCTATCAGGCGCCGTTGCAGCTGAAGTCCACCGGCGGCATCTTCATCGTCGATGACCTGGGCCGGCAGGCGGAACCGCCACAGGCGCTGATCAACCGCTGGATCGTGCCGCTGGAGGAGGACAAGGACATCCTCGGGCTGCAATCGGGCGAGAAGTTCGAGGTGCCCTTCGACACGCTGGTGATCTTCTCGACCAATTTCCATCCCAACGAGATCTTCGACCAGGCCGCGCTGCGCCGGATCTTCTTCAAGATCCTGATCGACGGACCCAGCCAGGAGGATTTCCTGAAGATCTTCGCGATGGTCGCGCGCAAGAAGAAGGTGCCGCTGAACGAGCCCGCGCTGCGCTATCTGCTGATGGAAAAATACCCCCAGATCAACGACGTCTATGCCAACTATCAGCCGGTGTTCCTGATCGACCAGATGATCTCGATCTGTGAGTTCGAGGGGATCCCCTATCAGATGACGCCCGAATTGGTCGACCGGGCCTGGGACAACATGTTCGTGCGCGAGTCCAAGATCACCAAGTGATCACTCGGCCGGTGCGGGCCGGTTTGGCGCCAGGGTATCCTCCAGCGGCCGCTCGCGCATCAGCAGGGCCACGGCGCTGGCCAGCAGGCCCAGCACGGCGGCGCACCAGAACACCGGATGCAGCGCCTCGGCGATGGCGGCGGTCACCTGGTCGCGCTGGTCCGGGCCGAGTGCCGCCAGCGCGGCCCCGGTCAGCCGCCCGCCGTCACCGATCCCCTCAAGACCCAACGCCGACAGCCGCGCTGCCAGCCCGGTGGCGAACATGGCGCCGAACGCCGAGGTTCCGACCGCACCGCCGATCAGCCGGAACATGTTTGCGCTGGCGGTGCCGACGCCGACGGTTTCGCGCGGCACCGCGTTCTGGATCGCTGTGACGTTCACGCTCATGACCGGGCCGATACCGACGCCGGCGATGAAGACGAAAAGCACGATCAGCGCGTTGGGCGTCTCGGGCCCGACGGTGGCCATTCCGGACATGCCAAGGGCAAGGATCAGCGTCGAGAACACCGGCAGTAACCGATAGCGCCCGGTGCGCGCCATGAACCGCCCGGCTAGCGCCGAGGTGCCGACCAGCCCGAGCATCATCGGCGTGAGAAACATCCCCGAGGGCGAGGGCGCCACGCCTTTGACCACCTGCATGAACATCGGGATGAAAGTGATGGTGCCGAACATCGCGCCGCCCACCATCACCCCGGTGAGATTGGCCACGACGAAATTGTTGAGTCGAAACAGCGTGAGCGGCAGGATCGGCTCCTTCGCCGCGCGTTCGGTCAGGATGAACCCGGCAAGGGCCAGCACCAGCCCCGCGCCCAGCGCCGCCATGCCCGGACTGCCCCAGCCGAGGCTGACGCCCCCGGCCGAAAAGATCAGAACCGTGCAGGACAGCGTCACCGCCAGCAGCACCGCACCGAGATAGTCGATCGAGGGGCGCGCGCGGGGCGGGCGCGCCGCCAGCGAGAGGCTGAGCACCACAAGGGCCAGCAGACCGATCGGCATGTTGACCCAGAAGATCCACCGCCAGCCCAGATGCTGGGCAAGAAAGCCCCCGGCCAGCGGCCCCACCACGGTCGACAGCCCGAACACGCCGCCCAGCGCGCCCTGCGTGGGGCCGCGCTGGCGCGGTGGCAGCACATCGGCGACCGAGGCCATCGCGACCACGATCAGCCCGCCGCCGCCCAGCCCCTGCACGAAACGGCCGATGACCAGAACCTCCATGCTGGGCGCCAGAGCACAGATCAGGGCGCCACTGAGAAACACGCCGATCCCGGCCTGAAGCACGGCGCGGCGCCCGAACAGATCGCCCATCTTGCCCAGCACCGGCGCGCCGACGGTGGCCGCCAGCAGATAGGCGGTGACCACCCAGGTGATACGGTCCAGCCCGCCCAGCTGGCCGACGATGATCGGCAGCGCCGGCGTGACGCTGGTCTGGCCCAGCGAGGTCACGAACAGCACCGACGCTGCGGCCAGGATCGCGAGGCGAACACGCATCTTGTCGGCGCGGTTGTCCTCGGCCTGCAAATCGTCTGTCGGTGCGGGATAGGTCGTCACGTTGAATCAGCCCTGGAAACATCGGTGCGAAAAACAGCGACCCGTGGAAAACCATCGAAACCGCGGGCCGCCAAGTTAGGGAGTTCACTTGTTATCGGCACTTATGTGCAGGACTCAATTGCATGTCAATAGCATGTAATTTACAAATGGCGCATCCCGGGGCACAGAGGATCACGGCAAGGGGACGGCGGCATGGCTTCGCGCGACGATCAGATGCGGGATTTTCTTTTCCGGGCGGGCGTCGAGCCGCGCGCGGTGGACTCGGCGCTGGATATCGACGCCGTGATGCAGCAATGGCGGCGGCGCTGGCACAAGCGCGAGCTGGGCGCCAGCGCGCTGCGCCATCTGCAACTGGCCGACCGGCTGGACCTGGCGCAGCTTGACGTGCTGATGGCGATCTGGGCCCCGTCCCGGGAATTCCGCTGCAAGGAAGGTCAGGAAACCATGGTCTCGACCGTGGCCGAGCGGCTGGGCATCGACCCGTCGCGCGCCTCGCGGCTGGTCAGCGACCTGATCGCCAAGGGGCTGGCGCGGCGCGCGGTCAGCCAGCAGGACGCGCGACGCACCATCGTCGAGCTGACCGAGGACGGCAAGATGATCGTCCGCGCGGTGCGGCGGTACAAGTTCCTGCTGATGGGCGATTTCCTGTCGGGCTGGAGCCAGGAGGAGCGCGACACCTTCCTGCCGCTGCTCGACCGGTTCTCGAAATGGACCGAGGAGGCCCCAGGCATGGGCTCGGAGCATTTCGCCGAAGAGATCGCCGCGCTGGTCGCCAGCCTGCCGTCCGCACCGGACAAGGGCTGAGATGGCCAGATCGGACCGGGTAACACCGGCGGAGCGGGATGGCATCGGCGTGGCCGGCTGCGATCGCATGGGCGCGCCGATGCTGGCTGCCCTGCGCGCCTTGGATCTTGACGCGTGGGGGTTCGACATCCGTCCGCCCGCCGACTTCGGCCCGCTGGCCCCGGCGATGACCGACGATTTGGCGGATTTCGCGCAGGACTTGCGCACGCTGATCACCGTGGTCGCGACATCGACCAGACCGAGGCGGTGCTGTTCGGCCGGCAGAACCTTCTGACCGCACCCGGGCTGACGCGCGTCATCCTCTGCTCGACCCTGTCGCCACGCTACGTGCGCGACCTGCGCGACCGGGTGCCCGGGCATGTCGCGCTGATCGACGCGCCGATGTCGGGCGCCCGGATCGCGGCGCAAGTGGCGCGGCTGAGCTTCATGCCGGGCGGCGACGCGACCGACCTCGACGCCGCGCAACCGCTGTTCGATGCGATGGGCGCGCATTTCCACCGCATGGGCGGATACGGCGCCGGGATGCAGGCCAAGGTTCTGAACAACCTGCTGGCGGCGTCCAACACCGCGATGACGCGGCTGGTGCTCGACTGGGCCGATGCCTCCGGGCTGGAGGAGGACAAGCTGCTGGCGCTGATCCACACCTCATCCGGGCAGAACTGGCTGGCGTCGGGCTTTGAGGCGATCGAGTTCGCCCGCGACGGCTGGGCAGAGGACAATACCATCGGCATCCTGGTCAAGGACGTGGACAGCGCGCTTGACGCCGCGCCCGAAGGGGCCGACACCGCCCTGCCCGAAACCGTCCGGGCCGCAATCCGCGCGCTGACCCGGCGGGGCTGAAGCAAAGGGCATTGGCGGGCCTTGCGCCGCGCCCTACAGTCGCCCCCATGCCCGACCTGCCCCCGAAACTTCGTAACTGGTTCGCCGCCAAGGGCTGGTCGCTGCACCCGCATCAGCGGGCGATGCTGGAGCGCGCGGGCGATCCGGCGACGCTGCTGATCGCGCCCACCGGCGGCGGCAAGACCATGGCCGGTTTCCTGCCCACCCTAGCCGAGCTGGGCGAAACCCCGCCCGAGGGGCTGCACACGCTTTATGTCAGCCCGCTCAAGGCGCTGGCGGCCGACATCAAGCGCAACCTGCGCACCCCGGTCGAAGAGATCGGGCTGCCGATCCGCATCGACGACCGCACCGGCGATACCTCGCAAACGCGCAAGAAACGCCAGCGCGCCGACCCGCCGCATATCCTGCTGACCACCCCGGAGAGTCTGGCGCTGCTGACCTCCTACGAGGACGCGGAACGTACGTTTTCCGGGCTGAAACGGGTGGTCGTCGACGAGATCCACGCGCTGGCCGAATCCAAGCGCGGCGATCAGCTGATGCTGGCATTGGCGCGGCTCGAAACGCTCTGCCCCGGGCTGCGCCGCGTCGGCCTCTCGGCAACGGTGGAGGACCCGGGCGCGATGGCGCGTCTGCTGGCGCGGCACCCCGATCCCTGCGACATCGTGCTGGCCGATCCCGGCCCCGATCCGGATATCGCCATGCTGGAAACCGACGAGTTGCCGCCATGGGCCGGCGGCGGGGCGGCCCATGCGATCCCGGCGGTGATGGAGCAGATCCGCAGGCACCGCACCACGCTGATCTTTCACAACACCCGCGCCCAGGCCGAGATCTTTTTCCACAACCTCTGGCTGGCCAATGACGACGGGTTGCCGATCGGCATCCATCACGGGTCGCTCGACCGGGGTCAACGCGAGCGGGTGGAGGCGGCGATGGTGCGCGGCGAGCTGCGCGCCATCGTCTGCACCGGCAGCCTTGACCTCGGCATCGACTGGGGCGACGTGGACCTGGTGGTGCAGGTCGGTGCGCCGAAGAACGTCAAACGCCTGGTGCAGCGGATCGGGCGGGCCAATCACCGCTACAACGCGCCGTCCAAGGCGTTGCTGGTGCCCGCCAACCGCTTCGAGGTGGTGGAATGCATGGCCGCGCTGGAGGCGGTGCGCGATCATGCGCTGGACGGCGATCCGCGCGGGCCGGGCCCGCTCGACGTGCTGTGCCAGCAGATCCTGATCGCCGCCTGTTCCGGGCCGTTCGATGCCGATGCGCTCTATGACGAGGTGCGCAGCGCCGGGCCCTATGCCGGGCTGAGCCGCGCCGACTTCGACGATTGCCTGCAGTTCTGCGCCACCGGCGGTTATGCCCTGCGCGCCTATGACAAGTGGCAGAGATTGCAGCAGCGGCCCGACGGGCTGTGGCAGTTGCGCGATCCGCGCAGTGCCCAGCGGATCCGGATGAACATCGGCACGATCCAGGACAGCGATACACTCAAGGTGCGGATGCGCGGGCGCGGTGGCAAACCGCTGGGCGAGGTGGAGGAGGGGTTCGCCGCCTCGCTCACCGCCGGCGATACCTTCCTGATCGGCGGCAGGATCGTGCGCTACGAGGGGCTGCGCGAAATGACCGTCGAAGTCAGCCGGGACAAGGGCCGCAAGCCCAAGATCGCCACCTTCATGGGTACAAAATTCGCCACCTCGACCCAGCTCAGCGCGCGCATCCTGGATCTTTTCGCACAAGGCGACTGGCCGCAACTGCCCCGCCACACCGCCGACTGGCTGGCGTTGCAGGCGCGCATGTCGCAGCTTCCGCAGGCCGGGCGATTGCTGGTCGAGAGCTTTGCCCACGACGGGCGCGAACATGCCTGCGTCTACGGATTTGCCGGGCGCAACGCGCAGCAGACGCTGGGGCTCTTGCTGACCAAGCGGATGGAGGAGCTGGGGCTGGCGCCGCTGGGCTTCGTGGCCAGCGATTACGCGACGCTGATCTGGGGGCTGGAGCCGCTGGCAGACCCTGCGCCGCTGTTCGACCCGGAGGCCCTGCGCGACGGGCTGGAGGGCTGGCTGGCAGGCAACGCGGTGATGAAGCGCACCTTTCGCGCCTCCGCCACCATCGCCGGGCTGATCGAGCGCAACATCCCCGCCGCCCAGCGCAAGACCGGGCGACAGGCGGTGTTTTCCTCGGATATCCTCTATGACACGCTGGCGAAATACGATCCCGACCACCTGTTGCTGCGCATCACCCGCACCGAGGCCGAGCGCGGGCTGGTCGATTTCGGCCGGATCGAGGAGATGCTGGAGCGGATCGGTGGCCGCATCGACCATATGCGGCTGACGCGGATCACGCCGCTGGCCGCGCCGCTGCTGCTTGAGGTGGGAAAGGTGCCGGTCGCCGGACAGGCCGAAAACCGGCTGATGGCGGAAGAGGCGGCGCGGCTGATGCAGGCCTCGGGGCTGGCGGCGTTGCATCAGGCCGAGGCGGAGAGGTCCGCGCCGTCGCGGGGATGACGGGCCCGTGATCCCCCTTGCCTTTTCCGGCCCTGCCCGGCATGGAACGGAGCATGAACGGGTATGACTTCTCCCTTGCCGGCGTGTCGTTGGTGGCGCTGGGGACCGGCGCGCTGTGGTGGCCGGACCGCGCGCTCTTGTGCGTTTCGGATCTGCATCTGGGCAAGTCCGAGCGGATCGCCCGGCGCGGCGGCGGCACCCTGCCGCCCTATGACACCCGCGACACGCTGAACCGGCTGGCCGCCGACCTGGCCCGAAGCCAGGCCCGGACTGTGGTTTGCCTGGGTGACAGTTTCGACGATCTCGATGCCGCCCGGGCCCTGCCGGAGGAGGAGCGGCTGTGGCTCGCCAAGTTGCAGGCGGGCCGGCGCTGGGTCTGGATCGCGGGCAACCACGATCCCGGCCCGGTAGGTCTGGCCGGAACGCTGTTGACCGAACTGCCGGTGGCGCCGCTGAGTTTTCGCCATATCGCGCGCCCCGGCGCCAGCGGCGAGGTTTCGGGACATTACCACCCCAAGGCGTCGATCCGCAGCCGGGGCCAGACGGTGACGCGGCCGGCCTTCCTGCTCGACCGCGACCGGGTGATCCTGCCCGCCTATGGCACCTATACCGGCGGGCTGCGCAGCAACAACTCGGCTCTTGCCACGCTGATGCGGCGCGAGGCGCTGGCGCTGCTGACCGGGGCGGAGGTGCATGCCATCCCGATGCCGCGCTGAGTGGTCAGAGCAGGCCGGCGACCTCGACCTGCGGGCGATAGGTGCGGCTGACCGGCACCTGGTCCCCGTTGGTCAGGACCAGAAAGATCCGCCCGCCGTCGCGGTCCACCCGCTCGACCGCCGCGCGCGCCACCCAATGCGACCGATGGGTGCAGAATCCCGTGATCGGGTCCATCTCGTCGATGGCGTCGGAAAAGCGCATGCGCAGCCGATGGGTTTGCTCGGGACCGACCACATCGACGAAGTGATCCTCGACTGTCAACCGCAGGATCGGCCCCCGGAAGCTCTCCGGCAGACGGCGCATCAGCCGGGGTTCGGGCACCGGTTCCGGTGACAGCGTGTCCGCCGACTCGCCCTCACCGGCGTCCGGGTCGGAGGATGCCCCCCGCAGCCGACCTGCGATGATTCGGCGGCTTGTCGTGATGCAGAGCGAGATGATCGCGACGAATTGCGCAAAAGGCAGCGCATCGGCAAGCGAGGCGAACCTGACGGCCAGGAACCCGGCGCTGTACCCGATCAGGACCGGGGAGAAACAGGCGGTCATCAGGCCGACAACGAAGAGATCCTGGAGCCACGGCCTTTTGCGGCTGACCAGCCGATGCGCCAGGCGCGTGAACCACCCGGCCATCAGAACCGAGGTGAAGATGACAAGTGTCCAGAACGCCAGCCGGTAGGGGAAGCTGTTGTTGTAAGTCCCAAAGGGTCCTGCATAGGCCGCGAGAAAGCACAGAACCGGCAGGATCACGGTTTCGCCCGACGAGATCGACGGGAACAGGCGTGCTTTGAAGGGTCGCTTCGTGTGGAACGTCAATCGAATGCCAATCAAATATCTCTAATGTATTGACCATAAGGTCAAAATTATGATGAATGCATCGTGTATTGGCACAACTTTCCGTGAGGTCAACCGGACAGAACGTTCCGGTCACACCGCTGCGGCGTGCTGGTCGGGACGGGAGGCCACCGATATGGAACAGCAAGAGCGGATCGAACAGAGCTTTGCCCGGCAGAGCATGATGGACACTCTGGGCGCACGACTGGACAGCGTGGAGCCGGGCCGGGTGGTGATCTCGGCGCCGATCCTGCCGGGCAGCCGCCAGCAGCACGGGGTGGCGCATGCCGGGCTGACATTCGCGCTGGGCGACACCGCCGCCGGGTACAGCGCGCTGAGCGTGATGCCCCTGGACAGCGAGGTGATGACGGCGGAGATCAAGATCAACCTGCTCGCCCCGGGCCGGGGCGAGAGGCTGCGCGCCACGGGAAAGGTGATCAAGCCCGGGCGGCGGCTGCTGGTGGTCTCGGCCGAGGTGCACGCGCTGGACGGCGACGAGGAAACCCTGATCGCGGTGCTGACCGGCACCATGGTGCCGGTCACAGCGGGCTAGGTCAGGCGGTCAGCCCCTCGGGCTCTTTCAGCCCGTTGGCGCGGCAGCAGGCGGTCAGCGTGTTGGCCAGCAGGCAGGCGATGGTCATCGGCCCCACACCGCCGGGCACCGGGGTGATCGCGCCTG
>Ga0070729_10002797_pt1 | contig 21566 bp, 17 predicted proteins | sample tdDd472_FD_66725 | JGI IMG/M metagenome (GOLD analysis project Ga0070729, IMG submission 66725) | Marine sediment microbial communities from the Atlantic coast under amendment with organic carbon and nitrate - tdDd47.2 | ecosystem: Environmental > Aquatic > Marine > Coastal > Sediment | place... | reverse complement strand
CCTTACCTATTGATGGTGTGGCAGATGGGCAATCCATTACAACCATCGAAGGATTATCGGAGGAAGGAGATCATCCGATCCAGCAAGCTTGGATCCAGGAACAGGTGCCACAATGCGGCTACTGTCAATCCGGACAAATTATGCAAGCCGTCGCTCTCTTAGAAAAGAACCCTAATCCCTCGCGTACTGAAATTGTCCAGCATATGAATGGCAACCTTTGTCGCTGTGGTACTTATACCCGAATTGTAAAGGCGATTCAGACAGCCGCTAATTCATAAGCAAAGGGCTGCTCAGCCTTACAAAACCTTTTATCATGGAAAAGAAACCTTCAAAAATATCCAGGCGGCGATTCATGACCGTAGCTGGTAGTACCGTAGCAATTGGCATTACGGCTTATGCCTTATACCCCAAACTTGCAGCTAGTAAAAAAGAAAAAGTGGCGCCAGAAGACTGGGTGGAAAGTTCCATCACAGCCTGGGTACACTTACGGAATGATGGGCGCATTACCATTTACAATCCAGCTGCGGAGATGGGCCAGGGCTCATTGACGGCCCTGCCCGTGATTTTAGCAGAAGAATTGGATGCCAATTGGGAAGATGTGCATATTGAAACGGCACCAATTGATGTAGCCACTTATGGATTTAAAGCCTTTGGCAATCGGAAAGTAATGATCAATGTCGGGAGCCGCACGGTGATGGGCTATTATGAGCCCTTGCGACAAGCAGGTGCAAAGGCAAGATATATATTGCTGCATAGTGTTGCGCTCCATTGGAATGTCCCCATCGCCGAATTGACTACGCAGGAAAGTATAGTGATGCACGAAACTAGCCAACAAAAAATGAGCTATGGCGAGGTCGTGGACATTTTACAAATACCAGAAAGTATTCCCGAAATAGCGGCGGCCGACATGAAGTCTCCCACAGATTTCCGGCTGATTGGAAAGACCATCCCTCGCTTCGAAATCCCAACTAAAGTAGATGGCAGTGCCCAATTCTCTATCGATGTACACTTGCCCGACATGCACTATGGGGTACTGGAAAGAGGAAACTTGCATGGATCAACCCCCACTTTACGCAATAGTGAGGCAATTCAGGCGATGGAGGGGATTGTAGCCATTGTGCCTTTTGCCTATGGCATTGGTATAGTCGCTACGACCATGGAAAAAGCGTTAGCCGCAAAGGCCAAACTAGAGATGGAATGGAGTGAAGATGTGCCAGCTGCGCAGCATAGTTCTCAACTAGCACTGGGCTCCTATGAAGACCTGGTTCAGCAGGCTAAAGCAGGAAAAGTACTGCATAGCAAAGGGGATGTCAATGCTGCCCTACAGCAAGGAAGTAAGCAATACCAGTCTATTTACAAGAACGATTATATCTATCATGCACAAATGGAACCCCTGAATGCAGTGGCTTCCGTTTCGGCAGACGGGAAAGGTGTAGCCATTTGGGCAGGAACCCAAAACCCAGGTAGCATAGCGCCTACTGTGGCTGAAGTCCTGGGGATCGAGGCCGATCAAGTGAAGCTAAACCTCAGCTATTTAGGTGGAGGCTTGGGGCGCCGAAGTACGACCGATTTTATAGTAGAAGCCGTTAAGCTATCTGAAGCCGTAGCTAAGCCCGTCAAGATGATTTGGACTAGAGAGGATGATCTTCGCTATGGCATGTATCGCCCGCTTTCTTTGCAGCAACTTGAGGCTAGTACTGATGAAGCAGGTAATATTATGGCTTTGCGTCATCGAATTGTAGGGGATGGTTCAAATTTGATTGCAAGCGGAGCCCGAAATGAATTTTATAATATCCCGAATCAGGAAGTTGGCTTGGATTTGGTGGAAAACGGCATCCGCATCAAGCACTGGCGATCGGTTGGCCACGGCCCGAATAAATTCGCCATTGAGTCATTCATTGATGAAATTGCCGCTGATCAGGCTAAAGATCCCTTAGAGATGAGAAGGGCCTTGATGAAAGATAATCCCAAAGCCTTAGCCACTTTGGAAAAGGCGGCGGAAATGGCCAAGTGGGGAAGTCCGGTAGCAGAAGGGCGAGCCAAAGGAATGGCCTTTGGAGAGAGAAGTGGAGCATTGTGTGTAGGAATTTGTGAAATATCCCTAGCGGACAGCGGACAGATACGGGTTCATCATTTTTGGTCGGCGGTAGACGCAGGCACTATTGTACAGCCCGATAATGTCGTAGCACAGATGGAAGGCGGGATTGTAATGGGTATGAGTAGTGTTTTTTCCGAACAATTGACCATCGAAAAAGGAAGAGTACAGCAGTCTAACTTTCATGATTACCCCATCCTCCGCATGGAAGATGCCCCCGAAAGCATCGAAATTGCCATGATGCCCTCCACTGAAGCCCCCAAAGGAATTGGAGAGGCGAGTACGCCGATTGTAGCCGGAGCGATTGCCAATGCCTTTGCGGCGCTAACGGGTAAACGCCTCCGACATTTACCTTTCACCCCTGATAGAGTAAAAGAGGTCTTACAAGAGGAAGCCCCAAGCTAAGTTATTAGCTGGTAGGCCAGTGACCTCATTCCTGCCTATTTGGACTCTTTCTAAATTTCTGATTGCTGTGAACCAATTGGCTTAAGTGTTATTTTATTTATACATTTGTTAAGAACAACAATTGGACACAACAGGAATGAGCATCAATGAAGACATTCGGCAGCCAAAATTTGAAAATGAACATCATAAGATGCTCATTAACATCTTATTTAGTGCCGATTGGATTGATGAAAAAATCAAAACCGTCCTTGATCAACATGCGCTCACCAACATCCAATACAATGTCCTAAGAATCTTAAAAGGGGCCAAAGGTCGTCCCATGAATGCCAGAGATATTCAAGCCGTCATGATATCCCAAAAATCGGATATGACTCGACTGATCGACCGTTTGGTAAAGAAAATGTTGGTGAAACGAGTGGTTTGTCCAGAGAATCGCCGAAAAGTGGATATCAGTATCACCACTGAAGGTATGGCCTTGCTGGATAGAATTCATCCTGAAATCAAGTCTATCACCGTAGAATATTTTTCAGCTAAAATCTCAACGGCAGAAGCGCAAACCCTGAATGACCTGCTCGATAAAATCAGAAAATAGCATCTTAGTAATTTAATATCACATCAAAAAAAATTAAAAATGGATAAGCCTACAATCGCGGGAAAAGCCCCAATGCCAGTAGAATTAGAAACGGGTAAGACCTACGCCTGGTGCTCTTGTGGTAACTCTAGTAAGCAACCTTTCTGTGATGGTTCGCACAAAGGGAGTGCCTTCACGCCCAATGTTTTCACAGCGGAGGAAACCAAGACGGCTTATATGTGCACTTGCAAACACACGAATAACCCTGGCTTTTGTGATGGTTCACACAAGGCATTATAATTTCTCTTGACGCAAGACCTTGCGCCTTTTTTGGGGTTCGTGGACTAGGGTTCTTTGAACTTCTGTATCCACTAAGAACACAAAGAAGGTGCAAGGTCTCTTCCCAAGGCAAGTCTATCAAGAGGGTGAAAGGCTGAGTCATCACTACTTCGCCGATTCACAAATTTAGAGAATAGCTTTGATGCGTTTGCCCTAGTTTCTTCCCCTCTTACTCGCCTAAAATCGAGTAGCAGAAGCCTCCTCCCACATTGTTGTCCAAGCTTCTGGTACGGTCTCTTCTTTCAATAAACAACCTGGATCAAGGCGGGGAAATAGCTGATCATAACGTCGAATTTCATTCAAGCTCACTCGACGAAAGATGTGTGTTCTATTGATTTCGGATGGATTACGAAGCCCCGCAGCTGCCATCAATTCTACCAGACTCTCCACTGTTTCCTGGTGATAATTAGCTACGCGAACTCGCTTATCAGTTACCGATAAACCAGCCACCAACTCTGGATCCTGGGTGGCAACTCCCGTAGGACAATTATTCTTATTGCATTCCAAGGCTTGGATACAGCCCAAGGCCAACATCATAGCCCGAGCGCTATAAGTGGCATCGGCTCCAATGGCCAAGGCTTTAAAGAGATGAAAGCCCGTGATGATTTTCCCAGAGGCAAATACTTTGATGTCTTTTTTGAGGTCGAAACCTTCCAAGGTATCTATCGCGAAAGCGAGCCCTTCTCTAAATGGCATTCCAACTGAGTTGGAAAACTCTAGTGGTGCGGCGCCTGTTCCGCCTTCTCCCCCATCGATAGTAATAAAATCGGGCTTAATTCCCGTTTCGATCATGGCTTTGCAGATGCCTACAAATTCACTCCTACGTCCTATACATAGCTTAAATCCGACTGGTCGACCATCGGACAGCTCTCTCATTTGCTTCATCAGCTGTAGCAGGCCTGTAGGTGTATTAAAAGCTTTATGATAGGGCGGAGAATTGACGTCTATGCCTGGTTCTACGCCTCTAATTGTAGCGATCTCTGGCGTATTCTTTTTCGCCGGAAGAATACCGCCGTGCCCTGGTTTGGCCCCTTGCGATAACTTCAACTCAATCATCTTCACATTCGGTATCGATACCGTTTCCTTAAAGCGTGCTGGTGAGAAATTCCCATCCTTTGCTCGGCAGCCAAAGTAACCTGTTCCTACCTGATAGATCAGATCGCCTCCTAGATTTTTGTGGTAAGAACTAATGCCTCCTTCTCCCGTGTTATGCGCAAAACCACCAATCTGGGCACCGCCATTCAAAGCCATGATCGCATTTTTACTCAAAGAACCGAAACTCATGGCCGATACATTGAAAAGGCTTGCCTCATAGGGTTGTTTGCACTCCTCCCCTCCTACCCGAGTTCTAGGGTCTTGGTCTAGCTCGTGTGCATCTAAGGCTCCAATACTGTGATTCATCCATTCGTAACCTTCCTCGTATACATCAAGTTGGGTGCCAAAAGGAGTGGTATCAAGCACCTTTTTTGCCCGCTGATAGACGACCGATCGGAAAATGCGACTTATCGGTGCCCCATTCGTATCTGATTCTATAAAGTACTGGTACAATTTAGGACGAAGTTCCTCCATCACATAGCGGCCTCTGCCGAAAATCGGAAAGTTCCGCATAATGGCATGGTGAGTCTGTGTCATATCATAAAACCCGAGTAGGATGATCGGTCCCAAGACCATGAAACTCCACCACATGGGTGGCCAAAGGAAGAATCCTACCGCCACGACGATGGCTACGGAAACCAGAGAGAAGATGATGAAATCATTACGCATAAAAGGAGTTTTTAGGGGATCAATTTAGGTAAATACTAAGAATACAAGAAATTATTTTTTTAAAGATGATGTTCAAGTTTTCCGTCTAGCAGCCATGAGTAGATAGAGTTTATACAAATCAAATAGATGCAAGGACGGATTTGCGGCAAACAATCGTCTCCGAATACTAGTTTGACTAGCTTTCAGCAAGGCATAAATCAAAGGACTAAGTCTCCATTCCGCTAGGATTAAGTGGGTTTTCAATAGTTTGATGTCCTCATACCAAGGCTTTTCTTTCCCTAATAAGTGATATAACTTGGCCAAGTTATCGACGCCCTCTTTGGTTTTAGCTAAAAATACGGCTGTGGACACTAATCCGATATGACAAACTGGGTTTTCGATGTGATCGATCAAGATTTGGTTACTTTTCAAATCCCATCCAAATAAGGTATCCTCGTGGCCATACCCTCGCAAGGCTTCATTAAATTGTATACGTTCAAAAATGGATTTTGATACCAAAAAATTATTGGTCATAAAAGAAGCATTGGGCGATTTTAGCCGATGAATCGCGGGCTGACTTTCCTTATGTGTACCGTATTTCCAATGCAATTGAAGGGCTGGATCGGTGGGCTGAGTAGGATAGACTCTACCGCCACAAATCACGGCGGGATGGGTGTGGTTTTCAAAGGCGGCTTGGTACCTAGCTAAAAAGGAATCGTCCTCCAATGCTGCATCACAATCTAAAAACAGAAGCCATTCATATTGAGCGGCAGCAGCCAGCTGATTGCGAATTTTGGATCGCCCCACATTCTCCACTAATTCATGGTGTGTGATTCGGCTATCCAGGTCCCTCAAATGTTGATTCTTGCTCCGATAGGATGCGGCAGAGCCATCATCCCAAAGCAGTATCTCGAAGTCCATATTTAGGGCTTTGGCCTGCGCTAGCAAGTCAATCACCAATGCGCTTACTTCAAAATTAAAAACCGGAATACAAATCGATAACATAAGGGCAACAAGGTAGCTTCTTAGTGCTAAGATTCCAAGAAAACTATTCTTACCTTTGCGCACAAATTGGGTTTAGGCTTTCGGAATATAGCGCAGTTAAAGCCTTCTGGTTAAAAAGAAAGAAATATCCTTTCAATTTAAACTGAAAGTTCCGAAACTTGTTATACTGTTACATCAACTTTGAAATATGCACAATTCTGAGCTGGAAGTATTGATCAATGATAAGGGCTTAGATGAGCCTTTACGGGCCATTGCCCAAAAAGTATTGGCACAAGAACGAATATCGCTGGAAGAAGGTGTCCTTTTATATGAAGCGGCTCCACTTGGCTATTTGGCCACTTTGGCTAATCATATTCGGGAAAAAAAGCATGGAAATAAGACTTATTTTAATCGGAACTTCCATGTAGAGCCTACCAATGTATGCTTATATACTTGCACCTTTTGCTCTTATTCCAGACTCATCAAAAAGCGAGAGGAAGGTTGGGAGTATTCTTTGGATGATATTATGGACATCGTTAAAAAATACGATGATCAGCCCGTTACCGAAGTGCATATAGTCGGAGGGGTATTACCCCAATATGATGTCGCCTTTTATACGGAGCTATTCCAGCAAATTCGGGCCCATCGACCTGATTTACATATCAAGGCGCTTACGCCAGTAGAATATCATTACATCTTCAAAAAGGCAAAGATGAGCTATGAGGAGGGTATGAAAGCGATGAAAGAGGCGGGCTTACAATCCATGCCAGGAGGAGGAGCTGAGATTTTCCATCCTGAAATCCGAGATCAAATTGCCGGTGGCAAATGTTCGGGGGAGCAATGGTTGCGGATTCATGAAGTTTGGCACGAACTAGGCTGTCGATCCAATGCTACCATGTTGTATGGCCATATCGAGTCCTATTATCACCGCGTGCATCATATGGATTTACTGAGGAATCTACAAGATAAGACCGGTGGGTTTCAGACCTTCATTCCCCTTAAGTTTAGGAATAAAGGGAATCAAATGTCTCATGTACCAGAGAGTACGATTATTGAGGATTTGAAAAACTATGCGATTGGTCGCATCTATCTGGATAACTTTGAACATATCAAAGCCTATTGGCCCATGATCAGCCGAGAAACGGCTCAAATGTCCTTGGCATATGGGGTTGATGATATAGATGGCACCATCGATGATACCACCAAGATTTATACGATGGCTGGCTCAGAGGAACAGAATCCGGCCATGAGTACCAAGGATTTGGTAAAATTGATCCGACAAGTGGAACGGCATCCCATCGAAAGAGATACGCTCTACAATACGGTGACCGACTTTAAAGACCACGTATTTGAGGATGACAACCAATACAAAGGCTATTTGTCACTCCCAGTTCTAAACAAATAAGTCTTATCCTATCTGATATGAGTAACAAAAAGATATACATCGTTCGACACGGCGAAACCGACTACAATAGAAAAGGAATTGTCCAAGGACAGGGAGTAGATACCTCCCTCAATGACTTAGGGCAGAAACAAGCTGAAGCCTTTTTCAAGCATTATGCTCACCTACCCTTTGAAGCGGTGATTACGTCCAAGTTACAACGTACCCACCAAACCGTTGCGCCCTTTATTGATAGAGGTACGCCCTGGGAACAATTTCATGAAATCAATGAAATCGATTGGGGAATACATGAAGGCAAGCCTGGAAATGAAGCAATGAAGTTGAGTTATAAGGAGCTGATGGGGCATTGGACCACCGGAAATTTTGACGCCCGTATTCCCGAAGGGGAAAGTGCGGCAGAATTGGGGGCAAGAGTAGAACAGTTCGTCGAACATGTAAAACAGCGACAAGAATCACTATTGTTGGTCTGTGCTCACGGACGCACTATGCGTGCCCTGATGTGCATACTTAAGGGAGTTTCATTAACTGAGATGAATACTTTTCAGCATAGTAATACAGGATTGTGGCAGGTTCAACAGCAGGACTACCGCTTTGAGTTTTTAACCGAAAATGATACCACGCACCTGGAAACCTTCCAACTGGAGCGACTCTAATCCATCAAATACATGGGTAAAATAAAAATCACAGCGGTCAGCTACCTGAATACCAAGCCATTGCTTTACGGTATCTTTAAAAGCAAGATCGCTAAAGACATTGATTTACAGCTAGATATACCATCTGACTGCGCCAAGAAACTGAAGAGTGGAGAAGTGGATTTAGGCTTGGTTCCGGTGGCTATTATTCCTGAAATTGAAGGCGCGCAACTCATCTCTGATTATTGCATTGGATCAGAGGGTTCCGTAAAAACAGTCGCTATCTTTGCGGAGCAGCCCATCGAAACCCTTGATCGGATATATCTCGACTTTCACTCCCGCACGTCCGTGGAATTAGCTCAAATATTGGTAAGAGAATATTGGCAATTGTCACCGACCTTCCTTCCTGCACAAGAAGGCTATATCGAAGAAATTAAGGGTAGCACTGGCGGGCTTGTGATTGGAGATCGCACCATCGGCCTAGAAGACCGCTTCCCTTACAGTTATGACCTGGGAAGCGCCTGGACCGATTATACAGGACTCCCTTTTGTCTTCGCTGCCTGGGTCAGTCGCAAGCCGCTAGCACCGGAGTTTATTCGGGAGTTTAATAAGGGGTTAAAAATGGGGGTTGAAGCTGTGCCTGAGTTAATCTACCTTCTACCAAAGCCCAGCTCTGGTTTTGACCTCAATGAATACTTCACCCATTACATCAGCTATGAATTAAATGCGGCGAAAAGAAAAGCTTTACAACACTTCTTACAATACTTGAGTCCAGAGAAAAAACGACCGCAAGTCGTCCTTCCCATCAGTAGCTAAACAATTGTCTGCACAAGGTGTTTCTTCTTAAAAACAAAGCACATGGATACTACTCCTAATAGAATAGAATTAGCCACGCTTGGTGGTGGTTGTTTTTGGTGTGTAGAAGCTGTCATACAACGTCTCAATGGGGTTTCTAGTATTGTATCGGGTTATGCTGGTGGTTCTGCCGAAACTGCTAATTACGAAGCCGTCTGCTCGGGTACCACCCAACATGCAGAAGTCGTACAAGTCACTTTTGATCCATCGATTATTAGCTACGCAGAAATCCTGGAAGTCTTCTGGAGTTCTCATGACCCGACGACACTCAATCGTCAAGGGAATGATGTGGGGCCACAATATCGCTCCGCCATTTTCTATCATAACGAGGAGCAAAAAGCCATTGCTGAGGAATCTATCCGCACGACTGCGCCTAAGGTTTGGTCTGATCCCATTGTGACCGAACTTAGCCCACTAGAGGTATTTTATCCGGCTGAGGCTTATCACCATGATTATTACAATAAAGTTGGTAATCGTAACCCTTATTGTACTTTTGTGATCACTCCCAAAGTGAAGAAATTACAAAAACAATTTGCTGAGCGTTTGAAAGAAAGTTAATCCAGGCACTAATCCTGCGCCAGCAATCTCATTGTGGGCGGAAATGCGAAATCGGAAGGCAGAATCTCGGTTGGGCTAGGCTAGTTTTCCACCTTTCACCTTCCGATTTCCGCTTTTCAATATCGTCTTGCTCATTTCTGTTACATTTTTAGACGTAAACACTTCACATGAGATGAACCGCTAATCCTACACCCTGCTGTGCGCTTGACGGCGCTAGCACCTTCTTTTAGTATCAAAATCGGATATAATTCCATTTCGCCCTTCCTTCCTTTCAATTATTTTTCTTTTATTTGCCCTCTCAAGACCTTTAAAACAAAGGCAGTTCCTACCAAATATTTTTTCACATATACCGTGATTAGGCCAAGAATCGAAATTTTAGTTATTTTCGTCACCAAAGGCCATACATAATTATGAAATTTGCTGTTTTTAAAGAAGAAATCGATAGGCGAGTAGCCATCGTGCCCTCTACTGTTCCTAAATTCAAGGATTTAGGACTAGAGGTGATCATTGAGACAGGTGCTGGTGAGGAAGCTCTCTATCCTGATGAGGAATACAAAGCGCAAGGTGCTCAGGTTATAAGTCGCGCTGAATTACTAAAAGTTGCAGAAGTGGCGATTAGTATTCATCCCCTTTCTGAGGCTGAACTCAAGCAGTTACCCTCCAACACCTTAGTTATTTCTCAATTCCAACCCTTTGCGGATGCAGCGGTAGTCGACCAACTGAAAGGTATCGGTTTAAGAGCTTTCAGTATGGATATGATTCCGCGTACCACATTGGCTCAATCCATGGATGTACTTTCCTCAATGGCTTCCATTGCAGGATACAAGGCCGTATTAGAGGCCGCTTCCATTTTACCTCGGTATTTCCCGATGATGATTACAGCTGCGGGCAGTATCAAGCCCTCGACTGTATTAGTCCTAGGAGCAGGGGTGGCAGGCTTGCAAGCGATTGCTACCGCTCGACGATTGGGCGCACAGGTGGAAGCTTTTGATACGCGTAGTGCGGCAAAAGAAGAAGTTAAGAGTCTCGGTGCCAAATTTATCGAAGTGGAAGGTGCTGTAGAGGACAAAGGTGCCGGTGGTTATGGGGTTGCGCAAAGCGAAGACTTCATCAAAAGGCAACGAGCGGAAGTACAATCTCGCGCCATGAAAGCTGACGTGATTATCACCACGGCCCAAGTTCGAGGAAGAAAAGCCCCGATCCTGGTGCCTAAAGAAACGGTTGAGAAGATGAAGCCTGGTTCGGTGATTGTCGACCTCGCCTCCTCCACAGGTGGAAACTGCGAGTTGACTCAGGATTTGAAGGTCATTCAACACAATGGGGTTTACATCCAAGGCAACTCTAGCTTGGCTTCTCTCATGCCACAAGATGCTAGTTTCTTGTACAGTAATAATGTACTGAATTTTGCCAAGGTGTGGATGAAGGACAACCAATTGGCATTGGACACCAGCAATGAAATCATAGCCGGTGCATTAATCACAGCTGATAAACCAGAGTAATCAGCCGAAATGACAATATGACATGGATACGATATACGAATTTTTCAATTCCAATCTTCTGCTCATTTACCTATTGATCTTTACGATTATTTTGGGTTTTGAGTTGATCTCCAAAGTACCCACCGTATTGCACACGCCTTTGATGTCGGGTGCCAATGCCATTAGTGGTGTGGTTATAATTGGAGCTATTCTACTGATTCGACAAGCCGAGCCAGATGACTTCCTCACCTTGAGCCTTGGCTTTTTAGGAGTGGTATTAGGCATGGTGAACGTCGCCGGTGGTTTTGCGGTAACAGACCGCATGTTAGAAATGTTTAAGAAGAAAAAAGCAAAAAAATAAATAATGGCAATCGATTTCTTTATCAATCTGGCCTATCTGCTTGGAGCAATAGGTTTTGTTTGGGGCCTACGCCTTTTGAGTTCGCCAGACACAGCACGCCGCGGTAACTTCTATGCCGGCATCGGAATGATACTAGCTATCATTGCTACTTTGGCGACACCCATTGAAGGGGCTAATAATAATTACGCCTGGATTTTTGGCGGTATCATCGTAGGAAGCATAGCAGGCGGCATCTCCGCAAGGAGAATTCAAATGACCGCCATGCCGCAAATGGTTTCCATCTTTAATGGATTAGGAGGCGCCTGTGCCGTGGTCTTGGCCATGGTCGAATTGGTGAATATGTCCAATCCTTCCCCCGGAGCCATCGGCATTGCACTACTTACCCTATTTATTGGTGGTGTAGCCTTTACGGGTAGTTTGTTGGCTTTCGCTAAGCTGCAAGGTTTGGTTTGGGATAGTACCATTACGCTTCCCAAGCACAATATCGTCAATATCGTTTTACTCATCGCTACAGTGGTAGTAGGCGTATTGCTTTATTTACAAGGAGCAGAATTAGGGACAGGACTACTGCTGATTTTCATGGGAATGACCCTGATTTATGGTTTTTCTTTCGTGGCGCCGATTGGCGGGGCGGATATGCCAGTGGTTATTTCATTATTGAACTCTTTTACCGGACTGTCTGCGGCGGCAGCAGGTTTGATTTACAACAATCAAATTATGTTAGTCGGCGGTATCCTTGTAGGTGCTTCTGGTACCATTTTGACGGTGCTGATGTGCGAAGCCATGAACCGCTCACTGATCAATGTTTTGATTGGAGGTTTTGGTGGTGGTGCTTCTGGTGGAGCAAAAGGAACTGGTGATCAAGTCGCCAAAGAGGTAACGCTCAACGACGCTGCTATTCAGTTGTTTTACTCCCAATCTGTCATGATTGTACCGGGCTATGGATTAGCTGTGGCACAAGCTCAAAAAGTATGTAAAGAGGTAGATGATCTGCTGGAAGCCAATGGTGTAGATGTCAAGTATGCCATTCACCCGGTAGCGGGGCGAATGCCTGGACATATGAATGTATTGTTGGCAGAAGCAGATGTTCCCTACCCGAAACTGCTAGACTTAGATGATGCCAATAGTGCATTACCTAATACGGATATTGTCGTCGTGGTTGGTGCTAATGATGTGGTGAATCCTGCCGCATTAGATGATCCGGGTAGTCCTATCTATGGAATGCCCGTCTTGAATGTGTGGGAGGCAAAGCATGTGATCGTGCTCAAAAGAAGTATGAGTCCTGGATATGCTGGTATTCAGAATCCGCTCTTCTTCCATGACAAGAACAAGATGTTGTTTGGCGATGCCAAAGATTCCTTGGGGAAAATTGTCTCCGAGTTGAAGAACTTATAATTGTACAGACTTCAGAAGTTTCCTAAGGAATAGCTAGGAAAACTTCTGAAGTCTACTGCTTAGCGTATAAGGAAGAGGCCAGAAGGCAGCGGAAAGATTAGAGACGAGGCAGGAGCCCCACCTCAGCAGTCTGTTTTCCCGCTTCTGTCTTCTAAATGTCTAGTAGAAGGCTTCCCAATAAGATTTCGAATTCCAACTTTATAGCAAATCCAGGGTATGAATCCTTACCTCCTTCCTATGCTGATAGGCTTACTTTTCCTGCCTACTCTTTCCTCTACGCAAAATGACAGGACGCCCAATCGGGCAGACTTTATCATACAAGTTACCAAAGCTACTGGTGATTTTAAGATTGATGGCCGCTTAGATGAAGCAGACTGGTTATCGGCTGATATAGCCCAGGACTTCACCCGGGTGCTGCCTATTGATACCGGCTATGCTGCCACCCCTACGAGCGTGAAAGTCAGCTATGATGACCGACAACTTTATTTCGGAATTACCTGTCATGAGCGTATCCCCGGCCCAAATATTATCGAATCACTAAGAAGGGATTTCTCATTTGGAGCCAATGATAATTTTCTCATTTTCATTGATACTTACAATGATCAGACTAATGGCTTCTCCTTCGGGGCATCGGCTGGTGGAGCGCAGTGGGATGGAATTCAGTCCAATGGCGGCAGTGTATCCTTGGATTGGGATTGCAAATGGGAGTCGGCGGTACAGCACTACGATACCTATTGGGTCATAGAAATGGCCATTCCTTTCCGCAACCTGCAATTCAAAGCTGGTGTAGACCAATGGGGCATCAATTTCAGTAGGATGGATGTAAAAGCCAATGAAAAATCGAGCTGGGCACCCGTCCCTCGCCAATTTCCCACCGCTAATCTTGGCTTCGCAGGAACGCTGCAATGGGACGCCCCACCTCCAAAACCGAAAACGAACTATTCCCTGATTCCCTACGTCGCAGCTCGAACCGCAAGAGACTATGAATCCGATCAAAGCAGTCCATTGAAGATGGACGCCGGAATGGATGCTAAAATATCCTTAACTCCTTCTTTAAACCTTGATCTAACGATTAACCCTGATTTCTCTCAAGTTGATGTAGATCAACAAGTAACCAATCTGGATCGTTTTGAACTCTTTTTCCCAGAGCGACGACGGTTCTTTCTCGAAAACCAAGACATTTTCAGTGGATTTGGTAAAGATGGCATCAGGCCTTTCTTTTCTCGTCGGATCGGACTGGATAGTCCGGTGCGTGCCGGTCTTCGCCTAAGTGGCAAGCTCAATGAAAAATGGAGAATAGGTTTACTGAATATGCAAACCGGTACAGCAGGCAATACCTTAGCGAATAACTATACCGTAGCCGCTGTTCAGAAACAAATCTTTAGCCGTTCCAATATTGGCGTTTTTCTGGTCAATAAACAGCTTACTGTAGAGGAGGATAAAATTAATATGCCAGGGGACATCAATCGCTATAACCGAGTGGTCGGTGTAGATTACAACCTGGCTAGTGCCGATAGTCGCTGGCTCGGTAAGTTTTTTGTTCACCAATCTATTTCCGAACTGCAAAGGGGTAAATCATTGGCACTGTCTGGTAACCTGGCTTACAATACGACACAATGGTCTATAGAGGGAGGATATGATCGAATTGGTGAAAATTACCTGGCAGAAACAGGCTTTGTCCGCCGCACGGGTCTGCATCGATTTGAACCCAGTATAGCTTATCGCTTCTACCCGACTTCCACTACCATTGCCAATCACGGGCCAAGTCTAGAAACCTCATTTATCTTCGACCCTGAATTCAAGCGAACGGATGAAACCTATGAGTTGGCTTATAAGTTTGCTTTTTTGAATCGTAGCGATATTGAATTGAGTTATCAACATCAATTCATTCGATTATTAGATCCTTTCGACCCGACCAATGCCACCGGTACACCACTCGAGGCCGGCACTACTTATTACTGGAATACCTTGCAACTAGACTACCAATCGGATGCTAGAAAGTTATTCAATTATAATTTTATTGCCAGTTATGGTGGCTTCTTCAATGGAAAACGGCTTAGCCTGATGGGAGAACTGAACTATCGCTTTCAGCCCTATGGCAGCATTGCGGTGAATCTGGCTTACAATGATTTAAAATTCCCCTCACCTTATACGGATGTCAATTTTTGGCTCATCGGCCCCAAATTAGATATCACCTTTACCAATGCGCTTTTCCTCACCGCTTTTGTCCAATATAATGAGCAAATCAACAACATCAATACCAATATCCGCCTCCAATGGCGCTATCAACCGGTATCGGATTTATTTTTGGTTTATTCTGACAATTATTTTCCCGAGCCTTGGAATGTAAAAAATAGAGCCTTCGTGGCGAAGTTGTCTTATTGGTTCAACTAAGAGATAAGTTAAAAAGAGACAAAAAAAGGGTGTGCCAAATTGCTTCGACACACCCTATATCTTTCGTTAAACGGTATTGTTATTTCTTGTCGTCTACTTCTTCGTATTCGACATCTGTTACGTCTTCGGCATCACCTGCGCCCGAGCTTTCGCCGGCACCGGCATCAGCCGTTGCTTCTGGGCCTGCTGCACCAGGATCACCGCCCGCAGCTTGCGAAGCTTGGTAAATTTCCTGACTAGCGGCTTGCCATGCTGTATTCAAAGCTTCAGTGGCAGTGTCGATGCGCGCCAAATCTTGCGATTTGTGTGCTTCTTTCAACTCTGTCAAAGCTGCTTCGATCGGTCCTTTTTTGTCTTCAGGAACCTTATCTCCAAATTCTTTTAATTGTTTCTCCGTTTGAAAAATCAAAGAATCTGCCGCATTGATTTTATCCGCCAATTCTCTGGCCTGCTTATCTGTATCTGCATTAGCGGCAGCTTCAGCCTTCATCTTCTCGATTTCTTCTTTGGACAAGCCAGTAGAAGCTTCGATTCGGATGTTTTGCTCTTTACCTGTTCCTTTATCCTTAGCGGATACGCTCAAGATACCATTGGCATCAATATCAAAGGTTACTTCGATTTGAGGCATACCTCTTGGAGAAGGTGGAATACCATCTAAGATGAATCGACCGACAGAACGGTTGTCCGTTGCCATTGGGCGTTCTCCTTGTAAGATGTGAATCTCTACAGAAGGTTGATTGTCCGCTGCTGTGGAGTAGGTCTTCGCTTTTTTGGTTGGAATGGTAGAGTTGGATTCAATCACCACATCATACACACCGCCCATCGTTTCGATACCCAAGGATAATGGTGTCACATCAAGCAACAACACATCTTGTACATCACCACTCAATACACCACCTTGAATAGAAGCACCTACAGCAACTACCTCATCAGGGTTTACCCCTTTGTTTGGTTTTTTACCGAAGAACTCTTCTACTGCCGCTTGAATTCGAGGAATTCGAGTGGAACCACCCACTAGGATGATTTCATCGATTTCATTTTTGCTCAAACCTGCATCTTTCAAAGCCTCTTGGCAAGGAATCAAAGTTCGCTCTACCAAGCTATCAGCTAGCTGCTCAAATTTAGCACGAGAAAGTTTCACGACCAAGTGCTTAGGCACACCGTCCACTGCTGTGATATAAGGAAGGTTTACTTCCGTTTCAGTAGAAGCAGATAGTTCAATTTTTGCTTTCTCCGCGGCATCCTTCAAACGCTGAAGTGCCATTGGGTCTTTGCGCAAATCGATATTCTCTTGTGACTTGAAAGTATCCGCCAACCAATCAATCAATACGTGATCAAAATCATCACCACCAAGGTGCGTATCACCATTAGTTGATTTTACTTCAAATACACCATCACCCAATTCGAGAATTGAGATATCAAATGTACCACCACCCAAGTCAAATACAGCGATGGTCATGTCTTTATTGCGCTTATCCATTCCATAAGCCAAAGCTGCTGCAGTTGGCTCATTGATAATACGCTTGATGGTCAAACCTGCAATCTCACCGGCCTCTTTAGTAGCTTGACGCTGAGAGTCATTGAAATAAGCAGGTACCGTTACTACAGCCTCCGTTACTTCTTGACCCAAGAAATCCTCTGCCACTTTTTTCATTTTCTGCAAAACCATTGCAGAAATCTCTTGCGGCGTATAAAGTCGACCATCAATATCTACTCGTACCGTATCATTGTCTCCTTTAACAGCTTTGTAGGCAGCGCGACCAACATCACTAGACACTTCAGAAAAACGTGTTCCCATGAAGCGTTTGATCGAAGAGATCGTACGCGTTGGATTCGTAATGGCTTGCCGCTTAGCAGGATCGCCAATCTTCCTTTCGCCATTGTCCATAAAGGCAACAACAGATGGTGTTGTTCTTCTTCCTTCATCATTTGGAATGACCACCGGTTCATTACCCTCCATCACTGCTACACAGGAGTTCGTCGTTCCGAGGTCAATACCTATAATCTTACCCATGTTATGCTTTATTTTTAGTTAGTTCAAATTCAGACTATACGCTTTCCTTATAGCAATGCATATGCCAATTTCAATTCACTACTTTCCAAATGACAAAACGACCCATTTAGACCTAAATTGACTGACAAGACCGAACTGAGTTTGGTCTACAAATGACAAAACGGCAGATACGAGCTTGACCAAACTTATATGTAGCTTCTGCTTGATAAAATAGAAGGAGTAAACTTCTTACTGAAAACCCAAATCGCGCGTAAAAATCCCATTACGTAGAGAATCCAGTGAAACGGGCCCAAGTGAGAGGTTTTCCCGTAAGGCTGTCGCTTTGGATGAAAAAATGCCACGCCCTTCTGATAGGTTAGTATATATAGGCACTTCATTGGCACTGGTAATCCCCAAGTTAGCTTGCCCGATCTTACTGAGTTCCAAAAACTCTTCCCCAGCAGCCACTAATCCAATATCAATCCCTTGAAAAAAGCGTACCCCAGAATTCAAGACCGTTAGGTTAGCAGACAAATACTGAAAAAAATCACCTGATCGTAGGAAGTAACTCACGCGATTGCTTTCATCTTCTCGCTCGATGCTTTTATCCAAGACAAATTCTAAGGTCTTGGGGTCAAATACAGCAGGATCATCAGGTCGAGATTCCAAGTAGTGAATGACAAACCGTAAATCAAATAATTGAGCAAAGGTCGAGACCTCCCAGCCTATCCTCAGCTCACTATTATATCCCCCTAGTGTAATGGGTTCCCTGGGTAGTGTCTCGATTAACCTCAAGTCACCAATAACAACCGTTTCAGCAGTCACTAGTTCTTTCCCGGCCCCGCGATCAATAGTTAATCGGACCTCATCAGCCGTTTTTAGGTTGATATCCTCTTTCTTAATCTTATAAAGAATATTGGGCTGATGGGCAAAAACACCACTTTCTCGCACATAACCTTCCAGATTACCATCCACTCGCTCCAATACAAAAAGCTCTCCAGTCGCTATCTTCTCCAGCATCACTTGTACTTCGGGACCATAATAAATAGAATCTGCAATTTGAGCGATCGTCAAGGCATTCCCGCCAGGTTCCAAATAAGCTTTTTCTATTCGCAAATAATGGGCCGTGTCTTGCGTCGACAAAAAACCATACACGATAGGAATATCTTTCCAATCCGCTTCTACCTCAAAATCGGTTGTACAGGTGGAGAGGCCAGTCAAAAGGCCTAAGCCCAAAGAAAATCTCAGTAGGTGGCGAAAGAAGTTTAGCTGGCTAGCACTTTCCCATTTAATCATAATCTGCTGGCCTATGGATACTATCTTCATCAACAAAACGGTTTATAATTGAATTTAATCATTACATACAATCGTCCGCAAAGGTATGACTTTTACGGGATCAATATCTGCTAAAATCGGTCTGCCAATTGACGCCACTGGCCTAAACAAAAGTAAGTCGACTACTGGCTTCCTTTATAAGATTTTGATAACTTACAGCCCCTATTCGGGCAGCCATTTCATCTCATGTGAAGGCGGAAGTGCGAATTCAGAAGGCGGAATCTAGCTTGAACTAGGTCAATTTTCCAACTTCCGGTTTCCGATTTCCAACTTTTCAATTTCGTTTTGCTCATTTTTTTACAGTTTCAAGCGTAAATACATTAGATGAGAAATCGCTGTAATTCGGGCAGTATGTTACAAAGGCTATTAATTATCAATTTTTATGTCAGTTCACAAAAAGGAAATTAAGCGAATCACTACGCATGTATTGCAAGCCATGAAGGCTAGAGGTGAAAAAATCGCTATGCTAACCGGTTATGATTACTCCATGGCAAGAATACTCGACGCTGCGGGCATAGATATTATTCTCGTCGGCGATTCCGCCTCTAATGTGATGGCTGGACATGAGACCACGCTTCCCATTACCCTCGATCATATGATTTATCATGCTTCTTCTGTCATCCGGGCAGTCAAGCGGGCCTTAGTGGTAGTTGACCTGCCTTTTGGTCACTATCAGGGTAATTCGAAAGTAGCGCTTGAGTCGACGATTAGAATTATGAAAGAGGCCGGAGCTCATGCCGTAAAACTAGAAGGCGGTGGGGAAATAGGAGAATCTATCAAACGAATCCTCTCGGCAGGCGTTCCAGTAATGGGGCACCTGGGGCTCACCCCTCAATCCATTTATAAGTTTGGGACTTACACCGTAAGGGCCAAAGAAGAGGAAGAAGCTGAAAAGTTGATTGAAGATGCCTTGCTATTGGAGGAGTTGGGTTGCTTCGCCATTGTCTTGGAAAAAATCCCTGCCAAACTTACAGCGGAGGTTTCTGCCAAGTTGACTATTCCTACCATTGGCATTGGAGGGGGTAGACATGCAGATGGACAAGTTTTGGTTACGCACGATATGTTAGGGATTACAAAAGATTTCAAGCCGCGCTTCCTGCGCCGTTACCTCGAATTATTTGAGACCATACAGAATGCAGTGGGAGACTATATCGATGATGTGAAGGCTGGGGATTTTCCGAACGAAAACGAACAGTACTAGTCCCTGATTCTATTTAGTAACCGACTTATTCAGCCATGAAGAAAGCAAACCTTAAACGAATTGCGGTATTATTATTAGTCGTCTTTACAGTTGGAGCTTGGTGGACTTATCACCGATACGTCACCGGTGCTCGGATTCCTGCTGATTTGGAAAGCTATGTGGTCCAAATACCTACTGGTGCTAGTTTCCATGAGGTCGCAGCCCTCCTGAAAGATAAGCAATGGATCAAGGAGGATCAACTCTTTAAGGTCTTGGCCGAGAAGATGAACTATATCAAAAACCCAATGCGGGCAGGACAATATGAGGTCAAACCAGGCTGGAATACGGTGCAGTTGATTCGACATTTAAGAGGAGGGAAGCAACTACCTGTAAAAGTCGTCCTGACCAATGAGCGCCTTCCTGAGAATGTCGCGGCCAAAGTCGCTAGGTTTATAGAAGCTGATTCAACTGCATTATGGGAACTCTTCCAGAACGAACGCTATCTGCAAGAGATGGGCTACACCAAAGAGACGCTTATGAGTATTTTTATTCCCAATACGTACGAGTTGTTTTGGAATACCTCACCTAAAGCCTTTATGGAACGAATGGTGAGGGAACATGAATTGTTCTGGAAAAAGGAAAGCCGGCTGACCAAAGCTAAAGCCCTGAACCTCACTCCATGGGAGGTTTACACTTTGGCTTCTATTGTAGAGAAAGAAACTTTGCAATCTGCCGAAAAGCCGAAAATGGCAGGTGTATACCTCAATAGGTTGGAAACCGATATGCTCTTACAAGCGGATCCCACTTCCGTTTTTGCACGTCGAGATTTTAATACGAAGCGGGTGACTGATTATCATACAAAATTTGATTCTCCCTACAATACATATAAATACAAAGGCCTGCCACCTGGCCCCATTAGCATGTCCTCTATTAGTAGTATTGATGGGGTGCTCAATGCCGAAGAGCACGATTATGTATACTTTTGTGCGAAGGGAGATGGGACAGGTTTCCACAATTTTGCGAAAGATCTAGCTGCTCACAATAGAAATGCTTCGATCTATCGAGCCAATTTACGCAAGCGTGGCTTGCGGTAGGGCTAAGAATTGGAAGCTCCGTCTGACCGGCGAAAGCCGATGGATTTTTTATTAAAAAGGAAGTCGCTCTTATCCATTTTCAATCCCCTCACATCATCCAGCGTCAGGATATTCGGTGGATTTTCTGCTCTTTGGGCAGGAGATAAGGCCGCCAAGCGGAGGTTATGCGACTTGATGGCTTCCAAGACGATACCGCGAACGGTACGCGCATTACCAAAATATTTATCGCGATAATTATAGGTATAAGCTAGGTACTCTTTCAAGTGCTCCTCGGCTTCAGGCGTAGGAATAATCTGCTGCTCTGACAACATCATCAAGGCAATCCGATAAAGCTCTTCCGGATTGTAATCATCAAATTTCAGGATTCTATCAAAGCGGGAACTAAGTCCTGGATTGGCCTTCAAGAAGGCCTCCATGTTATCGGGATAGCCCGCTACAAAAACAAAAAACTGGCCTCGGTGATCTTCCATTCGCTTTAATAGCGTTTGGATAGCCTCATCTCCGAAGTCGCCATGCGCACCGATAGAACGCTGTGTTAGTGCATAGGCTTCATCAATGAATAGCACACCGCCCATCGATTCATCTATTTTCTCCGCGGTTTTTATCGCTGTTTGTCCTACAAACCCAGCCACTAAGCCTTGTCTGTCGGTCTCCAACATATGCCCTCGTTCCAATATTCCTAATGCCTTATATATTTTGGTGAGTATACGAGCCACCGTCGTCTTCCCGGTCCCTGGGTTTCCGATAAATAC
>Ga0070729_10002793_pt1 | contig 21592 bp, 18 predicted proteins | sample tdDd472_FD_66725 | JGI IMG/M metagenome (GOLD analysis project Ga0070729, IMG submission 66725) | Marine sediment microbial communities from the Atlantic coast under amendment with organic carbon and nitrate - tdDd47.2 | ecosystem: Environmental > Aquatic > Marine > Coastal > Sediment | place... | reverse complement strand
TGACATATTCGCTTTCCAGTACTTCCATCATCTCCGAGCGGATAAGTCTGATGAAGAGAGGAAGCATGATGGAGGAGAGTGCGATGGATGGCATGATCAGGTGCTTGAGTCCGTCCAGTGTCAGCAGGCCGCTGTCCCACCAGCCGAATATGCGAACTGTCTCGCCGCGTCCGTATGATGGCAGCCAGTGTAACTCGACGGAAAATACGTAGATAAGCAAGATGGCGGTTAGGAAGACCGGCATGGATACACCTACTATGGATGTTCCCATGATGAATCTACTGAACCATTTTTTAGGCTTGATGGCAGCGTAGATGCCCATCGGTACCGAAAGAAGAAGGATGATCATGGCTGAGCAAAAGACAAGTTCCAGAGTGGCCGGAGCTTTCTTGATAATCACTTCCGTAGCAGGCTTTTTGAAGAAGTAGCTTTGCCCGAGGTCTCCCTGGATAGCGTCCCCTAGGAACCTGACATACTGGACCATGAACGGGTCGTTTAGTCCGAGTCTTTCTCGTATTTCGGCTCGTTCCGCCGGAGTGACTCGCTGGCCTACCAGGTCGCGTACGGGATCACCGAAGTTGTGCTTGATGGCGAACCCGATACAACCAATGATCAGCATAACGATCATTGCCTGGAGGATTCTTTTTACGGCAAATGCAAACATGTTAACTCTATTGTTATGTGTGTGCGAAGACTTGGTTGTTTGGTGTGGCTCTGAAATGATTAATTAAAATCAGAGCGCGTGCCATGTGGTCTATTCGCGTTAAAGGGGAACACCCGGCTTGAGCCGGGGTTCCCCTTTATTGTTATTGCGGGTCGAATGCAAGTAATGATCGACGTTACTTGATGACCAGATCCCCGAGGTAGGGGAAGTTCATGACGTTGACGATCTGCTCAGTGTTCATGCCGGTCTTGGAAGCCCAAGACAGATCCTGCCAGTGCAGGGGAATGAAGCCGGCTTCGTCGTACTGAAGCTTTTCGACTTCCTGCAGCATTGCGGAACGCTTGGCAGTGTCGGTTTCGGTCTGTGCAGCCAGGGTGAGTTCGTCAACCTTGGCGTTGCAGTAGTTACCGGAGTTGTACTGGCCGTAGCCGGTGTCGGCGTTGCGGCACATGGACAGGAACTCGTAGTAGTTACCGGAGTCTTCGGAGTCAGGATGCCAGCCGATCATCTGGATGTCTGCGACCTGAGCATCGAACTGATCCCAGTACTGAGCCTTGGGCATGGTCTTGAGGCTGATCTTGATGCCGATCTTGGACATCATGGAGACGAATGCCTCAGCCAGTTTTTCGTCGTTCACGTAACGGTTGTTGGGGGAGATCATGGTTGCTTCAAAGCCATCTGCGAAACCGGATTCGGCCATCAGGGACTTGGCTTTTTCGAGGTCATAGCGAGGAGTCAGAGCAGGATTGTGACCTGCGAGACCTTTGGGGCTCATCTGGCCACCAGCGGTACCGAAGCCTTTCATGATCTTTTCGACAACACCTTCGTTGTCGTATGCGTAAGCCATTGCCTGACGGACTTTGGCGTCAGCCAGAGCGGGGTTGCGCTTGCTGTTGAGCTGGAAAGTGATGATGCGGGAGCCAGGCATGGTAACGAGCTGCAGACCGTCGGTGGTCTTGACGCGATCGAGATCCTGCGGAGGCACGGGCATGATGAAGTCGACATCGCCGGACAGGAGGGCGGCCACGCGGGTGGCGTCACTCTTGATTGGGCTGAGGACGATTTCATCGACGTTACCGTCGGAGTTCCAGTAGTGGTCAAAGCGGCTGAAGGTGGTCTTCACGCCCTGCTCACGCTGGGTGATAGTGAAGGGACCGGTACCGGATTCATTTTCGTTGGCAAAGGAGTAATCGGTCTTGATGATGGTGTCCTTGGCCTTACCCTTGTCATCGGTTCCGGTGTAGAACTTTTTGTCCATGGGGAAGATGTAGGTAGCCAAGTTGACCACGAGGCCGTAGGGCTTCTTGGTGATCAGGTCGACAGTGTGATCGTCGACAACTTTGGCGCCGACGAAAGGCTCGAACAGGCCTTTGTAGTCATCGGATTTCTTCAGGCGTTCGAGAGTGAAGACGACATCTTCAGCTGTGAACTCATTGCCGCTGTGAAACTTGACGCCCTTGCGCAGATGAAAGCGCATGGTTGTGTCGTTAATGCGTTCCCACTTGGTAGCCAGGCGAGGCGCGAAGCTCATGTCCTTGGCATAACGAACCAGCGGATCAAATACCATGTGGGAGTACTGTAACATGCCGCCAGACAACTGGACATGTGGATCCAGGGAAACCGGGTCGGCATCCATGGCGAGTTTCAGGGTGACTTTTGCTTCAGCAGCGTGTTCGGCTTTCTCGCCTGCGTCTTTCTTGTCTTCACCGCAGCCAGCAAGAAGCATGGCAGATACGACGAGAGTAAGAAGTAGCAGGGAGAATTTGCCGGCGGATTTGAGCGTCGACACTTTCATAAGGGAGTTCCTCCATAAATTTTGACCTATTACGCCTTGGGTGGGCGTTCACCATACCTCTCCTGTGCCCAACCGGGCGAACAGAATGCCGTCTTGTCAGCAATGGCGAAAGGGGTTGCCTCATTGCCTGATCGCTGTATAAAAAGACGGACGAAAACTGGTTGTACATACACCCTTCGTGGGGTTTTAACAATAGCATCCTTGTTGTTGGGTGCATTAGTATAGATGGTGAACTATGTTCGGAACATTCTGCAAGTCGGCGTGTTTGGCGATGATTGTTCTTTTTGTGGTGGGGTGTGGCGCATCTTCTAATGTTGATGGAGGTTTTGAGCCTGCAGAAACTCTTGTTCTCGATGGCGTTTATGAATCAAGAGTGTCCGTTGAAAAGGGTGAAATGATTGCCTTGGACATACTGGTTCCTTTCAAGAAGGGTTACAGAATTGTCGGCGTATCATTTGATCCTGACATGTTAAGACTGGAGCATTACTTGGAATATGAAGGTGATGGTATGACTCGCGCAAGATATGTATACGCAGTTCTCATGGACGGTACGTCCGACCTGCTGGTCAAGATGGAGCCGCTTGCTGGCGGGAATGTGGAAATTTACAAGCAGGTCACAGTCAAAGTCGGTGGAGAGACAGGACTCTTTTAGCTCTCGAAACGCTGGACTGTCTTGGTCAGTGTGAAATCGAGTTGTGAAATTCCTTCCATAACAGTCATGCTGATGGTCAGGGGGCTCATGTAAAGCTCCCGCCAATCGAATACGATGGTCAGGCCGTTTTCATTTTCGGTCAATTCCTTGATGATCGGTCGGATGTTCATTTTCTTCATGACACGTTTTTTGGTTCTCTTTTCAATAATGAATTCTTGTGTGTCCATGAATTCGGCCCATTGGGCAATGCGTTTCTCAGCATCTTTGGATATCTGAAGTTCAAAGACTTCTTCCACGGATTGGGGCTGCTTCTTGCCCATGTTCAATCGATCCGCCTTAAAGGGCTTGATGCCTATGGGCATGTTCGGAATGAGTCGTTTGACGACTTCAGCTGGCTCGAAATCTTCGCGCAGGAAAATATTGATCCACTCGGCAGAGCTTGAAACGCCGACAGGAAGTGCTTTGCCAAAGGAAAGCTTGGGCATGGGGTGGAAGCCTGCGGAGAAGCTCAGGGGCAATTTGGATCTTCTGAATGCGCGTTCGAATACGGCCTGGAGTTCGAGCTGGCTCAAGTAGGCAGCGGGTCCGGTCTTCTCATACCAGAGGCGGAAGTGGGACTCTCTTATGGTCAGGTCAGGTTTCTCAACGGAGAAAGATGGTTGATCCCCTTCCTGATCCCGTTCAGTAAAGACCATCTTGGGCTGGATGTCCTTGGTCTTTGCCTGGGCTTTGAGGGTTGAAACATGGCCGTCGAATTCACAGACTCCGCAGTTGCGGCATGCCGCGTAGCGACAGTCATCGGTGATTGTCCCGGACAGGGCGCGTTCGCGTTCCTTGAGCAGGAACTTTTTAGTCAGACCGCAAGACAGATGGTCCCAGGGCAGGGGCAATTCCGGATCACGTGGTCCAATGAATTCGTCCCAGGAGAGGCCTAGCTCTTCCATGGCCTTTTGGTATGGTTCAAGTCTGAGATGGTCTTTCCAACTGGAAAAGAGTGCTCCGTACTCGTAGGCTTTCTCCACGACATCGGCCAGTCGTCTGTCGCCACGAGAGAACACGCCTTCCAGTGAAGTCATTTCCGGCTCATGATACTTCATGTTGATACGCTTGTGCTTCTTGAACTGATCGCGCAAGTACCAGACCCGGCGTTTTATCTCATCATATGAAATCTGCGGCTCCCATTGGAATGGCGTTTGGGGCTTGGGTACAAACGGAGATACTGCTGCCGAAACCTGGAGGCGCTTGATATGGCGTCCAGCTGAATCGCGTACCTTGAGGCAGAGATCGACAATGGCATCGAGATCTTCGTCGGTTTCTGTGGGCAGGCCGATCATGAAATACAATTTTACGCTCTGCCAGCCGTTGTCGAAGATCATTTTTACATGCTCAACCAATCCCTCTTCGTCCACGCCCTTGTTGATGACATCGCGCATGCGCTGACTGCCAGCTTCGGGGGCCAGGGTCGCACCGGTGCGTCTGATGGATGAGATGCGTTCCATGATCGGGGCGGATAGCGAGCCGACGCGCAGGGATGGCAGGGAGATGGAAATTTGTTCAGCCGCGCACTTATCGAAGCTGCGGGTAAAGAGAGAGTCCAGAGCCGAGAAGTCGCCTGTGGAAAGGGAGAGCAGTGAAGTCTCTTCATATCCGGTCTCGGCTAACCCTTCGGTCAGAATTTCGTCCAGATTGTCGAGGGAGCGTTCGCGTACGGGGCGATAGATCATGCCGGCCTGACAGAAACGACAGCCGCGTGTGCAGCCTCGGGCGATTTCCATAGTCAGGCGGTCGTGTATCGCGCCGAAGGGGACAGTCACGCCGGTGGGGAAAGGCGTTTTGTTCAGGTCGTCAACCATGGCTTTTTCCACGGTTTCGTAACCTTCGATGAGCGGCTTGAGTGGTTTTCCGGGACCCTGGTCTTCAAAGAAGGACGGGATGTAGACGCCGGGAACCTGGATGAGCCTGTGTAGCAGTTCATCTCGTGAAATTTTGTCCTGTTTGCCTTGTTCGATGCATGCGAGAAGTTCCGGTAGAGCTTCTTCTCCGTCGCCTATGACCATAGCGTCGAAAAATGGGGCCATGGGCTCGGCGTTGAAGGTCGCACCACCGCCAGCAATGATGAGCGGGTGCGTTTCGTCTCGGTCAGCTGTGCGGAATGGGATATCCGCTAGGTCGAGCATGTAGAGAATGTTGGTGTAGCAGAGTTCGTGCGTGAGGCTGAAGGCTATAGCGTCGAGTTCTTTCAGGGGCGTGTCGGATTCCAGAGTCGCCAGAGGTACGCCATGCTCGCGCATGATTCCGGCAGTCTCTTCGCACGGGGTGAATACTCGTTCAGCCCAGAACTGCGGGTGGTTGTTGACTGCCAGGGAAAGAATTTTCTGCCCCAGATAGGACATGCCTACTTCATACATATCAGGAAATGCAAGTGCACACCGAACAGTTACGGTGGCCGGGTCCTTGAATGTCGCACCCCATTCGCTTCCGAGGTAGCGGGTCGGGCGGGGTAGTATGGGCAGTAGTTCTTTCATTGTCTCACTGGGGTCAAAAGGACGGAAAAACGGGGCGGGTCCTTAAGAACCAGCCCCGTTCAAATATCTACTTGATGACGATGGGATTAACCCAAGTCGAGGCCGCCGCCGGAACCGCTCTCCTGTCCGCTGGAGAGGTCGAGACCACCGCTGGACATGGAAATGTTGGTCAGGGCTTCGATGTACTTGGTCTTCAGCTCTTCTGGGCAGTTCTTGTATTCGAACAGGACATTGCTCATGGCAATTTCGCCATGCATTTCCTGGTCAAAGGGATAGCCGAAGGGCAGCAGGACCATCTGGCTTCCACCCTGTTGGGTAGGCATAGCCTGAATGGCTGCGGGGGATTCGATTTTCTGATCTGCATCGTTGAATTTGCCGACGATCATGTCGCCGCTGATAAGTTTAACCAGTTTGATGTCGTAGCTCATGTATATATCTCCTTAAATGGTGTTTGTTTAATGTGAGTCGGTTTTCTAAGTAGGTATGGCGTGCCAGCCTGTCAAGTTTTCAATTACTTCCGTGTCCTGAATTTGTCCCTGATTGACAGTGTGTCCTTGAGTTTTTCCAGAGGATTGATCTTGGGAGTGTGGTGCGGATGGTGGACAAGATAGGTCAGGACTGCACCAACAAGACATAGCGCTCCGCAGATTGTGAAGGCCAAGGGGAAATTGCCCATGTCGCCGAGCATGCCGCCCAGGATGGGTCCGAAAATGCCACCTACTCCGTAGGACAGAAAAACAAATGGATAGTTCTGACCGACGTTCTTCGCGCCGAAGGTATCGGCGGTCATGGTCGGGAACAGGGCGAAGTTGCCGCCGAAGTTGAAGCCGATAAAAGTCGCGCCTATGTACAAAATAAGTTCGTTTTGGGCCATAGCCGGGAAACCAATGACGCATATTCCTTGCGTCGCGGTCATTATAATGATGGCAGCCTTGCGCCCCATGAGATCAGACATCATGCCCCAGGCAATGCGTCCAATACCGTTTGCAAGGCTGAAGAAGACGGCCATGGCCGTACCCGCGATGGCGCTGGCCTCGGCAAGCGAGTAACCCGCTCCCTGCAATGCCTCCATGGGGTAGAGTTTCATCAGACCGATGGACATGAGCCCTGCGCCAGCACTAAAGACGAAGGTGAAGAAAATATAGTAAAATTGTCTGGTTGCGAGCATTTCTCGCCAGGTAAAAGCTTCTTCGTCAGTCGTTTCACCATTGTTGGTTTGTTTGGGCGGTTCATAGCCTTCTGGTAGCCAGCCCTCAGGAGGGAAGGTCATCCATATGCTGCCGCTGATGACGAGTGCTGCGAATGCGATGCCATAGATGATAAAAGTGGTCGACAGTCCGAGGGTGGCAATAAGGTGGCCCCAGGAGCCAGCCAACTTGACCCAACCCATGGCTCCGAATCCGAATCCGGCCACAGCCAGTCCGGTGATCATGCCTTTTTTGTCTGGGAACCAGCGCATACCTACGGCAATGGGAACCACATATCCGAGTCCAATGCCTGTGCCACCGATAATGCCGATGCAAATAAGTAGGGCCCAGAAATTCGTGCCACCAAGAAGACCGGCCAAAGCATATCCTGTTCCAAGGACGACACCACTGGCAATAGTCAGTTTTCGTGGACCCCAGTCTGCCAGACGGCGTCCGGCCCAGACCATGACTATGGCAAGCCAGGCGAGAGCGACAGCAAAGACAACCTGAGTTTCAACTTTTGACCAGCCAGTAGCTTTGAGGGCAGGTGTGAATACTGACCATGCGTAGATGGCTCCAAGGCAGAGTTGAATCAGGATTGCTCCGATGACGACGAACCAGCGGTTCATGATTTTCTCATTGGACATTGTGTGTTCCTTATTAGCGCGAGGTGGACAGGACTATGTTCTTAACCTTTATTAAGAATTACCCGGCAGTATATGTCAATTAGAAAAGGGGCGGTAAACCGCCCCTTTTCAATATTGTTATGACTTATGGATGTTAGTCATTTCTGGTTGCGACCTGAGCTGCAGCAAGTCTGCGAGCGATGGGTTTGAAGCCTGTGAGTTCATGCTCTTGGGCGTTCATGGCATTGCAGTGCCATGTGAGAACTGCGCCGAGCAGGCAGAGTATACCACAGGTGGTGAATGCCAGCGGGAAGTTGCCCATGTCACCAAGGAAGCCACCAAGGATGGGGCCACCGATTCCGCCCACGCCGTATGCGAGGAAGACGAAGGGATAGTTCAGGCCAACGTTCTTTGCGCCGAAGATGTCGGCAGTCATGGTCGGGAACAGGGCGAAGTTGCCGCCGAAGTTGAAGCCGATGAAGGCTGCACCAACGTACAGGACCAACTCATGACTCGCCATGGCCGGGAAGGCGATAACGCACAATCCCTGGGTAGCGGTCATGAGGATAATGGATACCTTGCGGCCCATGAGGTCAGACATCATGCCCCAGGCAATGCGTCCGATGCCGTTTGCAAGGCTAAAGAAGACAGCCATGGCAGTACCTGCGATGGCGCTGGCTTCGGCAGCCGAATAACCGGCTCCCTGCAATGCTTCCATGGGATAGAGCTTCATCAGGCCGATTGACATGAGTCCTGCGCCAGCACTGAAAACGAAAGTCAAGAAGACCAGCTTGAATTGGTAGGTTCCAAGCACGGCTGATCCTTTTACTCCGTCTTCGGCTTTATCTTCTGCAGCAGTGGTCTCAGGTGGGGTGTATCCTTCGGGCAACCAACCTTCAGGCGGGAAGACCATCCACATGCCACCAATGATGACGAGGACGGCGAAAGCAATACCGTAAATAGTAAAGGTGTTGGACAGTCCGTAGGTGGCGATAAGGTGCCCCCATGAACCAGCCAGCTTGACCCAGCCCATGGCACCAAAGCCGAATCCGGCAACGGCCAGGCCGGTGATCATGCCTTTCTTGTCCGGGAACCAGCGCATGCCCACAGCGATGGGCACAACATAGCCGATGCCGATACCACCGCCGCCAACGACGCCGATGAGAATCAACAGGGGCCAGAAATCAGTGCCGCCAAACATACCGGCCAAGACGTAACTTGCGCCCAGTACGATTCCGCTGATCATGGTCAGTTTGCGGGGGCCAAAGCTTGCGAGCTTCTTACCGGCCCAGACCATAACCACGGCAAAACATGCCAGTCCGACCGCGAATACGACCTGCGTGTCCATCTTGGACCAGCCTGCGTTTTTAAGAGCCGGAGTGAATACGGACCAGGCGTAAATTGCGCCTAGGCAGAGTTGGATGAGAATTGCCCCCAGAACCACCAGCCAGCGGTTCATCACTTTGTCATTAGTCATTGCTACCTCCTCGTGCAACGAACAGTTAAAGGCTGCTGATGAACAGCAGCCTTGAATTCCAAGTTCCAGTCGATAAACGCGGAAAAAGCGCCCCCTCATGTGCCACATGCAGGTCGCTTCTTCCGCCGAAATTTAGTTGAGCGGGAAGTACGGTACAAGACCGTGTGAATATCAGTTCTAGTTTCAGCATTCAGTCGTAAAGGATGTCCGGTTGCTCCTTCGTCGAAAAGGGACGGGGGCACGCCGCATATGCGGCCCCCGTCCCAGTCGACTAGAGGAGGCTAGTCTAAACGTTATTCTCTTTATGCCTTTTCAGGGCCATGCAGGATGGCCATTACTTCTTGAGTGTCGTGCGGCAGAGCGTCTTCACCCTTGGAGGCGTACTCCATCTTCGACACAGCGTAGATGGCGATGAAGGTCAGGATCATGACGAATCCACCCGGATTCTTGAACTGCAGCATTGTAGGCAGCATGTCTTTGCCCAGGATCATGAAGAAGGATCCGACGATACCGGTAAGGAGTCCTGCACATGCGCCGAGCTTTGTCATCTTCGGCCACCACACACCCATGACGAGCACGGGGAAGAAGGTGGAAGCGGCGATGGCGAAAGCCAGTCCAACGAGGACAGCGATCTGCATGTTCTCAGCCCAGAAGCCCAGGGGGATGCCGAGCAGGCCAACGAAGATGGAGGCGATGCGAGCAACCTTGACGCGAGAGCGTTCAGGCATGTCAGGGTTGAAGATGTTGACTACCAGGTCGTGACCGATGGCACCGGCGCAGGCGATGATCAGGCCGGCGACTGTGGACAGGATGGCCGCGAAGGCTCCGGCCACAACGATACCGAGCAGGATCTGTCCGCCGAAGTGGGAACCGGCGACCGGAACGGCCAGGTTCTTGCCGTTGACGGCGAGCCACTTCATCAAGTGGGGGCTGACGCCCAAGGCTTCACCCTGTAAGTAGGTGTAGCGGATGACGTGACCAACATACGGGCTCAGGATGTAGAACATACCGATCAAGAGCAGGACGTAGATAACGGTTTTGCGAGCAGCTTTGCCGTCCGGGGCGGTGTAGAAGCGCACCAGGATATGGGGCAGGCCAGCGGTACCGAACATCAGGGCGAGCAACAGAGAGAGAGTGTCTTTCAGGTTGGTCAGCCAATAAGCCGGGTTGGTGTAAGCTGCACCGTTGAATATCTTTCCGGTTTCAGGGTCCGGACCTTTAAAGGTGGAAATGAAAGCGACGACGTCGGTGTAAGTGTAGCCTTTGATTACGAACGGGATGAAGGCGAGCAGGAACATGGCGCCGAACAGGATCCAGAACTGGACCAACTGGTTGACGGTGGTTGCTTTCATGCCGCCGACGGTGACGTAGAAGGTAATGATACATGCGATGATGACAATCGAGGTCTCGTACTCCAGGTTGAGGAGCAGGCCCATGACTTTACCAGCGCCGAGCATCTGTGGTGCCATGTAGAAGAGTGAGACGAACAGGACGCCGATGACGCCAAGTACGCGTGCTCTTTTGGAGTGGAACCGTTCGGAAACGAAATCGGGCACGGTGTAGCGACCGAATTTGCGCAGTGGGCTCGCCAGGAACAGCAGCAGTGCAATGTAACCGACGAAGAATCCCAGGGCGTAGATGATGCCGTCGAAACCGTAGAGGAAGGCGACACCTGCGACACCCAGGAAGGATGCTGCGGAAAGGTAGTCCGAAGAAATGGCGGAGGCGTTGATGAAGGAGTTAACCTTACGGCCAGCCAGATAGTAGTCAGCAGAAGTTTTCTGCTTGCGGAACATGAATGTGGTGACAATTGTGAAGGTCAGCATGCACCCGATGAGGATCAGGGCCATGATGGGTATTTGATATCCAACTTCCATTTTATTCTCCTCCGACCTTGTCAGCTATTTCGTCTTCCATGGCATTCGCCTTGCCAACGTACCAAATGAAAAGTGCCCACGTGATGGGGTAAATGGCGATTGCTACGAGCCAGTAATGGAGCGGGAAGTTTAGAATGCTGATTTGGCTTACTGCTTCGCCTGCTAAATAGACGAGCAGAAAAATGCTGATGACAAAGGCGAAATAAGGAATGCCTATGCCAAGCGCGAACTTGAGTTGTTTTTTGCGAATTGCTTCGATTTGATCCATGAGTCTTCCCCCTGTTGGTTTGTATGTTTGCCGTTGATGTCCTTTTACAGTAGAGAATCTGGAAGTCGCATTTCTTTTCAGGTAAACGGTCAAACTCGCTCGGTCACAGGTAGGCGGCTTTCGATCCCGGCGGTTAACGGGTCGTTTTTTCCGGTCAACGGTAGAAAATAGGGCTATGGAGCAATTTTTGAGTAACGAGTTAGACGATAAGCGGCCAGTGAATGGCACGGCGAACGGTGATTTGAGCGTACCTGACGGTTTGAACGCTGAATTGCTGATCATGGCCCGTGAGGGAAAGCTCACCGGCATACGGCGGACCCGCTTGGATCTCGTTCAGGACTGGCTGGACAAGGGGTTGACCGCCGAAGATACATGCAAGCGGCTCACTGCTTATAATCGTGATGTTATCATGGCTGTGCTGGAAGCCCATGCCGAAGAGTACGAGTGGCTGCGCGAATGTACCTTCCTTGAATTCGGTTCTGGTGGTCGCGAGGAACAGGTTGTCGGCTCCGACCAGGACAACGGGTTGCTCATGGCTATTGATCCCGACCCCGATGAGCTGGATGATTGTACCCAATCCATAGTTATCGCCCTTGATGGTGCAGGCCTGACACTGTGCGAAGGCGGAGTCATGGTGAGTAATGAGGAATGGCGGGGAGATTTCGACTCCTGGCTGACCCGACTCACCAACTGGCTTTCCAATCCGGCTGAAAAAGGTTCCTGGCAGTCCGGTCTCATTCTCGATTTTCAAGCTGTGTTTGGCTCAAAGGATGACGTGCTCATCTTGCGTGATCGCTTATGGGAGTATGTGCGAACCAAGCCCATTGCCATTTCCCTGCTCATTAAGGAACTGACCGACTACCGGATGCCGTTGTCCTTTTTTGGCGCGTTCATTACCGAAAAAGACGGCAAGTGGCAGGGCTATCTCAATATTAAGAACAGCGTGCTCGCCCACTTGACCAACAGTTCACGTATCTTGGCTCTGAAATACAATTTGGCACCATCCAATACCTGTGATCGAATCCGTGCCCTGGCTGAGGTCGGGCATGTTTCCCAGAAGCATGGGCAGCGATTGCTGGATGCCTGGGAGTATCTCCAGCGTAAACGGTTGGAGATTGGGATTGCATGCGAGGAAGAGGGTGTTGAACCGCACAACTATGTTAATCCGATAGCTCTCGACAGCGATGAGAAGGCACAGTTGAAGGCTGCCATTCAAGCTGTGGAGAAACTGGTCAGGCTGGTTCAGGCTGGAGCAGGGTTATAGGTTTATCGGCTTCATATTTGCATTTGTCTGGGTGGTCGGCAGATATCTGACGGCTCGCCTATTATATAAGGATACGGTTTGTGAACGTTCTGATCATCAATCTGACTCGCTTTGGCGATCTGATTCAGACCCAACCTGTGATCTCCGGCTTCAAGAGCCTGGGGCATAGTGTCGGGTTGGTTTGTCTTGATAATTTCGCATCGGCTTCCAAGTTGTTGGATGGACTGGATTATGTGTTCCCGTTTTCGGGAGCCAGACTGCTTTCCGGGCTTGATAAGGATTGGAGACTGGCTGTTCGGGATGCTGTCGAATTCAAAGCTGATATCCTTACCCAATTTTCACCGGACCAGACGATCAATTTGACTCCGTCTGTTTCGTCCAGGCTGTTGGCCTATGACCTGACTCCGGATAGTGGCACGACAATTGGTTTCAGTGTGGATGAGTTTGGTTTCAATGCCGACACATCTTCCTGGGTCGCCTTTTTACAAATGGCGGGCTCCAATCGGGGAGCAAGTCCTTTCAATATTTGCGACATCTTTCGCCGTGCCGCAGGCCTTGGAGCTGAAGGCAATTCCCTGCAGCTGGCTGCGCCGGATGAACCGTCTGTTTCCATAGCTGATGAGCTTCTGGTTCAGGTGGCGGAAGATTGCAAAGGTTATGTGGCCTTGCAAATGGGGGCCAGTGAAGAACGTCGTCGTTGGCCGGTTAGATATTTTGTCCAGACAGCCCGTATGCTTTGGGAACGGGATAATCTGGTTCCCGTCCTTCTCGGCACCAAGGGTGAGGCCGAACTTGGTGATAGGTTCGAATCTCAAGCTGATTTTCCATTCATCAATTGTATCGGAAGGACATCACTGACCGAATTGGCAGGTGTTCTGACTCGCAGCGATGCGCTCATAACAAATGACACAGGAACGATGCACCTTGCAGCAGGTCTCGGTGTTCCTTTGTGTGCCGTTTTTCTGGCAACTGCCCAGCCCTGGGATACGGGGCCGTATCGTGAGGGAAATATCTGCCTTGAGCCGGATATGGATTGCCATCCGTGTGAATTCGGCAAGTCGTGCCAGTTTGAGGAAGCATGCCGCCAGTCTGTGAATCCCGAAGCTATGTACGAGTATGTGAAGGCTCTTGGGAATGGCATGGACATCAAAGCCTTTCCTGGTGTCAGAGCTTGGCGGACCAAGACAGGTTATGAAGGCTTCATGGAGCTTGAGTCGCTGTCCGGGCATGATGCGACAGACCGCGCCCTTTGGATCACGTTGCAGCGTGCTCACTACTTGAGCTTTTTCGACGGAGGTTTGTTTGAAGGGCAGACCGGGATAGGTGGGAAAATGAGTCCCGAAATTGTTGCCGAAATATCCAAAACTTTGACGAGCGCACATGACATGCTGTTCCTTTTGTCCCAGCAAGGCTTGTTGCTCCAAAAAAAACCCAGGCCTCAGGCCAAAAATAAATTTCTCGCTTCATGGCAACGTTTGCAAAACATATTATCCTCTAATCAACACCTCGATATACTTGGGTTGTTGTGGATGTTTGAATCGCAGAAATGCGGTGACAACCTTGCCTCTCTCCTCGCCCTGGCTGAACGCTATCGGGCTCTCTTTTCCTCGATGCGTGAAGAATTCGTATAGTCGGCATGGATTTTGAATAATCCTGTAAGAACCGATTTTACGGAAAAAATTATCCTTTTCGAGGAGGAGTAAAAAATGATCACTATCGACGGCAAACAGTATGACATTGGATCCAAGAATTTCGAAAACCTTGAGCAGGTTTTCAACAAAGTGGTTGAAGAAGGCCATCTTGAAGATCGCATTGTGACCGATGTTAAGGTCAACGATGAGCCCTTCACCGAGATTTATCCCCACCAGGCCGAGGACATGGAAATGTCTGGAATTGAGTCTGTGGAGATCGTGTCAATGGCCACTGATGATATGGCTGTGGAGATCACTCTGGAACTCTACAAGGTCGTCAACATCATGGCTGAAGGCAGCAAGCGCGTTGCCGAGCTTTTCAGGCAGGCAGATGATGCCGAGGCCCTGGAAACCTATCAGGACCTGATCGAGGTTATCCGGAATTTCCTGAATATGATCGGCATACTGCGCGATGAATATTCTCTCAAGGATCATCCCGAGTATTTGGATAGCGCGGAAGAGCTGAACAATATGTTCACTGAAATGGGTTCTGTCCTTGAGAACGAGGATTGGATTCTTTTGGCCGACCTTCTTGAATACGAATTCCTTCCGGCGGTGGAAAAATGGAAAAAAGTCATCAAGCATCTCCGCGACGACATTCGGATCGCAAAGAGGTAGATATGACTGCTAGAAGCCAGATGATCGATGAGGCCTTGTCCATCGGCCGCAGGGAGCTAGGCTGCCTGACAGAGGGCGATGTGTTTGAGGCGGAAAAGCTCTCTCGTGATCGGGAGCGGATTCTTGACGAAGCTATCGGAGATCTTGACCGGGAAAACCTGGAACAGCTGGCCGACAAATTAATTGAGATGAAGTCTTTGCATGCTGAGATTACCGGTGAGGCCAGGAAACTGCATTCTTCGTTAAAAGATGATCTCACCAGTATGAAGAAGCAGAATCGTCGTTTCTCAGGCTATAGCCAAGGTTCTGGCAATATGCCCCGGCTTGCACGAGAACGATTTCTCAGCAAGAAAAGTTGATACGACCTCGAAAGGTATATGAAAAATAAAAAGCCCCGGTGTTAGCCGGGGCTTTTCTTCATTCTAAGAATGTACTGATTAGCCTGCTAGAATTTTGACCACCTGAGGCGGCCTGTTTCGTCGCTTGTTTCAGCCGAGCCATCAAACTCGATACCCATCCGCGTGAAGCCCGGGCGGCCTTCTTCCATTGTACGAATCTGGCCTGAATACCAGTAGGGTTTGAAGCTCTTTTCCTTGAAATTGAACATGAACAGGTTGATGGCTACCGAAGCACCAACTGCACAGGTTTCGGGAATCACCCGATTCTGAATGCTCAGGCCCAGGCCCCCGTTGGAAATATTGACCACTGCGTTGGCCGTCTGGTCCGGGCCGTCTGTGGCAAAGGAATTGACGCCGATCTGTGGGGCAGCATCTTCAAAGGATATATCTGAGGAATAGGGGCTGGATACCCAGAGCTTGACGCGGATGAATTGTTGGTCTGCCACCCGTTTGCGAGAGTGCTTGCGGCGTGGGGTCATGGCATAGGTTGTGGGGCTGGAAAGCACCAGGCGGTCAACTTTTCGGCCTGATTTGTCTGACTCCACTAGTTTTGCCGTGAAGGAGTTGATCTTGCCGGTCTCGGTTTTCATGGGTGCGAAAATACAAACAACTTCCTTGCCTTCAGTGGCTTTGATCACATCCAGACGTTCAATGATTTCACATTGTATTTTGCCGGATTTGGCCGATGTTATGACGCATCTGACCGAGATATCCTCATCATCCGGACTATTGAGCAGATCCACGACAATACCTTCATGCTGTAGGGCGCGAGGGATATCCGTGTAGGTGGAGGATGTGTTGTTGGTCCCAGTGCCTCGTATCATGCGGAGAGCGAAGATGAGAAGAATGAATGCCAGCACTCCAAGCAGACCTGCTATGCCGTAACGGACCAACTCGGGAGATGCCCCGGGGATAAGCTGTTGGGTCAGTTCGGTGAATGTCTGCCCGATAGATGAGATTGTTTCTTGTATTGTCATGATATGGTTGTGGCTAGAAGTTGACGAATTCTTTCTTGGCTTCAAGAACCTTGCCAAGATAACGCCGAGTTTCGGCATGGGGCAGGCTTGAGCGTAAAGTGTCATAGACTTGATTTGGAGGCATGTTGTTTATTCTGCTGGGAGCGCGTTTTCTGTCTTTGTCGAATGTTCTGAGTACTGCTCCCGGTCCTCCGTTGTAACCTGCGATCATGCAGTATTCACGAGAAACCGGATCGTCGATGCCTTTGAGGAACCTGTTTTGGAGAAGGTGCAGGTAGGCAGTGCCGTAGGCTATGTTCGTCGGCGGATTGTATAAGGATTCGCGCGAGGGGTAACCCTTTTTGTCATGCAGGAATTGGTAGACGTCGCTTCCGGCGGTGGTGGGTACTACCTGCATCAATCCGATAGCCATTGCCGAACTGATCGCGAAGGGGTTGAAATCTGATTCGACCTTCATGATGGCGTAAATGAGATTCTTGCTGACATTAAACCGCTCGGCAGAGGCTTCAACCAACGCTTTGTATTTGTGCGCCCGGATACTCAGATGGTCTCGGGTCATGGGGATGGAGACGTAGCGGGCTGTCTTCCCTTTGATAGTGCGTGTCCTGAGGTCGGTTTTGATTAGGTGATCCGCGAATCTCTCGGCTCGCCATGCCCACCGAATATTCCTGTTTTCATTATCTTTGACTTCGCCAAGCAGGAAAGGCGTTTCTCCGAGTTTGACGGTCTTGGCGGAATAGAGGTCTACGGCGCGAGGATCGCCCGGCGTGAGCATAGTGGTGACAATGGCATTTTTCAGACTCGTCAGCGGGCGTTGCTGATCAATTGTTTCAACAGTAATGATGCCTGTGTCGAAATCAACGCTGGCACGCGAGAGGTAGTTATGGGTGTATTTTACGTATTCCTTGGGCAAGGGGATGCGGGTGTCATCTTCCCCCCAAACCCCTTGGACAGATGTGATGAAATCGTCAATAAGCTCTTTGAATTGATTTATGTCTCCGGCAATGGCTTCGGGATGCGTGGCGTAGCCCAATGCCTTGTCGCGGGCCAGAGCTTCGGCCGCAGCGGCTGGATTACCAGAGGCTGCGGCACGGGCAATTCGCACCGCATCGTATCTGGAACACGATGCCATGAGCGGCAGGATAAGAAGAATAAGAATAAGTCGTTTCATATAGTGTAACATTCTATAGCTCTTGACACATCATGTGTCAGAGGAGAATATGTGGTGCAGGTTATTAGCCTTTTTGCAGAAATACAAGCTATAGAAGTTACTGTTTAGCGTGATTTTCATTCGAGGAGTATTGTCATGACTGACGGTCCAATTATTGAAAGAATTGATCCTGATCTTGAAGAATTGATGGAGCGGTTTTTCGCAGGCTCCAGAGAAGATCTGGCTAAAATGCAATCTGCTCTGGATGTTAACGATTTGGATTTGCTGTCACGGCTTGGCCATACGGCCAAGGGGACTGGCTATGGTTACGGCTTCAGAGGAATGGGCGATATCGGTTTGGAACTCGAAGATGCGGCTAAAGCCGGGAACGAATCAGAGGTTCGAACCTTGGTGGAGCGGATGGCTCACTATCTTGATAATGTAAAAGTCGAATACGGCGAGTAGGCAAAATAAAAGGGCGAGCCTTGTTGCGCTCGCCCCGATGGTCCGGAATGCCCAGTTAACCGTGGGTTGGTGGACTGGAACGCATGCTTAATTAGGCCTGAGCCTTATCAACCTTCTGCTTTAGTTCGTTCCCAATCTCTTTCCAGCCTCACCTGTCTTCCAGGCTATACTTATTATAAGCACTTTCCATGCCACAGGGAAGGGGTGTTTTTTGTATTTTTAAAGCTTGTCAATTCAGTATGTTGCGCTGGGTGATTCATGGCGTTTTGCTAAGGCATGGCAAAGGCTGCCAGGAGGGCGGAAAGTGATGGGAAATTGACGGTTGGTTTTATCGTTTTGACATTGAAAAAGGGTGAGAGTTTCAACTCTCACCCTTTTTATTTTACTACAGAAGCTCCATTGCGGCATCCACTTCCCAGTCCTCATGTACAACCTTATTCAGAGCGGCCATGATCTTGGCCGGGTTCTTGTGCTGGAATACATTTCTTCCAACTGAAAGGCCGGAGCCGCCAGCCTGGATTGAATCGTAGACCATTTGTACCAGGTCGCGATCGCTTTCCAGTTTGGGGCCGCCTGCAATGACAACAGGTACACAGCAACCATCCACTACTTTCGAGAAAGAATCAGAGTCACCTGTGTAGTTGACCTTAACGATATCTGCACCAAGTTCGACACCGACTCGAGCGCAATGGGCCACTACCTCAGGTGCGTATTCATCTTTAATTTTCTGACCGCGTGCGTACATCATGGCAAGTACGGGCATGCCCCATTCATTTGCTTCGGAACAGAGTGCGCCAAGGTCAGCGAGCATTTGTGACTCGGTGTCGTCACCCAGGTTGACGTGGATAGATACTGCGTCTGCACCGAGTTTGACAGCGTCCGTCACGGAACCCACCATGCTTTTGGCATTCGGGAAAGGCGAAAGAGTGGTCGAGGCTGACAGGTGAATGATCAGACCAATGTCCTTGCCGCCTGCGCGGTGTGAGCAGCGGGGAAGGCCTTTATGCATAAGCATGGCATTTGCGCCGCCTTCAGCGACCTGATTGACAGTCTCGCGCAGGTCTATAAGTCCGTAAATGGGGCCGACAGTCACGCCGTGATCGAGCGGAACAACGATGGTGCGTCCATTGTTGCGGTTCATGATCCTTTCCATGCGAATTGCTTTACCCAGATGCATAATTCTCTCTCCTTAGTTTTTGACCGGCGGTGCGGCCCAAAAAAAAGAGGCCGCGGGTTGTACCCGCGGCCTCTTTGATGTTCTCTTGTCGTTTTAAACTAACACACACCAAGACCGCAGGCGTTCCTGAAATAATAGCTAAAAAAGAAAAAGAATCGGTCGGTATTGTTGTGCATGTCTTTCGATTAGCCGACCAAAACGATCATTGTCAAGTATAGTTTTCGTAACGGGTTCATATCCGTGATCTTTTTTGCGGATGATTATTCGGCCAGAGCCACGCATTTGAGTTCGACAAGTCCACCAAGGGGCAGGCCTGCAACTTCGATTGCAGCGCGGGCTGGTTTATGATTCGTGAAATATTCAGAATAGATGGCGTTGAGGTCTGCAAATTTGCCCATGTCGAGGACGAATACATCTACGGCCAGCACTTTCTCAAGGGAAGAACCTGCGGCTTCCAGAATTGCCTTCATGTTTTCAAGGGCCTGCCTTGTCTGAGCTTCAAAACCATCGGCGAGTTTGCCTTCGCTGGGGATCAGGCCGAGCTGGCCGGAAACGAACAGCATACCGTTAGCAGTGGTGGCCTGGGAATAAGGGCCTACGGCTGCCGGTGCTTTTTCTGTGTGAATAAGTTTGATTTCGGACATATTATTCTCCTTAATTTATCAATCGTTTATTTGGGGTCACCCCAAAGGTATTTGTCGCATATATATTCGGGGACCCGTCGGGTGACCTGGACCAGAATAGCCATAGCTATCAGGCCAAAAATAAGTCGACCCCAGAATATACCGGACAACTGGGCTCCTATGAGCATCATTAGTAAAGTATCTTCGATCATGGAATGACACAAGCCCATTAGCGTTAGGGAGTAAAAGACATCCTTCTTACCAACGCGTCCGGATTGAGCCTCGGCGATAATCAGTCCTCCGCCATATGACAGTCCAAGGGTGAAACCTATGATTGTGATGGTTGATGCCTTGGGGCCAATGCCAATTAGCTTGAGAATTGGTCGGAGTAGTGTGTTCATTAGATCGACGGCCCTGATGGCATGCAGGATGCGCATCATGATCATCAGGCCGAGCACTATGCCGAATATAGAGAGGAGATTCTTTGCTTCTCCGAGTGCCCATTGCAGTAGTGTCGGATTGTCTGCTGCGGTTGTCTGGAAGACTATGATAGCCGGTTCCTGCAAGGTTCCGGTGTTCGAGTAGATCGTGTGTAGTATGAAGCCCAGAGTAAATGAACCAACCAGTCTGGCGGTTATCTGGAATATGAATTTTGCACCTGAGCGTTTGGCAATGGCTCCTTCCACCAGGAAGCCGTGCCCAATTAACATGAGTACTCCAAAGACAGTAGCTTGTTCCGCAGTCATGCTGAAATCTTTGGCAAGGGAGAGGAAAACGATAAGGCCTGTGTATATGGAGTTGACCATGGCACTAGCCCATGCCAGCCCCAGTTCGGCAGGCAGGCCGAGAAGGCCCATGATCGGTTCCAGTGGAAGGGCGAGATATTTGATCAGGTCCAGTTCCTGGAGGATCTTGACCCCGATGATGACCGGGATCATGACTTTGAATAACTCTATGCTGGCAGAAACGGCGTCTCGTACTGTTTCTTTCGTAATGTCGATGAATTTCGCCATGATACTCCTTGCATCCGCAGAAGGGACGATAGGGTATTCAGTAATAAAAGAAAAGGGAGTCCTTGAAGGACTCCCTTGTTTTTTGGAGGATGGTTTCAGATCTTACATGAACGCACTTGCAATCTGGAAAGCGGCTACAGCCAGGCCATAGGCCAGCGCTGTGGAGCCGACTACGCTGTAAGCGGCCCAGGTCCAGCTCGATTCGCGGGCCATGGTAACCACGGTTACGAAGCAAGGTGCGTAAAGCATGGTGAAGATGATCAGCGCGATGGCTGAAGCTTTCGTGAACATGGGGTCTGCCACAAGACGTGCAGATAATGGTTCGGTTTCTTCGACATCGACCTCACCCAGAGAGTAAGCTGTGGCAAGTGTGGAGACGATGACTTCTTTGGCTGCAAAGCCACCAGTCAGGGCTATATTGGTACGCCAGTTAAAGCCTGCCAGCTTGGAGATTGGCTCCATTGTAGTGCCGATAGTACCTGCGATGGTGTGGCGAACAGCTTCTTCGGCCTCTGCGTTATCGATGTTGGTTATCTTATCTTCAAGGGCAGTTCTGGCTTCTTCGGAACCATTCTCGCTAAGAGCTTCAAGCTGCTCTGCGATGGGAGCTCGTTGTGCTTCGTACTGGGCAATACGTTCTTCCGGCAGTTGCGGGAAAGTCATCATTGCCCAAATGAGGATAGAGATACCAAGGATGATGGTACCCGCCTTTCTGGCATACTCCCAAGTGCGTTCCCAAGTGTGGATGAGTACGCCGCGTAGTGTAGGCATGCGATAAGGTGGCAACTCCATGACGAACGGAGTCGACTCGCCTTTAATGATGGTGGACCGAAGGATTCGGGCCACTATAAGGGCCATGCCCCATGCGCCGAGGGTGATTGTGAGCATGACACCGGCTGCATTTTCAGAAAAGAAGGCAGCGGTTAGCATGAGGAAGACCGGTACCTTCGCACCGCAGGTCATGTACGGAGCAACAAAAATAGTCGCGAGCTTTTCTTTTTGGCTGCGCAGGGTACGAGTGGCCATGACTCCGGGAACTGCACAGCCTCCAGCGATGCCGCCGGATACGATGAACGGAAGTACGGAGGTGCCATGCAGTCCGAAAATCTTGAATATGCGGTCGAGCATGTATGCCATTCGGGCGA
>Ga0070729_10002787_pt1 | contig 21607 bp, 17 predicted proteins | sample tdDd472_FD_66725 | JGI IMG/M metagenome (GOLD analysis project Ga0070729, IMG submission 66725) | Marine sediment microbial communities from the Atlantic coast under amendment with organic carbon and nitrate - tdDd47.2 | ecosystem: Environmental > Aquatic > Marine > Coastal > Sediment | place... | reverse complement strand
GCCGCCGATGCGGCTATTGGACTATAGCTCGACAGATACATTGGACGGGAGACGATATCGTGAAATCCAACCGACGGAACCCGCATCGCCACGCAAACGCGATCCCGCTCCTGGTCGCCGGGCTTCTGCTTTGCGCCGGACCGGCCGCCGCCGAAGACGGCAACGCCACGCTCGGCAAGGCGCTCGCCGTCAAATGGTGCTCGGCCTGCCATATCGTCACCGACGACCAGACCAAGGGCAGCGCCGACGTTCCCTCCTTCCGCTCGATCGCCAGCCGGCCGGATTTCTCCGAGGACGCGGTCGTCGCCTACCTGTCCACCTCGCATCCGACCAGGATGCCCGACATGAACCTGTCGCGGACCGAGCTGGCGGATGTCGCCGCCTATATTGCCAGTTTGAGGTAGGTTTTCGTCGCGGCGGCGCTTTGCCTGATCTGGCCGTTGGTGCACTTGGCCCGGCGGTTTTATCTCGCTCGCGGCCGTTTCGCGCGCCAAGGGCGCGCTGGCCTGCGCGGGCGCGGCGCATAAGCGCCGGGCGACGCTTGTCGCCTGCGCCGACCGCAGTTCCTACGGAACGCGATCGACTTACTGGAAGTCCCATTCGGGCGGTTGCGATTTTCTCCGATATTACAACACTCTCCGTCACCCCCGCGCAGGCGGGGGTCCACGCTTCTCCGCTTGTTCGGGGCTGGCGGGATCACCGCGTCAGATGAACAAGCGGAAAAGCGTGGATGCCCATTTTCATGGGCATGACGGAGCGGGTTGTGGGGTTGTCGTGAAATCTCAGACGTCGCGTTCGCGGTGACATCGATCGATTTTCCGGAGAAGACCGAAGACCGATGAGGACCCGCCCTTGTCGTCGGTCCCTTGCGCGGGTTCGGGAGCGCTTGGCGCGGACCCTGAATCCAGACGCTTCAACCGGCTCCGGTCGCCCGCTTCAACGCGGCGCGGGCGAGGAGGCGGGTGGAATCGAGGCAGGGCAGCGGCGCGTTGGAGGCGTCTATGATCAGCGGCAGCTCGGTGCAGCCCAGGATGACCGCGTCGCAGCCCTCCTGCTTCATCCGTTCGATAACGCCGAGGACGAAGGCGGTCGATTGCGGGCGGAAATCGCTTCCGACCAGTTCGTCCATGATGATCCGGTCGATTTCCGCGATTTCGCCGGCTTCGGGCCGCGCGAAGCCGAGGCCGCGCCGGGCGAGCGCGTCCGGGTAGACGGCGCTCACCGTCAGCCATTTCGTGCCGGTGATCGCCGGCCGCTCGAAGCCGAGGCGCACTGCCTCCGCCGTCACCACGTCGGCGATGTGGAGCCAGGGCAGCGGCGAGCGCGGTTCGACGTGGGAGAACGCCTGGTGGATGGTGTTGTCGGGGCAGATCAGGAAATCGGCGTCGATGCGGGCAAGCTTCTCCGCCGAGGCCAGCATCAGGTCTCCGACGCCCTCGATATCGCCGTCTTCCAGCCGCGCCACGTATTCGGAGAGCGAGGGCGTGTGCATGGAGACTTCCGGATGGGCGTGGGGGCCGAGCACGGCCGCGCCCTCGACGCAGATGGTCTTGTAGCAGAGCGCCGCGCCCTCCGCCGAGCAGGCGACGATGCCGATATGATCCGTCATGTCCGATTCCCAATCAACGAGACTTGCTCTAATGTCCCGGCGAGGCGTGGGGGTCAACACCATGATGCGAAAACTGAGGCTTGCGACGGGGCTCGTCCTGTTTGTTTTCCTGACGCTGCATCTGACGAACATGATCTTCGGGCTGGCGTCGCTCGACCTGCTGCTCGCCGCGCAGCCGGTGCTGTCGGCGCCGTGGGCCAATCCGGTCGGCTCGGTGGTGCTGCTCGCCTCCTTCGCGGTGCATCTGGCGCTCGGCTTCGTGGCGCTCTACCGGCGCAACACGCTCCGCATGCCGGCCTATGACGCGGTCCAGTACGTTGCCGCCTTCCTGATCTTTCCGCTGCTGCTCGCCCACCTGTTCGGCGTCAAGCTCGCCTTCTCGATGATCGGCTTCGTCCCGGGCTATCTGTCGGTCCTGCATACGTTCTGGGTGCAATTGGCCGAAGAGGGCCTGCGTCAGGTGGTACTGGTGGCAGTGGCCTGGATCCACGGCGCGGTCGGCGTGTTCACCTGGTTGCGGCTCTATCCGTGGTGGCGGCGGGTGGCGCCGTTCGCCTATCCGCTGGCGGTCGCGGTTCCGGTCGCCGCCCTGCTCGGCTTCGTCGAGGCGGGCAACCAGGTGATCGCGCTCGGGCCCAACCCGCCGCCGGGAAGCTTCGTCGCCGCGCCCGACGGCGCGCCGCCCTTCGCCGAACGCTACGCCTTCTATCTTCGGGTCGAATGGCTGACGCTCGGCGCCTATTTCGTGGTTCTGGCGCTGGTCATGGCGGCGCGGTCGTGGCGGCTCGACCGGTTCGGCGACCGGACGGTGGAGCTGCGCTATCGCCACGGCCCGACGATCCAGACCCCGGCCGGGCCGACGCTTCTGGAAATGTCGCGGCTCAACGACGTGCCGCACGCCAATATGTGCCGCGGCCGCGGCCGCTGCGGCACCTGCCGGGTGCGGATCGGATTCGCCTCGGCGAGCCTGCCGCCGCCTTCCGAACTCGAACAGAAGACCCTCGATAGGGTCGAAGCGCCAAGGGGCGTACGGCTCGCCTGCCAGGTGGCGCCGGCGGCCGGCATCGTCGAGCTCGAACGGCTGCTGCCGGCCGATACCGGCATGACCGGCGCCCGCGACGAGGATGCGGCGGGCGAAGCCGTGCCGGAGGCACTCCCATGACGGCACTCTTTCGTTTCGCTGCCGTTACGTTCTGGTTGATCCTGGCTCTCGCAGGACCGGTGCTCGCACAGGGCGCTCCCGCCGGCGCCGAGGGATCCGCGACGACGGGCGCGGAAGCGCTGCCGCCCTCGCCCAACGACGTCAAGGAACTGATGCGGCTCCTGGGCGACGAACGGATCGTCGGCTGGCTGAAACGAAACGCCGTCGCCGCCCCGGGAGGCTTGGCCGAGGGGACGATGGCGGAAGGGCCGACGATCCGGCAGCAGGCAATGCAGGCGCTTGCCCGTATGCGGGAACGGATCGGTCTGTTGCGGACCGTCGGCGCCAATTTCACCAACGCGCCGGACATCCTGATCGAGCGCTGGCGGGAGGAGCTGTCGGCGGCGGAAACCGTGCGCAGCATCACCTATATGGTGATCTTCCTGATCATCGGCGCCGGGCTCGAATGGCTCTACCGGCAATATACGGCCGGGACCCGGCTGCGCCTCGAGCTTGCCAGGCCGGATTCGCTCCGCCGCCAGGTTCTGACGGCGCTGGTCCGGGCGCTGATCGTGCTGGTCGGCCTCGCCGTCTTCGCGCTGGGCAGCATCGGCGCCTTTCTCAGCTTCGCATGGCCGGGTTTCGTCGCGATCATCGTGGTCAATCTGCTGATCGCCGTCGTCGCCGTCCGGTCGATCATGACCGTGTCGCTGTTCGTGCTGGCGCCGCGCGTCGCCGAATTGCGGCTGGTACCGCTCTCGAACCGACTGGCGCGGCAGACGAGTTTTTATATTGCCCTGGTTGTCGCCGTGTTCGCGTTGGCGCTCGCGGCCTCCGACACGTTCGCGCGGCTGGCGGCGACGGGGGAGATGACCGACGAGGTCCGTTCGGCGGCCTTCTCGGTCTCGATCGTCGCCGGCCTCGCCTGTCTGGCGGCGGGCATTTTCGCCGTCTGGCGGATGGCGGGCCACGCGCGGGCGGCGCTCGCGGCGGCGGGGCGCCTGGACAGGAGGGTGCGCCGGCTTGTGTCGGTCTGGCGCGCCTGTCTAACCGGGCTTTCCATCGTCGCCTTCCTGCTGTGGGCGATCGCCGCCCCGGAGCTGATGTGGACGGTCCTGATCCTAGGCCTGCTTCCGGCGGCGTTCGCCATCACCTCGGCGTGGATCGACCATTTCTTCGACCAGGCCGAGGCGTTCCACGCTGTCGACTCGGCGGAGACGCAGGCGGAGACGACGGGAGAGGCGTCGGCGGGAAACGGGACAGCGGGCGAAGAAGGCGGCGAGACGGCGGAAGACGATCCGCTCGCCTTCGTCCATCGCTACGACACCCCCCGAATCATGACCCGCCGCTTCGCCCGCTTCGTGCTGATCATCGGCGCGATCCTCGCGGTGCTGCCGGCCTGGGGAACCGGTTTCTTCGACCTGAAGGCGTCGGCCGGCATGGCCGGATGGATCTCGTCGGTGGCCATCGACGTGGTGGTGGCGCTGCTGATCGCCGATCTGATCTGGACCTGGGCGAAGACCGCCATCGACCGGCGGCTCGCCGGTTACAAGCCGCCCGTCGGCGGTCAGGCGCCGGGACCGGAGGCGCGGATGGCGACCTTGCTGCCTTTGTTGCGCATGATGCTGCTGGCCGCGCTGGTGGTGATCGTCGGCCTGAGCATCCTGTCCTCGCTCGGGGTCAATATCGCGCCGCTGCTGGCCGGCGCCGGGATCGCCGGCGTCGCCATCGGCTTCGGCACCCAGGCGCTGGTGCGCGACATCGTGTCGGGCATCTTCTTCCTGATCGACGACGCCTTCCGGGTCGGCGAATATATCGAGATCGGAAACCTGCGCGGCGTGGTCGAGGCCATGTCGGTCCGCTCCCTGCGCGTCCGCCACCATCGCGGCGCGATCCACACCATCCCCTTCGGAGAACTGAAGTCGCTGACCAATTACAGCCGCGACTGGGTGATCATGAAGATGGAATTCCGGGTGCCGTTCGAGACCGACATGAAGCTGGTCAAGAAGCTCCTGAAGAAAATCGGCGCCGAAATGCTGGAAGATCCGCTTTACAAGGACTCCTTCATCGAGCCGCTGAAGAGCCAGGGCGTGCGGCGGATGGAGGAGTTCAACATGGTCATCGGCGTCAAATTCATGGCGAAGCCGGGCGAACAATGGGTGATCCGCCGCGACGCCTATCACAAGATCGTCGCCGCCTTCGAGGCCAACGGCATTCGCCTCGCCGAGCGCAATGTCAAGGTCGAGGTGATCGCCGACAGGCCGCTGACCCCGGCCGAGAAGGAAGCGGTCGCCGGCGCCGCGCAGCAGGCGGCGGAGGCACGGGTGGGGCCGCCGGGAGCAGTGCCCGACGAGCCCTGAAGCCTGCGAAGGCAGGCTTCAGGGTTTTATGTCGCTCGCGGGAGTTTGTTTCGCTCACGGCCGTTTCGCCCGCCAAGGGCGGGCTGGCCTGCACGGGCGCGGCGCAGGGGCGCCGGGCGACGCTTGTCGCCTGCGTCCACCGCCCCCAAAGGGGCGAGTGGACTTACCGGAGGTTCGATTCGGGCGTTGGTTTATTCCGTTCACGGCCGTACCGCGCCCCAAGGGGCGCTGGCCTGCACGGGCGCGGCGCATAAGCGCCGGGCGACGCTTGTCGCCTGCGTCCACCGCCCCCAAAGGGGCGAGTGGACTTACCGGAGGTCCCTTTCAGGCGTTGGTTTATTCCGCTCGCGGCCGTACCGCGCCCCAAGGGGCGCTGGCCTGCGCGGGCGCGGCGCATAAGCGCCGGGCGACGCTTGTCGCCTGCGTCCACCGCCCCTTAGGGGCGAGTGGACTTACCGGAGGTCCCATTCGGGCGTTGGTTTTTTCCTCTGAGTTCTCAACAAACTCCGTCATCCCCGACTCGATCGGGGATCCACGCTTCTCTGCTTGTTCTGAGCTGGAGAGCCGAGCACCGCTGGCCTTGCGCTACAACGCCGCCAGTTTCGTCAGATCGACATTGCCGCCGCAGACCAGCACTCCCAACGTCTCGCCGGGTTCGGGCTTGTAGGCGCCCGACCACAGGGCGGAGATAGCAGTGGCGCCGCCGGGTTCGGCGGCGATACGGAAGTCCGACCACAGCCGCTTCTGTGCCGCGACGATCGCCTCGTCCTCGACCAGCAGGACGCGGTCGAGATTCCGGGCGCAGATGTCGTGGACGCGCTGGCCGACATTGGCCGCGCCGAGCGAATCGGCGGCGACGCTCTTCACCGGAACATCCACAGGGCCGCCGGCTTCCAGCGCCGCGTGCAGCGCACGGGAGCCCGACGGCTCGACGCCGATCACCCTGACCTCGCGGCCGAACCAGGCGGCGATGCCGGAGATCAGGCCGCCGCCGCCGACGGCGACGAGCACCGTGTCTAGGCCGGGGGTCTGGCGCGACCATTCGAGCCCGACCGTGCCCTGGCCGGCAATGGTCTCGTCCGCATCGTAGGCGTGGACATCTATTGCCCCGGTCTTCTCGCGCAACTCGACCGAGCGCGCCAGCGCGTCGGCGTAGCGGTCGCCGCCCACATGCAGGGTGGCGCCGTAAGAGCGGATGCGGTCGATCTTCACCGGGTCCGAGATCGCCGGCACGAAGATGTTGGCGGGAATCCCGAGCGCCCGCGCCGCGAAGGCCACCGCGGCGCCGTGATTGCCGCCGGACGCGGCGACCACGCCGGCCTCGCCGACAGCGCGCGACAACAGGTTGTTGAACGCCCCGCGCGGCTTGAACGAGCCGGTGTGCTGGAACAGCTCCAGCTTGAGCGCCAGGTCGAAGCCGTCGCCGGTCATCGAACTTGGCAGGGTCATCACCGGGGTTTCGCGGACATGGTTCGCGATGCGGGCGTAGGCGGCCTCGATGGCCGGTCGGTCGATCATGGGATTTTCCCTTTCAGGCCAGCAGTTGGCGCAGGGCGTTGACGATGAGCAGCAGCCCCAGAAGGCTGAGGACCAGGCGGAACCACAGCCGGAACCGCTCCTCGGGCAGCCGGTGCAGCAGCCGGGCGCCGAGCACGGTGCCGAGGAAGCCGGCGCCGATCATTCCCGCCATCAGCCAGATCCACGGCAGAAAGGCGAAGCCGAGGATCCCGAACACCACCACCTTCAGGCAATGCTGGACGATCATGCAGGTCGCATGGGTCGCCACGATGCCCTGGCGGACGAAGTCGCGGGCGCCGACGATCGCGGCGACGAAGGGCCCGCTGGCGCCGATGAACATGGACAGAAGCGCCGAGATCGCGCCGCCGAGCACCACCAGCGCATCGGCGCCGCGTTTCAGCTTCGGCTTGATCCCCCATACGGTCCACAACACGAAAACGCCGACCGCCAGCTTCAGCCAGGCATCGGGCAATTGCACGACGATGAAGCCGCCGATCGCCGCGCCGATCGCCGTGCCCGCCGACAGCAGCGCCACGAAGGTCCAGGCGATATAGCGTCTCAGCACGAAGGCGCGGCCGGAATTCGAACCGAGCTGGACGATCCCGTGTACCGGGATCAGCGCCGCGACCGGCAGGCCCGAGGCCATCACCGCGAGCAACGCCACACCGCCGCCGATCCCCATCGCCGCGGTTATCCACGACGTCGCGAAGCTGGCGGCGACCAGCAGGATGGCGAACCACGGCGCGACCTCCGGCGGCAGGACGGCGTCGAGCACGCCCATCGCCGCGCCCGGATCAGGCCGGCATCGCCGTTTCGACCAGGGTCACCCAGTAGGAGCAGCCCACCGGAATCGCCTCGTCGTTGAAGTCGTATTCCGGGTGGTGGAGGCCGGCGGTGTCGCCGTTGCCGCAGAAGATGAAGGCGCCCGGCCGGTTCTGCAGCATGAACGAAAAGTCCTCGCCGCCCATCACCGGCGGCGTATCGGCGAGGACCTTGCCGGTGCCGGCGACCTTCTCGGCGACGTGAATCGCGAAATCGGTCTGGTCTGGATGGTTGCGGGTGACCGGATAGTCGCGGCTATAGGTCAGCTTCGCGGTGGCGCCGTGCATGGCGGCGACGCTCTCGACGATTTTGTGCAGCCGCTCCTCGACCTGGTCGCGGACCTCCTCGGTCAGCGTCCTCACCGTGCCGCCCAGCTTCGCGGTCTGCGGGATGACGTTGTCGGTGTCGCCGGCCTGGAAGATGGTGATCGAGACAACCGCCGATTCCAGCGGATCGACATTGCGGCCGACGATGGTCTGGATGGCGGTGACGATCTCGGCGCCGACGACGACCGGATCGATGCATTTGTGCGGCCGGGCGGCATGGCCGCCATGGCCTTCGATCTCGATCTGGATGCGGTCGGCGGCGGCCATCAGCGGACCGGGACGGATGGCGAACTCGCCGACCGGCAGGCCGGGGGCGTTGTGCATGCCGTAGACCTCGTCGATGTTCCACTTGTCCATCAGGCCGTCGTCGATCATCGCCTGGGCGCCGGCGCCGCCTTCCTCTGCCGGCTGGAAGATCACCACCACGTCGCCGTCGAAATTGCGGGTCTCGGCGAGATAGCGGGCGGCGCCGAGCAGCATCGCGGTGTGGCCGTCATGGCCGCAGGCGTGCATCTTGCCGGGAACCTTCGAGGCGTATTCCTTGCCGGTCGCCTCCACGATCGGCAGCGCGTCCATGTCGGCCCGCAGGCCGATGCGCTTGCCGCTCTCCGACCTGCGACCGCGGATCAGGCCGACCACGCCGGTCTGGCCGATGCCGGTGGTCACCTCGTCGACGCCGAAGGAGCGGAGCTTGTCGGCCACCACTTCCGCGGTCCGGTGCACGTCGTAGAGCAGCTCCGGATTGGAATGGATGTCGCGGCGCCAGGCGGTGATGTCGGCGTGAAAATCGGCGAACCGGTTGACGATTGGCATGTCGGGAGTTCCTTCGCGGGAAAGATGGTACTGGGCGAAAAAGAGGTGCTCAGCGTGTGATACCAGCGTCGGGCCAATTTGCAAGCGGCGGGCGGCCGGGCGACCGATCCGCGAATCGCCGGCGCCGGTCGCGTCGTCACCGTGGCATTTGTTAACGGCGTCCTAAAAATCGGTCGCCACCGGGGGCAAAAATCTATATGTCTGGACCGGTGTCGGCATGCTTCCCATTCCGGGCCGCCTGAAGGTTATTGCCCGTGCCCGTCGGTGCGCCGAGCGTTTCGCATTTCTATTTTCAGGTGAGCTATGTCCCATACGGTATTCGCGAAGGTTTGCAGGCAGATCCTTGCGACCGTTGCCGTCATCGTCTTGTCCGGCGGCACGGGCTTCGCGGCAACGAAGAAATTCGGCGCCTGGCTGGTGGTCGACGCCAAATCGGGCCAGGTGCTCGCCAGCCACAATCCCAACCGCCCCTGGTATCCGGCGTCGCTGACCAAGATGATGACCGCCTACGTCACTTTCCAGGCGATCAAGGACGGCCGGATCACACTGAAATCCCCGGTCACGGTCAGCGCGCGGGCGCGCAAGCAGCCGCCGTCGAAGATGGGCTTCAAGGTCGGCACGCTGATGACCGTGGACAACGCGCTCAAGATGCTGATCGTCAAGTCGGCGAACGACATCGCCATGGCGATCGCGGAATCGGTCGGCGGCAGCGAGGCGAACTTCATCGCCGACATGAACCGAACCGCCAAGCGTCTCGGCATGAGCGAAAGCCATTTCGCCAATCCGCACGGCCTGCCCAACCCGCGGCAGATCGTAACCGCGCGCGACATGGCGATTCTGGCGCGGGCGCTGATCCGCGACTTTCCCCAGCACCGGCACTATTTCCGCATCATGGCGCTCCGCCACGGCCGCTCGTATCTCCGGGCGCATAATCCGCTGCTCAACCGGGTGCGCGGCACCGACGGCATGAAGACCGGCTTCATCTGCAATGCCGGCCTCAATCTCGTCGCCACCGTCACCCGCAACGGCCGCACGATGATCTCGGTGGTGCTCGGCGCCCGCTCGGGCCTCGAACGGGCGGTGGTCTCCAAGATGCTGATCGAGAACGCCTTCGCCCGCCGGCCGCAGCCGGGACGGACGACGATGGCGGCGCTCGCCACCCAGCATAGCAGGGGCAGCCTGCCGCAGAACGGCTATTGCAAGAAGGTGACGCGTCCGACCGGCGAGGAACTGGAAGCCATGTATTCCAGCAAGTCGCTGTCGGCCACCTTCCTCGCCAGCGCCGGCATGCGCTATGCCGCCGGCGACCGGGACGGCCATATCGTCGTTCCGACGGTCGATAGGAAAGCGAAAAGGAAACGCGGCAAACGCGGCCGGCGCGACTATTTCACCAAGCTCGTCGGGCGCCCGATCCATCCTGTCCGGCCGGTGCGGGTGTTCCTCGGCCTGCCGTCGAACCCGAAGCTGACCCGGTCGCTGCCCAAGCCGACGCCCAGTCCCCGGCGCGAGGCAAGCGGATCGAGGGACTCGGCCGACCTCGCCGTCAAGCCGATCGACGGGGCGGGTGACGATACGAGCGAAAAACGGGCGGGCGGCATCCCGTTCCCGAAACGGGCGAAGCCCTGATCCGATGGCCCGGCGCCGGTGAGCAACGAGCAAGCGCCTTCAAACCATAGACCGGCCGATCCGATCCCGCTGTCGGTGCTGACGGGGTTCCTCGGGGCCGGAAAGACCACGCTGCTGAACCGCCTGCTCGCCGATCCGGCGCTCGAGGACGCGGCGGTGATCATCAACGAATTCGGCGAGATCGGTCTCGACCACATGTTCGTCGAGGGCGGCGAGGAGGGCATCGTCGAGCTCGCCTCGGGCTGCCTTTGCTGCACCATTCGCGGCGATCTCGTCTCCACCCTCGAGGACCTGCTGGCAAGGCGCGAAGACTTCAGCCGCATCGTCATCGAGACCACCGGCCTCGCCGACCCGGCGCCGGTGCTGCACACCATCATGCTGCACCCGGCGCTGCTGGCGCGGATCCGGCTCGACGGGGTGATCGCCGTGGTCGACGCGGTCAACGGCGCGGCGACGCTTCTGGCGCACAAGGAAGCGCGCAAGCAGGTGGCGGTCGCCGACCGCATCGTCATCGCCAAGACCGACCTGTCGCCGGGCGCCGGCGCGCTCGAAGAGTTGAAGGCGCGGCTCCGGGACCTCAATCCCAACGCGCCGCTGCTCGATTCCGGGGCGGGCGCCGACAAGCTCCTCGATTGCGGGCTCTACAATCCGAGGACCAAGCATCCCGACGTCGCCCGCTGGCTCGGCGAGGAAGCGCGCGCGGCCGAGGAAGCGGAAGAACACGGGGGGCACGGTCACGGGGATCATGGGCATGTCCATGACGTCAACCGGCACGGCTCGATCCGGGCGTTCACGCTACAGACCGAGCGGTTGCTGCCAATCTCCGCCTTCGAGGGCTTCATCGATATCCTGCGCTCGGTCCACGGGCCGGGCCTGCTGCGGGTCAAGGGGATCGTCGGCATCGCGGAATTCCCCGACACGCCGGTCGTGATCCACGGCGTGCAGCACGTGTTCCACCCGCCGGCGCGGCTGAACGGCTGGCCCGACGGCGACCGGCGCACGCGGATCGTGTTCATCACCGACGGAATCCCAGAGGAGACGATCCGGAGCCTGTTCCTGTCGCTGACCGGCGAACCGATGGTCGACACGCCCGACCCGGCCGGCCGTTTCGACAATCCGCTTGTCATTCCCGGCGGCTACAAGCCGCCGGAGGGGTAAGCCTCACATCCGGATCAGCGTTCCCGCACCGTGCTCGGTGAAGAGTTCCAGCAGCACCGCGTGGGCAACCCTGCCGTTGACGATGACCACGCCGTCGACGCCGGCTTCGAGCGCCGAGATGCAGTTCTCGACCTTCGGGATCATGCCGCCCTGGATGGTGCCGTCGGCGATCAGGGAGCGGGCCTCGGCGACGGTCAGCTCCTTGATGAGGTTTCCCGACTTGTCGAGCACGCCGGGAACGTCGGTGAGGAACAGCAGGCGCTTGGCGTGCATGGCGGCGGCGATGGCGCTGGCGCAATCGTCGGCATTGACGTTGTAGGTCTGGCCATCCGGTCCGGGCGCCACCGGGGCGACGACCGGGATCAGGTCCTCGCGGGCAACCAGTTCGAGGACCTTGGGATCGACGATGTCGGGCTCGCCGACAAAGCCGAGATCGACGATTTTCTCGATATTGGAATCCGGATCGACGATCGTGCGCTGGTGCTTCTTCACGGTGACCATGCCGCCGTCCTTGCCGCACAAACCGATGGCGCGGCCGCCCTCGGCGTTGATCAGCGAGACGATCTCCTTGTTGATCGACCCGGCAAGGACCATTTCGACGACCTCGACGGTCGCCTTGTCGGAGACCCGAAGGCCGGCGCGGAATTCGCTCTTGATTCCGAGGCGCTTTAGCATGGCGCCGATCTGCGGCCCGCCGCCATGCACCACCACCGGATTGACGCCGGACTGGCGCAGGAGCGTGATGTCGCGCGCGAAGGAGCGGGCGAGATCCGCGTCGCCCATGGCGTGGCCGCCATATTTGACCACCACGGTGGACCGGTCGTAGCGCTGCATGTAGGGCAGCGCCTGGGAAATGATTTCGGCGCGGTTCCGCGCGTCGTCGGCGGGCTCGGTCATGTCGGGAAAACCACTTTGACGTCCAGACTGGCGCCCTTCTACAGCATGCGGACGCGCTTGAGTAGACGTTCGGTTGCCGAGGAGGTCGGGAGGATTTCCGGTCGTCAGGCTTCGGCGAGCCGGAAAGCATGGATCCCCGCCTTCGCGGGGATGACGGAACTAGAGCGTTTCCAGTCAATATTGAACCATTTGATGGAGCCAGATCGGTTCATATGCAAGGCGCGCCGGGTTGCGCGATGCGGGGCATCGGGCTGCGCGGCGGAACACAGCAGATGGGCCGATATGGCCCACCGGAGGTCGGCTTTCCAGGCCTCCCGAGCACAATTGCGACCCGCTCATGGCCATGAAGGCCACCACGCGGTCCGCAATGGCACTCGGAAGGCTTGGAAAGCCGGTCAAATGATTCAATATTGACTGGAAACGCTCTAGTTGAGAATCAATGGTTTAGGACGCAGGCAGGAGTGTTTGGCCGGTTCCTGCCCGAGCGCTGGTCAGGAACGGTGTAACAGCGCACGAAGCTTCAGAGATTTCCTCTGGAAATTCAACAACTTCCGTCATTCCCGCGCAGGCGGGAATCCATGCCTTTCCACCCGGCACTGCGTGAGATCTAGTGCAGCGCGCCGAGACGGAAGCCTTCGGCGACGAGGTGCGGGCGGTTGACGGCGCCGACCTTCTTCTGGGCCGAGGCGATGTACCAGTCGACCGTGTGCTGCGAAATGCCGAGAATGGTGGCGATCTCCCAGCTCGTCTTGCCTTCCGACGTCCATTTCAGGCATTCGAGCTCGCGCGGGGTCAGCTTCACCTGGCGAACGATCTGGCCGTCGGTGACGTCCTTGGCCAGCAGCTCGCGCATCCGGGAGTGGGCGTAGATAGACCCGAGATGCAGCGAGCCCTTCTCCTCGGTGGTCATGCCGCTCTTCGAGCCGCCGAAGGTGACCACCGCCTGGAAACCCTGCAGGGTGTAGATGGGAACGCAGAAACCGTCCGGCATGCCGTAGCTCGCCGCCTCTTCCATGATGCCAAGCGCGCGGGAATTGCGCTTCGCCCCGGCCGCGGCCTGGTTCCACTCGAAAGGCTCGATGCTCTGGCGGATATAGGTGACCACGGGATCGTCGGCGGCATAGTCCTCGGCGAGATACTTGGCCTGCCAGTCCGGGTTCATGCCCTTCATCATCAGATAGGGGTCGAGCGCCTCGCCGGGCATGGGAACGCCCGTCATGACATAGCCGTCATAGCCATAGTGATGGGCGAAATCCGAGAGGAGCCCCGAAATCTCATCCGCATCCTTCAACGATTTGACGCGATCGATAAAGTCTATGGCGTTGGTCAGTTCCGGCATCTTTCCGCCCCGTCTCCTGTTCCGCAAGGGAACTATCGGTAAAATATGGTTAACGGTATCCTAAACATCCCCGCGATCTCGGCCCGCTATCGGACTGAACCCGCGAATATTTCGGGACGGAGTGTCGAAAATACGGACGGCGGCCCGTTTATAAAGGGCAGGCCCGCATTATCGGGGCAGCACGACCCAATAGTCGAGATCCAGGATAACGGAGTCTTCGTAACTTCCATCAATTACCTTGTATGGGAATGAATCGCAAGGGCAATCCTTGGTCGCAACCGTCCTCAGACGCAACGCGCCGATGTCGTCGCGGCCCGGAAGCGCTGCGGTTTCGAGGACTTCCGACCAGGCGAACACGGTTTCGCCGGCGAACAGCGGGGCGACGTGGCGGCCGCCGTTGATGGCGGCGACGTGGAAGGCGTTGCCCAGCCCGTTGAACGACAGGGCGCGGGCCAGCGAGATGACGTGGCCGCCATAGATCAGGCGGCGTCCGAAGCGGCCCTTGCCTTCGGTGAACTGGTTGAAATGCACCTTGGCGGTGTTCTGGTAGAGGCGGGTGGCGATCTGGTGCTCGGCCTCCTCCACGGTCATGCCGTCGACATGGTCGATCCGCTCGCCGGCCGCGTAGTCGGCCCAGCGATGGGGCGAGCCGGAGAGCTGGTCGCTCCAGGCGGCGGTGCCGATGCGCGGCACCGCATGGCCGAGATCCCCGACCGCCACCGTTGCGGCGAGCTCGGGCACCACCGGTTCCGGCGCCGGCGCGCCGGCGTCACGCTTGCGGACCATCACCCAGCGCACGTATTCGAGCACCTGGGAGCCGTCCTGCCGGTAGCCGGCGGAGCGGACATAGACGACGCCGGTCTTGCCGTTGGAGTTCTCCCTGACGCCGATCACCTCGGAGATCGCCGTCAGCGTGTCGCCGGGATAGACCGGCGCCAGGAAGCGGCATTCGGCATAGCCGAGATTGGCGACCGCGTTGAGCGAGATGTCGGGAACGGTCTTGCCGAACACGGTGTGGAAGACGAGGAGATCGTCGACCGGCGCGCCGGGATAGCCGACGAGCGCGGCGAAGGGATCGGAGGACTGGACCGCGAAGCGCGATCCGTAGAGCGCTCCGTAGAGCGCGATATCGCCCGCGTTCAACGTCCGCGGCGTGGCATGATGCAGGGTCTGGCCGACCGCGAAATCCTCGAAATAATTGCCGGGCTGGGTCTTGGTCATGGGATACCTCCGGCCGGCTTTTTATGCGGTGCACAATGGGAAGACAATGGGCAAGGTTGCCGCGCCGGGCGCCATGCCCGTTTCTGCAATCGATACCGTGCTCCCAAGAGATGTCGTGAAGACGGTCCCCTAATGGGAACCGTCTTCGACGGCGTCGGCGGCTTATGCCGCGGCGACCTCCTTGAGGAACCGGGCGATGGTGGTCCTGAGGTCGTCCGAACGGGCGGAAACGGACCCGGCCGCGTGCTCCACCTCGCCGGCCGAGCGCGAGGTGTCCGACGCCGCCTGGTTGATGCCGCTCATGTTTTCGGCAACGTCCTTGGTTCCGATCGCCGCCTGCTGGACGTTGCGGCTGATCTCCGAGGTGGCCGCGCCCTGCTCCTCGACGGCCGCGGCGATGGCCGAAACGTAGACATTGACCTCGTCCACGGAGGTGGTGATCCCCTTGATGGCGCCGACCGCGTCGTCGGTCGAGCCCTGGATCGCGGTGATGTGGGAGGAGATCTCCTCGGTCGCCTTCGCCGTCTGGTTGGCGAGCGACTTGACCTCGGCGGCGACGACGGCGAAGCCCTTGCCCATCTCGCCGGCGCGGGCCGCCTCGATGGTGGCGTTGAGCGCCAGCAGATTGGTCTGCTCGGCGATGTCCTGGATCAGCAACACCACTTCGCCGATCTTGGACGCAGCCTCAGACAGCGAGGAGATCTTGTCGTTCGACGACCGGGCCGCCTCGTTGGTCTCGCCGACGATCGTCATGGCCCGGGTCACCTGCTCGTTGATCTCCGCGATCGAGCTCGCCAGTTCCTCGGCGGCGGAGGCGACGGTCTCGACATTGGTCGAAGCCTCTTCCGCCCCGGCGCTTGCCGATGTGGTGCGGGCGGAGGCGCTATCGGCGAGATCGGACAGGATGGCGGCCGTCTCCGTCATCTTCGCCGCGTCTCCGGTGACCTGCTCGAGCAGCGATTGCACGTCGCCCTCGAAGGTGCCGATCAGTTCCTCGACACGATGCTGCCGGCGCGCCCGTTCCTCCTGGTCCCTTTCGGCCTCGGAGCGAAGCCTGGCCCGCTCGATGGCGTTGTCCTTGAAGACCTGGACGGCCGAAGCCATCTCGCCGATCTCGTCGCCGCGGTCGCGGGCAGGAACCTCCACCTCGGTATCGCCGCCGGCGAGTTTCGTCATGGTGTCCGTCATCGCCCTGAGCGGCGCCGCGGAACGGCGGCCGATATACAGCCCGATCAGGACGATCAGCAGCGCGGAGACCGCCATGGCGATGATCATGATCCGCTCGACCGTGTTGGTGGCGGCGTAGACTTCGTCGACGGGCGCGCGGACGAGAACCGACCAGCCCAGTCCCGGATAGTCATAGGCGCCGGCGGTGTGGGTATAGCCGGCGGCCTGCCAGACCTGCTTGCGGGCATGCAGGGCGTCCATGGAACCGGACTTGCCGTCGATGGCCATGCGCGCGGCCTCGACCTTTTCGGCGAGATTGAACTTGCCGATGATCTTCGGATCGCGCTTGTAGTCGGTCCAGCCCTGGCCGATCGGATCGTAGTCGACGAGAACCCGTCCCGCGGGGTCGAGAACCGTCAGTTCGGCGGTCTTCTTTCCGTCTTCGGCGAGTTTCCGGTAGTAGTCGGCGATGATATCCTCGACCAGGCCGAAATCGGCGAAATTGACCCAGACCGCGATCACCTTGCCCGAGGCGTTCCGGACGGGCGCCGAGAACGGGATCACGAATCCGTCGTCGCCGTAGAGAGTGGCGATGAAGTCGACGGATTTGGGCTGATCGACGGCGGTACCGGTGAAGCCGTTGCGGCCTTGCAGGAACTCGCCCTTCAATGCCTTTTCGAACCAGCTTCGCGAGGCGAAGTTCTTGCCGTCGAGCGCGGACGTATCGAGCTTGCCGCCCTTGCCGTCGACGGAGTTGACGGCGACCACCTCGCCCTTGGTGTCGAGGAGCAGCATCAGGCGATAGATGCCATATCCCGTCATGTAGCCGTTCATGGAGGCGACGAGGGGATTGTCGCCAGCGGGCTTGCGCCAATTGGCGGCGTCGTGCGCCGCGCGGTTGAGGCCGAAGGCCTGCACGTCGCCGTAACGCTCGAACAGGTTGCGGTCGACGGTGTCGCCGATGGATTCGGCGAGGCGCTGCATGGGCATTCGGAAGGCCTGCTTGAATTCGCCCTCCTCGATCTTGAAGACCGTAAAAATGCCTATCGCCGGCAGAAGCCCGAATACGAGCAAGGCGGCAACGAGCTTATGGGCGATTTTCAGCCCGAAGGTTCTCTTTTCCATGTTTCCCCCGATCCCAGTCCGGATTCGACCGGTATTTCCAGCTTCGATTTTCGCTTATTCTGGTTAACAAGTCGTTGGAATCGGATCGAATTTTCGCTACTGGCGGTTGAGAATCCCATTAAATTCAATGGTTTCGGTCGGCCATGCGGGCACTCGACGTAAAACGCCCGGCCGTGGAAAATCAAACGACCGGGCGTTGGAAGCCGCCCCTGAAAACAGGTGGCGGGCGCCATTACAAAACGAGATGCCGGGGTTCGGGCCGGCGTCGGTCAGGCCGCCTTTCGGCGGGTGACCAGGCCGCGATTGACCAGCAGTTCGGCGATCTGCACCGCGTTGAGCGCGGCGCCCTTGCGCAAATTGTCCGACACCACCCACATGACGAGACCGTAATCGACGGTGGAATCCTCGCGGATGCGGGAGATGTAGGTGGCGTCCTCGCCGGTCGCCTCGTAGGGCGTGACGTAGCCGCCGTCCTCGCGCTTGTCGACCACCAGGCAGCCCGGCGCCTCGCGCAGGATGTCGCGGGCCCGGTCGGCGGTCATCTCGTCCTCGAACTCGATATTGACGGACTCGGAATGGCTGACGAAGACCGGCACCCGCACGCAGGTGGCGACCAGCTTGATCTTCGGGTCGAGGATCTTCTTGGTCTCGGCCGTCATCTTCCATTCTTCCTTGGTGAAGCCGGAATCCATGAAGCTGTCGATATGCGGAATGCAGTTGAAGGCGATGCGCTTGGTGAACTTCTTCGCCTCGATCGGATCGGCGACGAAGATCGAGCGGGTCTGCTCGAACAGCTCGTCCATCGCTTCCTTGCCGGCGCCGGAGACCGACTGGTAGCTGGAGACCACCACCCGCTTGATGCGGACCGCGTCGTGCAGCGGCTTCAGCGCCACGACGAGCTGGGCGGTGGAGCAGTTGGGATTGGCGATGATGTTCTTCTTCGAAAACCCGGCGACCGCGTCGGCATTGACCTCGGGCACGATCAGCGGCACGTCCGGATCCATTCGCCAGGCCGACGAATTGTCGATGACGACGGCGCCCTGCGCGGCGATCTTCGGCGACCATTCGGTCGACACCGCGCCGCCGGCCGACATCAGACAGATGTCGGTGTCGGAGAAGTCGTAATTCTCCAGCGCCTTGACGGTGAGCGTCCGGTCGCCGAACGACACGTCCTTGCCCTGGCTGCGTCGGGATGCGATCGCGACGACCTCGTCGGCGGGGAAGCCCCGTTCCTCGAGGATGGACAGCATTTCCTGCCCGACATTGCCCGTGGCGCCCACGACGGCGATCTTGTAGCCCATGAGATACCTCCGTTTCCCTCCCCGAACCGACGACGGATGTGTCGTCTCGCTCCCCCGATCCCGTGGGGAGAGCGCGGGACGAGAGGAGGGTTCAGGTTTTGATGGTGGTTTTGGTCGTGCGTTTCGGCAGCCGGGCGCTCGCCGGGACCATCGATCCCGGAGCGGTCGTCTTCATCGCGTGAATCGCGGCTGCCACGATGGCGCACTCCTGTTCGGAGCCGATATGACCCCTCGCCCCGGTTCTGTCAAGAATCCTGTTGGCAATCCCCTCAGGCGCCGGCGAGTTTCTCGAGCTCGTTGCGGATCGCCCGGCCCATTTCCGTGGTGCCGACCTTGGTCATGCCGTCGGTCCAGATGTCGGCCGAGCGCAAGCCCATTCCGAGCACGTTGGCGATCGCGGCCTCGACCATGTCGGCCTCTCTGACCATGCCGAAGGAATAGCGCAGGGCCATGGCGAAGGAGGCGATCATGGCGATCGGGTTGGCCGCGCCGGTGCCGGCAATGTCCGGAGCCGAGCCGTGCACCGGCTCGTAGAGCGCCTTGCGGTTGCCGGTCTTGGCGTCGGGCGCGCCGAGCGAAGCGGAGGGCAGCATGCCGAGCGAGCCGGTCAGCATCGCGGCGACGTCGGAGAGCATGTCGCCGAACAGGTTGTCGCAGACGATGACGTCGAACTGCTTGGGCCAGCGGACGAGCTGCATGCCGCAATTGTCGGCCAGCATATGCTCGAGTTCGACATCCGGGTATTCCTCGGCGCCGACCCGGGCGGCGACCTCCTGCCAGAGCACGCCCGACTTCATGACGTTGCGCTTTTCCGACGAGGTCACCTTGTTGCGGCGGGTCTTCGCCAGATCGAAGGCCACGCGCAGGATGCGCTCGATCTCGAACGTATCGTAGACCTGGGTGTCGATGCCGCGCTTCTGGCCGTTGCCGAGATCGACGATTTCCTTGGGTTCGCCGAAATAGACGCCGCCGGTCAGCTCGCGGACGATCAGGATGTCGAGCCCCTCGACCACTTCGCGCTTCAAAGACGAGGAATCGGCGAGCGCCGGATAGCAGATCGCCGGCCGCAGGTTGGCGAAGAGCTGCAGGTCCTTCCTGAGCCGCAACAGACCGGCCTCGGGGCGCACGTCGTAGCCGACGCCGTCCCATTTGGGGCCGCCCACCGCGCCGAAGATCACGGCGTCGGCGGCGAGCGCCTTGTCCATCGCCGCGTCGGTGATCGCCACCCCGTGGGCGTCGTAGGAACAGCCGCCGACAAGGTCCTCCTCATATTCGAACGAGGCGAAGCCGGTGTCGTTCATCCAGCCGATCAGCGCCTTGACTTCGGCCATGATTTCCACGCCGATACCGTCGCCGGGCAGAAGAAGAAGCTTGTGGGTGGTCATGGGAATCCCTTTCCTGGCGGGGCGCTTCGGTGCACCTTGTCAGGGAACCGGTCGTCGCGCGATTGTGTTTCGGCGCGCATAGTTAGAGCATCGGACGATCAAATGGAACCAATTGATCGTCCGATGCTCCGAACCCTCGCGGGACGGCTGGCAAGACCGGCCGGCGATTAAGGGCCGGGAAGGAAACGAACGTGAAAAAACTGCTTGTCTTCATACTGATCGTGATCCTGGCGGCCGCCGGCTACGGGCTGTTCATCTACACCGTCTCCGGCGGTTTCAAATCGATCGCCGCGGCGCCCGCCAATGCCTGCAGGAAGGTCGCCGGCATCGTCTGGCCGGAAGACATCACCATCGACCCGCGCAACGGCATGGCCCTGATTACCGGGATGAACCGCAAGCCGGGCATGGCCGGGGCGATCGGGCCCGATTTCGTCTACGGCTACGACATGACACAACCGGATGCAAAGCCGGTGAAGCTGACCGTAGGCTTTCCGATGCAGCCGCACGGGCTGAGCCTGTTCGCGGCCGAGGGCGGCGGCGGCACGGTGATGGTGGTCAGCCACAGGCACTGGCTGGCCGGAAAATCGGGCGAAGCGGACGCGATCGAGATCTTCGACTATGCCGGCGGCACCCTCACCCATCGCAAGACGGTCGCCGATCCGCGTCTCACCTATGCCAACGACGTCGTCGCCGTGGCGCCGGACAGATTCTACGTCACCATCGACCATGGATACGGCTCGGGCATCATGCGCAAGATCGAGGATTACGGCCGGGTACCCTGGGGCTACGTTCTCTATTACGACGGCTCGTCGTTGAAACAGGTGGCGGACGGTATCCGCTATCCCAACGGCATCACCATCTCCGCCGACGGCAAGATGCTGTATGTGGCCTCGACGACGCAACCGGCGCTGATCGTCTACGACCGCGACCCGGCGACCGCGGCGCTGTCGAACCGTCGCGACATCGCGCTCCCCTCCGGCGCCGACAATCTCGAACGCGACGACAAGGGCCGGATCTGGACCGGGGCGCATCCGCAGCTGCTGAAGACCGCGGCGGCACTGTCGAAGCCGGGGCTGACGGCGCCGTCGGAGGTGCTGCGGATCGATCCGGCGTCGGGCGAGGTGAAGAGCGTCTATCTCGACGACGGCTCGCAGATCGGCCTGTCGAGCGGCGCGGCGGTCTGGAAGGACCGGCTGCTGATCGGCAGCATCGGCGGCGACTTCTTCCTCGATTGCACGCTCAAGGCCGACGGGCTTTCGGTGAAATAGCCCGCCGGCCGGGTTCTCAGGCGGCGGCGAGGTGCGCCTTGCCGCCGGTGCCTTCGGCCACCCGCGTGGCGATTCCGAGATCGGCGAGCGCGCGGGCGACCGCATCCTCGAACGGCGTCGCCTCGAAGGACGACAAAATGTCCTCGAACCGGTCGTCGGTGAGCGCGTGCGGCACCCGCCACAGGTAGGACATTTCCAGTATCTCGGACCATTGCCGCGAGACGAGGGAACCGATCCGCAGCGCCCACCAGGGCAGCGAGGCCGTTTTCATTGGCGTTCCGCGCGCCTTCTCCACCGCCGCGATCAGCTCGCGGCCGGTGACCGAATGACCGGAAAAGCGGAAATCCTCGAAGCGGCCGAGCGTCGCCCGCTTCTCGGCCAGCACCACGAAGGCGCGGGCGAGATCGGGCAGGTAGCCCCAGGAATGGACGAGGTCGAGCGGGCCGGGATAGGTGACCTTGCCCTTGGCCGCGTCCTTGGCGACGACCAGGTCGAACCAGGAGCCGGTTCCGGTGCCGCCGTAGAAATCGC
>Ga0070729_10002786_pt1 | contig 21610 bp, 20 predicted proteins | sample tdDd472_FD_66725 | JGI IMG/M metagenome (GOLD analysis project Ga0070729, IMG submission 66725) | Marine sediment microbial communities from the Atlantic coast under amendment with organic carbon and nitrate - tdDd47.2 | ecosystem: Environmental > Aquatic > Marine > Coastal > Sediment | place... | reverse complement strand
AGCCAGTGCCGGAGATTACCTACGGCTCAACTACTTACAGTTTCAGGCACTTGGGCCACTATCTCGGCATGCCTGATGCCGGGATGCCACAGGACGCCGAGTTTGTCTCGATCATTCTGGTTAAAACCGATGAAGAGGCGGTTGCGCTGCTTACCGATAAAACGGCGGACAGTCGCGAGATTGTTGTGAAACCGGTCGGGCCTCAGCTGGCAACGGTGCGCGGTGTGTCCGGTGCGACGATTCTGGGTGACGGCAGCATCGTAATTATTCTTGATGTGGCTGTGTTGGTGCGTTCGATGCCGATGGCGGCAGACACTACACCGCTTATAACCGAGGCCGAAGTTAAATATGTGCCGTTGGCGATGGTTGTCGATGACTCCATCACTATGCGTCGCGTCAGCCAGCGGCTGCTTGAACGCCATGGTTTGCGTGTTGTGACGGCGACCGATGGTATCGATGCGTTGGAGCGCGTCGAGGAAGAGATTCCCGATGTGATTCTGCTCGATATCGAGATGCCGCGCATGGACGGCTACGAGTTCGCCAGCAAGCTTCGCAACAGCGACGATACAGCGAATGTGCCTATTATTATGGTGACGTCGCGTAGTGGCGAGAAGCACCGCGCGCGTGCGATTGAGCTCGGCGTGAACGACTACTTGGGTAAACCGTATCAGGAGCAGGAAATGCTGGAGGCCGTGCGCAGTTTGCTCGGCGATAAAGCACCTGCCGACCTGTAAAGAGCTGAGTCATAATGCAGTCAACCGAAGATCTCTACAGCCTGTTGGTGCCTCTGAGCGAAGAGCGGTTAATTTTGCCGCGCGCAAGTGTTGCCGAGGTGGTCCGTTTCAGTGAATCCGAGTCCGGCGAAACCGGGCACCCTTGGTACAAGGGCACTATTCCCTGGCACGGTCGTTCCATTCCGCTGGTGTCATTTGAGGGCTTGTGCGGTGAAACAGCGGCCGAACCCGGCGGCCGAACGCGGGTCGTTGTTGTCTACGCACTCTCGCCGAATGACACTCTAACGACTTACGGGTTGTTGTCCGAAGGTTTCCCGCAAATTGTCCGCGTTAATCGCGAAGTGATATTGCAGGATCTGTCCTACAAGCCGGATGAGGCAAAGCCGGTCTTGTGCAAAATACGAATGATTAACGAGGCTGCATTGATCCCTGACCTGGAGCGGGTTGAAGCGGCGCTTCGCGAATACCAGTCGGGTGCCCGGTCGGGTGTGTCCGCAGAACCGGAAGACCCCCATACCGGGTTGCAGTAAACGTCTCGTTTACTGCTTCAGGTCACCACGGAGAAACTGAATAACGCTGAGCGCAGCCAGCGGAGCTGTCTCGGTGCGCAATATGCGCGGCCCGAGTCTGGCGCCGCGGACGCCGGCATCTGCTGCCAGACGTTGCTCTTCATCGCTGAAGCCGCCTTCCGGCCCGATTAACAAAACAATCTTGTCAGCTTCTGCGACCAGCGTATCAAGTGTGTCGCCGGCAGCGGGTGCCAGCATTACGGCAGTTGCATCGCTATCGAGACTTCCCAGTGCCGTTTCCAGAGGCTCGGGGGCAATGACGCGGGGTACGATGCTGCGCCCGCATTGTTCGCAGGCGCTGGTGGCGACTTCCTGCCAGTGTTGTATACGCTTGGCAGCCCGTTGCTCATCCAGTTTGACGACGCCGTAACGCGAGTACAGCGGGCGGATTGTATTCACACCCAACTCGGTTGCTTTCTGAATGACGGTATCCATTTTCGGCCCCTTGCCAATCACCTGCCATAGCTCGGTGGTGAGAGGTGACTCGGTGATTGATTGGCGGGGCTCGCCACAGAGCAGTTCTGCCGAGCGCTTGTCGACGGACTGCAGGGTTGCCGGAAACTCATAGCCGCTGCCGTCGAACAAAGTAACCTGATCACCGGCGCGCAGGCGCAATACTCTGGTGATGTGCCGGGCGGCGTTGCCGGACACGCTGATCACGGCATTTGCAGCCAGTGGTTCTCTGGAGAATATTCTGGGTGTGCTCATTGCCACAGAGTTTATCAGGATGACTGATTCGTGCGCTTTGGTGATACATTTAGCGCATCTGATTAAGCAACGGGAACCCTAATTCTGAAACTTTCACTGCAGCCGGGCACCGGATTGATCGCCGAGGCGCGTCAGGTCGCATCGCCGAACTGCGATGAGCGTCCGTGTGAACCGCAATTGATCGTGGTCCACGGTATTTCCCTGCCGCCCGGTGAATATGGCGGTCCTTATATAGATCAGCTGTTCACGAATACGCTCGATGCAGGCGAGCATGAGTACTTTGCCGAAATTGCAGGGTTAGAGGTGTCATCGCATTTGTTAATCAGACGCGATGGCGAACTGGTCCAGTATGTAGATCTATATCACCGTGCCTGGCATGCGGGCCGCTCCTGCTATGAAGGGCGCGAAGCCTGCAATGACTTTTCTGTAGGAGTAGAGCTGGAAGGAGTAGATGATCAGGTCTATACCGAGCAGCAGTATGCGGTGTTGCTTGATACACTGGAGCTCCTGAAACGGGAAGTACCGGGGTTGAGTGATGCAGCTGTGGTTGGTCACAGCGATATCGCACCCGGCCGCAAAACTGATCCGGGGCCGGCTTTTGACTGGCAGCGGATACCGTCTGAACTGAAGGGCGCATAGATGAACTTTTTGGCGTTGCTGCTTGGCTTGGGAATAGAGCGTTTACTTACGCATCTGTTTCACTTGCGTGAGTTTCGCTGGCTTGACCCGTTGTTCGACTGGAGTTTGCTGAAGCTGTCACGAACCAGCCGCTGGGTTGCGTCGGCCGGCATTATTGCCGTGGTGCTGCTTAGCTTGCTGCCGGTTATCCTGATCTCGCAGTTGTTGTTCGGCACCCTCGCCGACATCCCCTATTTTTTGTTTGCCGTGGCGGTGTTGCTGTTTTGCCTGGGCCCCAGGGACCTGCTAGATGAGGGCAATGACTTTTGCAACGCGATCGAGCTCGACGATACGGCCCGTGCGCGCAGCATTGCCCGCGAGCTCATTGAGGTGAAGCGCGAAGAGGGTGATGAGTTTACCGGTCTCGATGACGCTATTTACGTGCAGGCGAACAATCGCATCTTTGCAGTCGTGTTCTGGTTTGTTTTATTAGGGCCGTTGGGCGCCTGGCTGTTTCGTGTTGTTGATTTGTTGCGCCATCGTGCTGCCTGGCAACTCGTCAAACTGCGGCATGAAACTACGCAGAAAGTTACCGCCGAGCCGATTAGCGGGGCTTCGCAGACAATCTTCTATTTGCACGGTCTGCTGGCCTGGGCGCCGTCACGCTTATTGTTGTTCGGCTATATGCTTGCCGGCAGTTTCGATGGCGGTCTGCAGTCGTTGCGCAACTATTTTGCGGCAACCGGTGGCGGTCTGTTTCAGCTGCAGGTCGAAGTGCTTGGCTGGGTGGGCCAGGGTGCGTCCGGCTTCGTCCGTCCGGAGGCAACCGAATCATTCGATCAGACAGCGCGCCGCGCCGGTGCTGCGGTGGATTTGGTCCGTCGCACTCTATGGCTGATCTGGTGTCCCGTGCTCGCTATCCTGACTTTGTATGACTGGCTGGTTTAAAACCGCCAGCCGACTTCCCGGGTTCTTATTCGCGCTGACCTGCTTTGCTCTGACTGCTGCCGGTGGTTGCAGCGATGGCACTAAACCGGCGCAGTTGCCGGGCACCGGCGAAGCGCGCCGGATCGTTGCATTGGCACCATCACTGGCGGAACTAGTGTTTGCAGCAGGAGCCGGCGAGTATCTCGTCGGTACAGTTGAGTACAGTGATTTTCCGCCACCCGCCCAGATAGTGCCGCGCGTCGGCAACGCCTTTCGTGTCGATTTAGAGCGGCTCACGCAGCTACAGCCGGACCTCGTGTTGGTGTGGGGTTCGGGAAATCCGGCCGATATGCAGCTGCGTCTTAAAGAGCTTGGCTTTCCGGTGCTTACTCTGGAGCCGCGCTCTCTGGAGGATGTCGCGAAGCACGTAAGGCTGGTAGGCCGGTTCGCCGGCACGCAGAACATAGCTGATGCGGCCGCCACCGCATATTCCGACAGCTTGGCGGAGACCTTCGCCAGCTACGCTGCAGAACCGTCACAGAAAGTGTTTTTCCAGATATCTGCAGACCCGTGGTTCACAGTAAACGGGGAGCATGTAATCAGCCGGATAATCGGTCGCTGTGGTGGCATCAACGTGTTTGCCGATGCCGATGTGCTGGCACCGTCGGTATCACTTGAGGCCATCATTGCTGCAGACCCTGATGTGATCGTTGCGGCGGTGGCGCGTCGTGGCCAGACTGACTGGCAGCAGCAGTGGCAGCGGTTTGACCGCGTGTCTGCCGTGCGCAATCAGCAGCTGGTTGGTATCGAGAGTGACAAGATAAGCCGTTCCGGTTTGCGTCTTGCCGATGGCGCCCGTCAGCTTTGCAGTGCGCTTGCAGGTTTTCGCGAAGCCGGCAGTTAGTCAGTTTTTATCGTGCTGTTGCGCGACCAGAGAACCTCTGTGCCATCGTCATGGCGCGCTAATACCCGCGCAACGACAAACAGCAAATCGGAAAGCCGGTTCAAATAGTTTAGTGCTGTCGGGCTTATATCTTCTATCGTGCCTAATGTCAGTACACGCCGTTCAGCGCGTCTGCAGATGGCTCGTGCGAGGTGGCAGTTTGCAGCGGCATCGCTGCCACCGGGCAGGATGAATTCCTTTAACGGCGGCAGGTCGGTATTGAGAGCATCAAGCTCCGCTTCAAGCTTGGTGACGGTATCTTCGCCGATCATCGTATGCCCGGGGATACACAGTTCGCCGCCCAGGTTGAACAGGTCGTGCTGAATATCGAGCAGCATTGCGGCTACTTTTTCCGGAATATCTTTGGCAATGACGATACCGATCGCACTATTGAGTTCGTCTATAGTGCCGTACGCTTCTACGCGGGCGCTGTCTTTCTGCACCCGGTCACCGTTGCCCAGCCCGGTAGAGCCATCGTCACCGGTCCGCGTATAGATTTTGCTCAGTCGATTACCCATGGAGCCAGATTAAACGACGCGCGCGTTTAGTGCCAGCGGTTGCGCTGGAAGCTAGGTGGGGACCAGGGCGGCTCGCTCCTGCCCCTGAAGGCGCTCATAGGTCAGTCCGTACAGCTCGCTGATGCGTTCCGGTGTAAGCAGTTCTGACGCCGCCCCGAACTCCCAGCTGCCGTCACCGTGCAGGAACAATGCATAGTCTGCATGGCGTGCCGCCAGCAGCGGGTCATGCAGGCTGGTGAGAACTGTTTTGCCGTTAGCACGCATAGCCTCAATTCGCGCCATCAGCTCAAGCTGATGATGCGGGTCGAGATGATTTGAGGGTTCATCCAGTAACCAGATATCAGGGTTTTGGACGCGCATTGCGGCGAGTGCGACGCGCCGGCGTTCACCACCGGACAGGCTGGTCACAATGCGGGATTCCATTTCGAGTAAACCGAATTCGTCGAGGGCCTGCCGGGCAGCCTCGATGTCGTCGTTGCTTTCCCAGCGCCACATGCCTAAACGGGCATAGCAGCCCATCAGTACCATCTCCAGCACGGTTACCGGAAACGCATCCTTGTAGGATTGCAGCAACAGCCCCAAACGTCTTGCAACATCGGCTCTTGAGAACTGCTGTAAAGGCTGCCCGTCGAGCAGAACACTGCCACTATCGACTGCTCGCAGGCCTGCCAGTGTGTGCAGTGTCAGCGTCTTGCCGGTGCCGTTCAGGCCGAGCATAACGGTAACGGCGTTCTCGGGAAGTTGCAGCGACAGGTCGCGCACCAGAGTCCTGCCCGGGACGGCTATTGTCAGGTTGTTGCATTGGAGGCTGGCTGGCATTGGACTCGGTATTCGCTGGTGAGTGGCAATGTTACCCAAATTTCCCGGGTGGCATGATGCCCGTGTGACAGGCTTGGGCTTCTACCGGTTTCTTATTGGGTTCTGTCAGGCATAAAAAAACCCCACCGGAGAAGGTGGGGTTTACGGGTTATTGTTGTTGTCGCGAATTCGGTTTCTTTGTGGACTTGTTGTTGTTGTTATTGTTGCTTCCGGTTTTCTTCTACTTATTGTTCTTTTTATTCTTCTGATCCGTCCTTCTGGCTTCGATGTCTGTAATCAGATTTCGAAAGTCGTCCACTGAAACCTTTATTGTGCGCACTGTTAAATAAGCAATAGCCGTGCCAACATTGATAAAGATATTTTTAAACAAAGACTTATGAATTCTTGCTAAAGGGTTGAAGTGTATTATTGCTGCGTTCTGTCACTATTCCCGACACCCTTGCTGCGGGGCGGATTTGCCCGCCATGGCTGCAAGCCCAGTCAAGCCGGTCACTTCAGGACACGGGACAACGCCTGCAGATAGTGAGCACACGGAGCAAAGAATCCCACCCGGAGGTCAAAAAGGCGTGAAAAGGAGCTTTTTGGCTCCACTTTGCGAACGATTTGTAATAAAAATCGACGTGTGCGCACTAAACTGGTGCAACAGAGCCGTTCGGGAGAGCGCTGGAACTTGAATTAGGGCTGCAGGCGCTGCGGGTTCTTCCATGCGGCGGCTTCAATGGCGGCATCGTTTGCAACTAATGCCAGTTGCCGCTCCCAACGACCGCGGTCATGCAGCCGTGATTCGCGGCTGATCCATAGCTCCACACTCTGCAACCACAGCCGGTAGCCGCCCCAGTGCGACGGGCGGGGCACCGGTTCATCACCAAACCGCTGTTCTGCCTCATTGAAGCGCTGTTTCAATGCCGCCCGAGACGCCACCGGCTGGCTTTGATCGCTGGCCCAGGCACCAATCTGGCTGCCACGATCACGGCTCGCAAAATACGCATCGCTCTCTTCATCCGGCGATTTCAACAGTATGCCCTGCGCACGAACCTGCCGGCCCAGCGAATCCCAGTGCATCGAAATTGCACCGGCGGAGTTTGCTTCTATCTCTACCCCTTTCGGCGACTGATAGTTAGTGTAGAAAACGATATAGCCAAGTTCAGTGTTCAGCTCCTTGGCAAGCACTACCCGCACGTCCGGTTGGCCGCTTGCATCGACGGTAGCCAGAGACATGGCATTGGGGTTAGGCCGATCGGTTTTGGCTGCAGCTTCGTCCAGCCATGCTGCAAGCAGTGGCATCGGGTCAACCGGAAGCGGTTCGGGCAGGAGTTCCATAGTCAGCACGCTCTAGTCGGAGAAATGAATGACCGAACGGATACTTTTGCCTTCGTGCATCAGGTCGAATGCCTCGTTGATGCGCTCCAGTGGCAAGTCATGCGTGACCATTTCGTCGACTTTGATGTCGCCCGACAAGTACCGGTCGACATAGCCGGGCAATTCACTGCGGCCTTTGACACCACCGAACGCTGTACCGCGCCATACGCGACCGGTAACCAGCTGGAACGGGCGGGTAGAGATTTCCTGACCGGCTCCGGCCACTCCGATAATCACCGACTCGCCCCAGCCTTTATGACAGCATTCCAGTGCGGACCGCATGAGGTTGGTGTTGCCAACACACTCGAAGGAATAGTCGACACCGCCGTTGGTGATCTCGACGATTGCTTCCTGAATGGGTACATCGTAATCGTTGGGATTGATGCAATCGGTAGCGCCCAGCGCCTTCGCCATCTCGAACTTGTCAGGGTTTACGTCGACCGCGAGTATTCTCTCGGCACCCGCCATGACTGCGCCCTGAATGACGCTCAGCCCGATACCGCCAAGCCCGAAGGCTGCAACAGATGCGCCGGGTTCGACCTTCGCGGTATTCAGTACTGCGCCTATGCCGGTGGTAATGCCGCAACCGAGCAGACAGATTTTGTCCAGAGGTGCCGCCTCATTAACTTTGGCCAGAGCGATCTCCGGCACCACGGTGAACTCGGAAAAGGTTGAGGTGCCCATGTAGTGAAACAGTTGTTTTCCATTGTGGGAAAACCGGCTGCTGCCGTCGGGCATCAGACCCTGACCCTGCGTAACGCGAATGGCCTGACACAAGTTTGTTTTGCCTGAGGTGCAAAAACTGCACACACCGCACTCAGGCGTATACAAGGGGATTACGTGATCGCCGGGTTTGAGGTTGGTTACGCCTGCGCCGACTTCCTCGACAACGCCGCCACCCTCGTGGCCGAGTATCGACGGAAACAACCCTTCCGGGTCGGCCCCTGACAGTGTGAATGCATCGGTATGACAAACGCCCGTGGCGACAATCCTTACCAGCACTTCGCCCTCTTGAGGGCCCGCGACGTCAATTGTTTCAATGGACAGTGGCTTGCCTGCTTCCCAGGCTACAGCGGCGCGTGATTTCATGGTTTCTCCTGCAACGTCCGGTGCGGTTGCCCAACCGGTTACGTATTCTTGTTCGTTAGATTCGGCTTATGACGCTATTCGGCCCCAGCGCAGAGAGTATAAGCAATAGATGCTTGCAGTTGGCAGTGCCTTCAGCCTCCGGTGACCGAAAAGCGGTAAGGGGCTGTCGTTAATTCAGCTCTGCGCGTATAGAATGCGGTTTGGCAGCTCTTTCCGGCAAATATCCGGCCGGTTTCTACCTTCTTAAAGCAATCGTGATTAAGTTATGGATTTAGCAAAACTGCGAGAACGTCTGACCGATGTCGACCGGCAATTGCTGGAACTGATAGCCGAACGTCAGGCGATTGTCGATGAAGTCGGCAGTTTGAAGCGCTCTGAAGGTCGTGCGACGCGTGACTATGCGCGTGAAAAAGTCGTAATCGACGGCGCGCGTGAGCAGGCAGTTGAGCTGGGTGTCGACCCGGATGTTGCTGAACACCTGATGGCGATGCTGATTCGCTCCTCCCTCACCAAACAGGAAAGGGCACGGGTTAAGGCAGAAGGACAGGGCTCAGGCCGCAAAGCATTGGTCATCGGCGGCGCCGGCAAGATGGGGCAGTGGTTCGTCAACTTTTTGGACTCGCAGGGCTTCGATATCACCATCGCAGATCCGGGCGGCGCGATTGAGGGCGTTGAGGTTGTTAGCCGCTGGCAGGATGCCGGCAATGAATTTGCGGTAACCGTAATAGCTACGCCGTTGAGCGCTACAGCCGGTGTCCTCGAAGAAATGGCTGATAGCGGCTGGCAGGGGCTGGTGTTTGACGTCGGCTCGCTGAAATCGCCATTGATCAGCGGTCTGCGCCGCCTGGCTGATGCCGGTTGCAAGGTGACGTCGGTACACCCGATGTTTGGCCCTGATGCAGAGCTGTTGTCGGATAAGCACGTGCTGTTTCTCGATGCGGGCTCGGCAGAGGCAACAGCGGAAGCGCGCAGGCTGTTCGCCTCCACTATGGCGATGCAGACCGAAATGTCGCTGGAAGACCACGACCGTCTGATCGCTTATGTGTTGGGCTTGTCACACGCGCTCAATATCGCATTTTTCAGTGTGTTGGCTGACAGCGGTGAAGAAGTGCCGCGGCTGGCAAACATCTCCAGCACAACTTTTGATGCGCAGTTGGATGTGGCCACCCGGGTCGCGCACGAGAACCCGCACCTGTACTTTGAAATCCAGTCGCTGAATGACTTCGGCCAGGAGCCTTTGCAGGGGTTGCTGACGGCCGTGACGAGGATTGCCGACATTGTTAAGGCAGGCGATGAGCAGGCATTTGTGAAACTGATGGAATCCGGTCGGGCCTATCTCGACACTCGCGGCGATTAGCTACGCAAACTCAAGCCGCAACCGGCTGACTCTTTCTCAACAGCAGTAAAAACAGCGGTACGCCAATCGCAGCTGTGATGGCGCCCACCGGCAATTGCTGGGGCGCGACTATAGTGCGGGAGACAAGGTCTGCCAGAACCAATAACGTGCCACCCGCCAGGGCGGAGCAGGGCACGACAATGCGGTGATCTGCGCCGGTGACCAGACGTACCAGATGCGGTATGACCAGCCCGACGAAGCCGATGGTTCCCGCAGTCGTTACCGCAATGGCGGTAAGTAAAGAACTCAGGAAGTACAGACTGGTGCGCAGTGGCACAACGGCCACACCCAGCAAAGAAGCCTGCTGTTCTCCGGTAGCGAGTACATTCAGTGATCTGGCCAGAGCCAGGCCCGCAATAATTGCGAATGCAGCTGCAAGCAGTGATGGCCAGGGGTTCGAGATATAAGAAAAATCACCCATGAGCCAGAACAGCATGCCGCGCAGGTTGGTGTCGGGTGCGAGGGCCAGTAGCAAAGTAATCAGAGCACCCCAGCCTGCAGCTGCAACCACACCGGTGAGCAGTAGCCGGCCAGTTGTCCAGGCACCGTCGGAACGTGCCAGCGCGAATACCAGCAAGGTGCTGCCCAGCGCGCCGCAGAATGCGAACACGTCGAGTAGCAAGCCGGAAATACCCAGCGTCATTGCTGTGAGTGCTGCCGCAGCGGCGCCACCGGAGGTGCCCAATATGTAAGGGTCAGCCAGCGGGTTTCGCAACAAAACCTGCAGCAATACCCCGGCAATAGCGAGAGCAGCCCCTGTGCCGAATGCCGTCAGTGCTCTGGGGAAGCGTAAATCACGGATTAGTTCGGCCAGCATTGGGTCACCGGCGCCATTGAGGCTTTGCCAGGCATCGGTTATCGACAGCGATGAACTGCCCATGGATACGGCGAGCAGCAGCGACCCGAGCGCTGCGCAGATCAGCAGCAGGAGAAATAGTACGCCGGGGAGTGTTTTGGACATCGCGTTGCGGTTCGCAGATTAGTTCTAAATTAAAGAGGCATTGCTGCCGCTGATAATGACACCGTGACAGCATAATTGCGATTGTGAAACAATGTGCCGACTTCGAAACCCTTCGAACCCGCTTCCGGAACATATGGACCATATAGATAAAGACGGCTTTCGCGCCAACGTAGGCATCATCATTTCCAATGATGCCGGACAGTTGCTGTTGGGCGGTCGTGCCGGGAACTCCGGTTGGCAGTTCCCGCAGGGCGGTATTCTGGTTGATGAGTCCCCCGAGGAGGCTCTTTATCGTGAGCTTCAGGAAGAAGTAGGGTTGTTGCAAGACCATGTTGAAGTGCTGGGGGTCACAGAAAGTTGGGTGAAATACAGACTGCCGTCAAAGTTCGTGCGGCGGGATTCGAAACCCCTGTGCATCGGACAGAAACAGCGCTGGTTTGTGTTGCGCTTGCTGGCTACTGAAGACAAGTTGCGGTTTGATGCAACAAATGAGCCGGAATTTGATCGCTGGCGTTGGGTTGAATACTGGCGCCCGGTTAAGGAAGTGGTCTATTTCAAACGCCGGGTTTACGTGCATGCACTGCGCGAACTCGGCCCATTGGTTTTCCCTGATGGTGTTCCGCCGCAGCCGCGCTGGTGGCCACGCGATTGGATAGCTGACCCGGATACCTAGTGCTAGAGCTATAGATGAATCGACCCCGTGTAATTGTTAGTCGCTCGCCGCAAAAGTATTTGCGGCTGATTTACGCTGCGTTATTTGTTGCATTGCTATTGCTGCTGATAGCGGCATATGAACTCGGGCAAAGCAATGCAGGGTTTAATCGCCTTGAGGCACTGGGAGATATTGCATCACTCGATGGCGAGTTGAGCGATACCAGCGATGAGGTCCGTGAGCTGCGGGAGCGGCTCGCAATACTTGAGACTGCTGCCAGGGTCGACAAGGAAGCGTATGCGTTGGTCGAAAACGAGCTGGTCGATTTACGTAGCCAGATTATGGAACTTGAGGAAAACCTGGCTTTCTATCGCGGCATAGTCGCGCCGGATGATGCCAAGGGTGTGCAGGTTCAGGAGTTGCTGCTGACCAGCTCCGGAGACAAGGTGCGTTTGCGGTTATTTCTGACTCAGGCCCTGCGCAGTGACAAGCCGATTTCCGGTCAGGTCAGTATTGAGGTTGCAGGTATCCAGGACGGCGCTTTGGTGCTGCTGCCGCTTGCGCAACTTGCCAGTGACGCAGGTCTCAAAACGCCGATTCGCTTCCGCTTCCGCTATTTTGAGGAAATCGCCGCCGAACTCACTGTTCCCGAGGGTTTCAGACCTACCGAGGTGCGCATCAGTGCCCGGCCGGACGGCCAAAAGGCCAAAACTGTGGAAGAGTCCTTCGTTTGGGGCGTTAAAGCGGAGTAATCTTTCCGTTCATTATGTGTAATCCCTGCGTGCACGGGCGTTGCGTCAGGGGAAGAGATTCCAGGAGTTAGATCATGTTTGGCGGGAATAAGGACAAAGCATCAGGTGGTAGCGGTAACCAGTCTCTGATCGGGATTGAGTCGCGGATTGAGGGCAACCTGAATTTCAGCGGTGAATGCTATGTAGATGGCACTGTTAAAGGCGATGTGTCTTCCGGTAAAGCTGAGAAGGCTTACCTGAGTGTCAGCGAAGGTGGCTGTATTCAAGGCAATGTGTACGTGCCGGTGCTGGACCTGAGCGGCAAGATTGAAGGCGACGTCTACGTGAGCGACAAGGCCGTATTTGGTGCGACGGCCAAGGTTGTCGGTAACGTACATTACAATCTGATCGAGATTGCTGCAGGCGCCGAGATCAACGGCCAGTTGATCCATGACGAGCCAAAACCTCAGGCAGCCGAAGCTCCGAAGGCAGCAAAAGCATCGAAAGCCGAAGCCGAGTCATACTATGAGACTGAGGCTACACAGAAGGCGGGCTAAACCGGCTGTTTAGTAAATTCACGCCACTGTAGTAGAATAGGTCTAAACCGGTACCGGCGAGGTGTCTTCGTCGGTATCTTGCATTTTAACTCCCGTAACCAACAGGTATTGCCAAGTGGCTACTGAACCAACCAGTTATGATCCTGCCGATGAAGGCATCGTATTCACTGATGCTGCTGCGAAAAAGGTCGGCGAATTGATTCAGGAAGAAGAGAACCCTGAGTTGAAGTTGCGGGTGTTTATATCGGGTGGTGGCTGCTCCGGTTTTCAATACGGTTTTACTTTCGATGAGGAAACTCAGGACGGTGATACCAGCGTTGAAAATGATGGGGTGACGTTGCTGATCGACCCGATGAGCTTTCAGTACCTGGTCGGCGCCGAAATTGACTACAAAGACGACATCAGTGGCGCGCAGTTTGTTATCCGCAATCCGAACGCAGAGACGACCTGCGGCTGCGGGTCTTCGTTCTCAGTTTAGGTTTTTTTACCAGCACAGCGGGTTTGTTCCGGCCCTGCTCAGCGCCATTTAGAGCGTCATGTTTGGTAGCATTGGCTTATACCTTCTTGTGGTAGGCCGTCACGTTGTCCCCTAAGTCCAAGCAAACAGATGTAACTACCCTCGTTCGCGAAGAATTATCTATAGTGAGCGAGGAACTGTCTGATAGCTTTCCCGATGGTAACTTCGCCTCCGTCGATCTTGGTTCCAATAGCTTTCACCTGATTGTTGCCCGATTTAATCAGGGCCAGCTCACTGTTATCGACCGCCTGCGCGAAATGGTGCAACTTGCAGCGGGTCTCGATAAGCGCAACCGGCTTGATCCGGAGGCTCAAGAGAGAGCACTGCAATGCTTGTCGCGGTTTGGCGAGCGCTTGCGCGACATCCCGCCGGATCAGTTGCGGGTTGTCGGCACCAACACACTCAGAAAAGCCCGCGACAGCGGCCGCTTTATGCAAGAGGCCTGCGAACTGCTTGGCCACAGCATCGACATCATTTCAGGTACCGAAGAGGCGCGACTGGTTTATCTGGGCGCTGTCAGCAGCTTGCCCGCGATCGACGGCAAACTTCTGGTTGTTGATATAGGCGGTGGCAGCACCGAGATTATTGTCGGTGAGGGTGTGCGGCCCGCGACGCTGGATAGCCTGTATATGGGGTGCGTCTCCTTTACCCGCAAGTTTTTCCCCGGCGGCAAGCTGTCCCGCAGGCGCTTTCAGAAAGCGCGTCTTGCCGCCCGTCTCGAACTGCGACCGGTTGTTGCCACGATTAAACGATATTCGTGGAACGAAGCTGTGGGTACTTCCGGTACCGCCCGGGCGGTGGCCGCTGTTCTTGAGTTGAACGGCTTGTCCGAAGAAGGCATCACATTGGGCGCAATGAAAAAATTGATGCGGATGATGATCAAGGCCGGGCATATTGATGAGTTGCAACTCGAGGGCTTGTCTCCCGAGCGTTCCAGCGTATTTGCCGGCGGGTTGGCGATACTCATAGAGGTATTCGCTGCGTTGGGCATAAAGCAGATGGCTGTCGCAGAGGGGTCGTTGCGCGAAGGTATTCTGCATGATCTTGTGGGTCGTTATCGCGATGAGGATGCCAGGGTAGCGACAGTAAATGCCATGAGCTTGCGTTATCACGTTGATCAGGCTCAGGCTGCGCGGGTGCAACGCACTGCGATGGAGATGCTTGATCAGGTGTCGGACAGCTGGAACCTGAAGACAACCGAGAGCAGGAATCTGCTGAGCTGGGCTGCTTTGCTTCACGAGATCGGTTTTGATATTGCGCATTCACGCTATCAGCGCCACGGCGGATACTTGTTGCAGCATTCCGAGATGCCGGGCTTCACGCGGCGTGAACAGTTGCTGCTGTCATGTCTGGTCAGTTTGCATCGGCGAAAAATCCGTGAGGATGTCCTTGAAGAAACCGGCAGTGACCGGAAAGAGATTGTGCGATTAGTAGTGTTGCTGCGCCTTGCGGTGCTGCTAAACAGGAGCAGGGCTCCGGATCAGGAAATGCCGGTTAGTATCGCTGCCCGCAGCTCAAAAATAACGCTCCGTTATCCGCCCGGCTGGCTGCATGATAACCCGTTAACCCGCGCAGATCTGGCTAGTGAACGCAGGTTTCTGAAGATTATCGGGATGCGCATGCGGGTAGAGGCTGTCGAAGAATGACGGCTTCGGGCTTAGCCGTTAACGCGTTCTTATGAATGAGAGTTGCTCAATGACTCTCGCTGAGCATGTTAAGAAAGTGAGTTTGCGAAGAAAACGCGTCTGAATCGAATTCGTGCTTTGTCGGCGGGGTGTAACTGCCATCCGAATTGAGAGTCCAGGCCTTCAGGTTGTCCTTTAGGTAGGCCTGCAGGTCATCTTTGATTCGTTGTTTGATAGCCGGTGTCTCGATAGGGAAGCAGACCTCCACACGACGGAACATGTTTCTGTCCATCCAGTCAGCACTGGAACACATCAAAATATCGTCTCCGCCAGCGCGAAAGTAATACACACGGGAGTGTTCCAGAAAGCGTCCGACTATTGAGCGCACCCGGATGTTATCGGAGAGCCCTTCAACTCCCGGCCGGAGGCAGCAGATGCCGCGGACTATCAGGTCGATCTCAACACCTGCTTGCGACGCGGAATACAATGCCCGGATGATCTCCGGTTCAACCAGCGCATTGAGTTTGGCAATAATCTTGCCTTTACGCCCGTCGCTAGCATGCCCGACTTCTGCTTCGATCAGTTCGATCAGTTTGCTGTGCAGTGTAAACGGCGCCTGTATCAGTTTATGCAGCGGCGGTGATTCCATCATGCTGGTCAGCTGCAGAAAAATCTGATGGGCATCTTCGGTCATCTGCGGGTCGGCAGTGAAGAGGCTGTAGTCGGTGTAAACGCGGGCCGTTTTGTCATGGTAGTTGCCGGTGCCCAGGTGCGCATAGCGCATCAGCTTGCCCTGTTCGCGGCGCACGATGAGCGCCATCTTGCAGTGGGTTTTAAAGCCGACAATGCCATAGACAACATGTGCCCCGGCTTCTTGCAGCCGGTTGGCGAGAGCGATATTGGCGGCCTCATCAAAGCGGGCGCGCAGCTCGATTAAAACCGTAACTTCCTTGTTAGCCTGCGCGGCTGCGATCAGGTGTTCCACAATCGGCGAATTAGGGCCGGTTCTGTAGAGTGTGCACTTCACCGAGATTACTTGCGGGTCCTGCGATGCGGAACGGATCAACTCGAGCACGGGCCTGAAGGATTCGTATGGATGATTCAGCAGTATGTCTCCCTGCTGCATCATGGAGAACATGCCGACATCGGGCAGGTTTTGCAGCGGTAAACCGGGCTGCAAAGGCGGGTACCTGAGCTCGTCCATCCCCGGTGACTCGTAGATCGCCATTAGGCGATTCAGATTGACGGGGCCGTCGACCTGAAACAGGTCTTCCTGAGTTAAATCGAAATGCGCCAGCAGATAGTCTGTTAGTGACGCCGGACAATCGCTGGCGATCTCAAGGCGCACGGCGGCACCGTAGCGGCGCGCGGCGAGTTCGCCCTCAAGAGCGGCCATCAGGTTGTCGACTTCTTCGTCATCGACGTACAAATCGCTGTTGCGGGTGACGCGGAACTGGTAGCAGCCTTTGATTTCCATTCCGTGAAACAGGTCTTCGACAAAGGCATGAATGATCGATGACAGGAACACGTAGTCGTTGTTGTCGGGGCCGCTTAATTCGGGCGGTAACTGGATAATTCGAGGCAACAGCCGCGGTGCCTGAACAATTGCGCGTTTGCAGGGCCTGCCGAAAGCATGGATGCCCTCGAGGCCAACGATAAAGTTCAGGCTCTTGTTCAGTATTCTCGGAAACGGTCGGGCGGAGTCCAGTGTAATGGGGCTGAGCGCAGGCTCGATCTCGCGATGGAAGTAGGCGTACAACCACTCGCGTTGGTCTGCCGACCAACTGCCACGGCGGATAAAGCGAATGCCCGTTTGTTCAAGCGCAGGCAGAATCTCTTCATTCAGCTGCTGGTACTGGTCGGTGATCAGTTGCGCCGACAGTGTGCGTATCGCATTGAGAATTTGCTGTGGTGTCAGCATGTCGGGCCCGGGTGCCCCAAGCCCCGCTTCGAGCCTTTGTTTGAGCCCGCTTACCCGAATCTCAAAAAACTCATCCAGATTTGTTGAGACGATGCACAAAAACTTCAGCCGTTCGAGCAACGGGACATCAGTATTTTTTGCCAACGACAAAACCCGCCGGTTGAATTCCAGCGAGCTGATCTCCCGATTGATATAGAAATCGGGTGTTTTGAGGTTCAGAGCATCCATATTGGTTGTCAGCCAGACTGACGCAGTGGTCTTTTAGTGGGAGCGCGACCGTCTTATTATTTTGTTGGGCGAAGAGTTCGGCACGCGACCCAAGAAGGTAGCTTAGACCGAGTATATGACGGATTTGTGACAGAAGCTGTGAGCAAAACCCCGTATAAGGGCGCGAACCGTCAGACAGGTTCGAAAATGTTGCCTAGCAGCACGGAGGCATTTGCGCCTGTGACGCTCGGCAGATTGCCGGCTTGCCCGTCAAGGCGGGCTTTGGCCAGCCAGGCGAAGGCTGCAGCTTCGACCCAGTCGGGGCCAATGCCCCAGTGCCGGGAGTCATGCACCGGTGCGGGGGCGATCAGCTGCGTTAAGCGCTGCATCAGGTGAGTGTTGTGGGCGCCGCCGCCGCAAACGGCTACGGCTGCAGGTTGATACGGCACTAATGCATCCGCAATGCAGCGTGCAGTGAACTCACACAGTGTTGCCTGGATATCTTCGGGGGGCAGATCGGTTTTTACTGCTGGAAGGTGCTGCTCCAGCCAGCCCAGATGAAAGTGCTCGCGCCCGGTGCTTTTGGGCGGGGGTAATTGGAGCCATGGGTCGCTCAACAACGCATCGAGAAGGCTGCCGGCAACACTGCCAGTCGCTGCCCAATCGCCATTGCTGTCAAACGGTTTGTCGCGATGCTTGCGGCTCCATTCGTCCATCAGGCAATTACCCGGTCCTACATCGAAGCCGATAACGTCGACGTCCGGAGCAAGAATTGTAATGTTGGCAATGCCGCCTATATTCACCGCCGCCCGGACCTCGTCTGCGCTGCCGAATGCTACCCGGTGAAACGCAGGGGCGAGCGGCGCACCTTGTCCGCCGGCATCCATGTCTGCTTGCCGGAAATTACCGACAGTGGTGATGCCGGTCAGGTTCGCCAGCAACTGCGGATTGCCGATTTGCACCGTATAGGCCGGCTCGGCATCCGGATAGTGGCCGATTGTCTGGCCGTGGTTACCGATAGCGACAATGTCAGCTGCTGTCGTGTTGCTTGCTGCCAGCAGCTTCGTTACCGCGTCGGCATAGCAATGTGCCAGTTGGTCATGTAGCTCGCCGGCGTCTTCTATCGTGATTTGGCGCCCTGCTGACTGAGCGACGAGTGCTGCGAGTCGCTCATACGTTTCGTCAGAATAGGTATGTTCCAGAGTAGCCAGAATCTTTAAACCGGAGTCGGCACTAGTAACCAAAGCAGCATCGATGCCGTTCAGGCTGGTGCCGGACATCAGGCCTATATAGAGATTGGATTGCACGGTCGGCGACCAGCAGCCGGGTTAGTTGCTGTTGGTGGCTGAGCTGTTGCTGGCCAACATTTGACGCTGTGAGTTCAGGCGGTCGACCAGCGGCTGCGAGATTCGGCGGAAGTCTGCGAGGTAGGCCGGGTCGATGGGTTTGGCGGCCGGCAGTTTGACCGTGCGCGGATTCATGTGAACGCCGTTCTTACGATACTCGTAATGCAGGTGCGGTCCCGTGGCGAGACCGCTGGAACCGACGTAACCGATGATCTGCCCTTGCCTGACACGGGCGCCGGATTTGGCGGCGCGGGAGAATTTGTCCATGTGCGCGTAGAGCGTTGTGATGTTGCCGCCGTGGCTCAGTATTACTGTGTTGCCATAGCCGCCTTTAACACCGCGGAAGTCTACCTTGCCGTCACCCGCAGCCTTAATAGGTGTGCCGCGACCCGCTGCGTAGTCGACGCCTTTGTGCGCACGAATAGTGTTCAGGACCGGATGCCGGCGGTTCGGATTAAAGTTGGAGCTGACCCGGAAGACATCCAGCGGTGCCCGCAGGAATGCTTTGCGCATATTCGCGCCATCGGGCGAGTAGTAGTTGACGCGACCTTCAGGGTCTTCGAAACGCACGGCGACGAAGCTGTCCCCCTGATTGATGAACTGGGCAGCGACGATATCGCCCGGCCCCATGTTTTTGCCATCGCGCCAAAGTTCATCGTAAATAACGACAAACTCGTCACCGCGACGTACTTCCAGAATAAAGTCGATATCCCAGCTGAACAGGCCGGCCAGTTCCATGATGATTTTCGGCGGCAGACCTGCTGCTTCACCCGCCAGATACAATGAATCTTCGATGCGCCCGCTGGCTTCGACTGGACGGTGTTCAATAGCGTTCTTGAAGACTTCCGCAGTGTATGTTTCACCATCCAGCGTTACCGCAAGGCTTTCCCAAAGGTCGATTTCACGGTGCACAGCGGTAATCTCCCCCTTCTGGTGGAAGACCTCCAATTGGTCGCCCGGGCGAATCATGCGCAAGTGCTCTTTCGCGAGCTTCAGGTTCATGATGCTATGCAGGTCGCTGATGCTCAGGTCATTGCGGCGAAACAATCTATCGAGCGTATCGCCGGAACGGACTGTCAAAACAATGCGTTCTTCATCGGCGGGCATTAAGGTATTTTTCGGCAGTGCGACTGATGGCAGCGATGCGGTTGTCTGCGCCGGTTTGGTGTTGGCCGGTATGAGTATCGGTAGCGGCTTTTCGGCAGGTGTCGAATCTTTAGCGGGCAACGGTAGAGATTTGGCAATGACTTGCGGTTCTTCCACCGGGGTGATGACTTCGGGAGCCACGATTTCGGCCGCAACAAGCTCTTCTTCGGCTTCAACTGCCGGTTCGTCATCGGGCAGCATTAATAACAGAGCAATCAGTGGCAGGGTAATACCGCCGATCAGCCAGCGGTAACGTCCTGTGGAGAGGATATTGCGGGGTGCAGTGGCACCGGCATCCTGTCCGGTACCGTTTTTGTAATCACGCATCAGAGGTCCGCCGGAACTCATAACTACCCCGCTCGCGCTCCAGCCACGGCAAACCGAGGCCGCAGATAGCGCAAACAACATTCACAACAACATGCCGCAGGTAAATCATCGCAAATGCCCGTCATTCGCGATATCCCACCAGACTAACAGTCTGACATAACGGCTAACGGTTTGATTATCATTCGGACAGCCAGTGCGGTCAATGTGTTAGCTAGCAGTTGTCGACCAAAGGCTGCTTATTCTGTATTCTCGGCGCGCCTGCTAGTCTTGAATTAACCGGATTAATTGCCGGAATTAGGCGTAATACACGAAATTCAGGGGTTTGGAATGAAATCTGCGGCAGAACAGTTGCCCGAACTGGAACGCGGCACCGAAGAGATTCTGGTGGCTGAAGACCTCAAGAAGAAGCTTGAGGAAGGCCGACCGCTGCGGATCAAGGCCGGCTTCGACCCGACGGCACCCGATTTGCACCTGGGTCACACGGTACTTATTAACAAGCTGCGGAGTTTTCAGGAGCTAGGCCACGAAGTCATCTTCCTGATTGGCGACTTTACGGGGATGATCGGTGACCCCACCGGCAAGAATGCCACCCGGCCGCCGCTGACCAAAGATGAAGTGCTGGCCAATGCCGAAACTTATAAAGAGCAGGTTTTCAAGATCCTTGACCCGGCAAAGACCCGCGTAGTCTTTAATTCCGAGTGGATGGGGCAGATGTCTGCCGCCGATCTGATTGCCTTGGCCTCAAAGCATACGGTGGCCCGCATGCTGGAGCGTGATGACTTTAATAAGCGTTACACCTCCGGTAAGCCGATTGCCGTGCACGAGTTCCTTTACCCGCTGGTACAGGGCTACGATTCCGTAGCACTAGAGGCAGATGTAGAGCTGGGTGGTACCGATCAGAAGTTTAATCTGTTGGTTGGCCGGCAGTTACAGCAGGCCTGGGGTCAAACTCCGCAGGTTGTAATGACGTTGCCGCTGCTCGAGGGGCTCGACGGCGTCAATAAGATGTCGAAGTCGCTGGATAACTACATAGGTATTACTGATGCGCCCGAGGAGATGTTCGGCAAGGTCATGTCGGTCTCCGATGACCTTATGTGGCGCTACTTTGAGCTTTTAAGCTTCCGCTCTCTGGAGGACGTTGCTGCGCTGCGAGAAACAGTGGCGGACGGGGCTAACCCCAGAGACGTCAAATTTGAGCTCGGGCAGGAATTGGTAGCCCGCTTTCATGGTGATGCTGCAGCACAAAAAGCCCAGGAAGCCTTTATTAAGCGCTTCCGCGGTGGCGAAGTCCCGGATGAAATGCCCGAATTCGACCTGCCGGCCGACGGTTCCGGGCTCGGTGTGGCCAATGTTTTGCGTCAATCCGGGCTGGTTTCCAGCAACTCTGAAGCCTTCCGGATGATCCAGCAGGGCGCGGTAAAGATGGACGGCGACAAGATCACTGACAAGGGGCTTGAAATTTCCTCCGGAAACACTCATATTTTCCAAGTCGGCAAACGGAAATTCGCTAGGGTTTCAATTACTTAGCGCGTGCAGCAAAACGCTGTTAAAAAAAAGTAAAAAAACTTTGCCAAATGCGTTGACGGGTTACAGCCCCTCTGTATAATGCGCCCCTCGCTCGCGCTGAAGCCGCGGGCGTTTTGCTCTTTAACAACTCGAACAGATAATTTGTGTGGGAGCTCGCATCCCGGTTTAAACAATGACCGAGATGAGAGTGACCGAACAATTTCTTAACTCAATTATAGATTGACGTCAGAAAGAGTTCGGGATCTTGATTCAACAGCTCAAAAAATTGAACTGAAGAGTTTGATCCTGGCTCAGATTGAACGCTGGCGGCATGCCTAATACATGCAAGTCGAACGGTAACGGACCGCTGTGATCCCTTCGGGGTGAACTTGGTGCCGACGAGTGGCGGACGGGTGAGTAATACTTAGGAATCT
>Ga0070729_10002785_pt1 | contig 21611 bp, 20 predicted proteins | sample tdDd472_FD_66725 | JGI IMG/M metagenome (GOLD analysis project Ga0070729, IMG submission 66725) | Marine sediment microbial communities from the Atlantic coast under amendment with organic carbon and nitrate - tdDd47.2 | ecosystem: Environmental > Aquatic > Marine > Coastal > Sediment | place... | reverse complement strand
ACACAAGCTGGGGCAGAATTCCGAATGGTGAAGGAGAGTTTAAAACTCTTTATACAATAACCCAAGATGCAGAGAATGTCGACAACACTGGCGATATTCCAGCTTCCGGTTTGTGTCCAGATGATGACGAGGATACAGTACGCCCCGAAAACTGGGAAAAACTCAGTCATTGCAAGGGTGTAGACCCAGATTACGACCAGCTTTTTGACGACACAGTTGTTAATCGAATTGATATCATAGTTTCCGCTTCTGACTACGAAGATACCATGGACGATCTGGAGAGCATCTATGGCAATACTCATCCGATGAAAAGCACTGACGAAGACATCATTGTCAATGCTCCACCCGATGGTCCTCCAGATGATCCAAACCAGAGCAGTAGCGATCCTATGTGGGTTCCAGTTACGGTGAAGTACAATAATGCTACATGGGAATATGTTGGAATGAGATACAAGGGTAACTCATCCCTCAGAAGTGCATATCAGTCTGGCGTAAAAAAACTCTCTTTCAGGCTTAATTTTGACAAATACGAAGATGATCATCCAGCATATGCCGATCAGAGATTCTTCGGATTTAAAAAGATGACATTTTCCAATGGCTATAATGATAACAGCTTAATGAGAGATAAGCTCGCCGCGGATATTTTCAGAGCCGGTGGTGTTCCTGCTGCTCGTGGTTCTTTTGTAAGAATTTACGTTGATTTTGGACAGGGCTCAACATATTTCGGACTCTACACCATGATCGAAGATCCTTCAGATGAAATGCTGGATCAGCAATTTGAGGATGGTAGTGGAAATCTGTATAAACCTGATGGTACAGGTGCTGCATTCGGTACATTTGATGAAAGTAGTTTCGAAAAGAAAACCAATGAGGACGACTCCGACTGGAGTGATGTTAAAGCCGTCTTTAGCGCCTTACATGCCAACACAAGTGGCGAAGAATGGCGCACTGGATTAGAAGCCGTATTTGATGTTGCTGCTTTCCTAAAATGTCTTGCATATAATCAGGCAATGGTAAACTGGGATTCTTATGGAATCATGACACACAATTACTATATTTACGCAAATCCTGCCAACGATGGGAAAATTACCTGGTTCCCCTGGGACTTGAATGAATCACTAAAGGTCGGCGGTATGAGCAGCAGTATTGCAGAATCTGTTATGCTGGATCAAGTTGGAAACAGTTGGCCAATGATAAGGTATCTGCTTGATGATTCAACTTATAGAACTCAGTACCAGTCACATCTGGCCTCGGCTCTTGAAACGGGTTTTGAACTCAATTCAGTTAATGCAATGATTGATGAGTATCATGCGCTTATAGCCCCATACGTAACAGGTTCAGAGCCTGAAAAAAGCCCGTATACATTCCTTAGAAGTTCAAGCGATTTTAGCAATTCTGTGAGTAATGCAAGCGATGCACTAAAACCTCATGTGGCCGAAAGACACACTGTAGTTAAAAATGAGTTAGGACTTTAAAAACAAGTTGTTGGAAAACAACTACTTTCAAAAACAAATTGCTATTTGAAATCAACATTCATCACACTGCTTTGCGCAAACCTGCAAAGCAGTGTGGGTTTTAATTTTATCATGCACACTGCTGGCAGCATGTTGTTTACGTTATCATGATTATATTACTAAGGTATTACAATAACGTTCAAAAATGGTTAGAACTGTCGAGTGTATAAATGGAGATTTATCATGGATAGCCTGATGCTAACCTTCGGAGCAGTAAAGTTACAGTGGCACACAGTTTTGCTATCATTTATATTTGCTTTTTCACTTTCCAGCACAATTGCGATTGTCTACGAAAAAACCTTCACCGGTCTTTCATGGTCTAAAGGGCTTGTTCAAAGCATGATTCTGGGAAGTCTAATTTCATGTTTGTTGATGATTGCTATTGGTGATAATGTGGCCAGAGGAATCGGCATTGTTGGTTCCCTTGCCGTAATTAGATTCAGAACTAATTTGCGTGATCCGAGAGATTTGGTGTTTCTCTTTGCATCTCTTGGTGCAGGAGTTGCTGCAGGCGTTCAAAGTTATGTGGCAGGTTCAATCGGCACCTTGTTTTTTTCAGCAACAGCAATAGCCTTGCATGCCTCAAATTTTGGTACAAGAAGAAAACATGACGGACTGGTTCGTTTCCAAATTCCCAAAGGGCCTGTTGCAGGGGAAAAAGTAGCACAGATAATGCAAAAAATACCAAAGACCTTTGCGCTTGTAACCATGAGAGATGTTTCACAAGGGGAAATGGTGGATTGTGCATATCAGGTCAAACTGCCTGCTAATTCAAACCCTGATGTCCTGTTGCAATCTCTGAATAGTATTTCTGGTATTCGTGGATTGACATATATGAACCAACAGACGACTGTTGAGGTTTAATATGATTGAACAATTAAAACAGAAAATATTTTACATAGCAGTGGCTTTATCCTTTCTTATTGCCTTTGTGGGATATTGGTATTGGCAAATAGACCCGGCTATGGTTGGAGTGGTTGAATCAAAATTTCACAAGATTGGAGCCAGAGAAGATGGACTGGTCGATGAAATAGTCGTTGAAATAGGTGATAAAGTTGAAGCAGGACAAATTCTGGCAAGACTGAATGTAAAAGATCTTTTAGCAGAGCAAGAACAATTGGAGGAAGAACTCCAAAACCTTAAAGATTCTATGAAAGCTGATAAAACAAGGTTTGAGCTTGAATCGAAAAGATTACTTTTACAGGTGGAAACGGAATCCTCTGCACTTGGGAGACATTTTGCGGAATACGAAGCTAAACTGGCCGAAGTTATAGCTCTTGATAAAGAAATAAAGAGGCTTAAAGATGCAGAGAATGCAGGGCTTGGCAGAACCAGAGATTTAGCAGATCTGGTTATTCAAAGAGAATCGGCCAACAGCTTTATAAGAGAACGAAAAAAAGTACTGAAGAAGAGCCCTAAAAATACTAACAGTACCAAGCAAAAGATTACAATTGAAAATCTTGAAGAGTTGATGATTTCACAGCTTGGTAACAGGGTAGTACAAATTGATAGAGTGAAATTGGGGCTCACGATAATTAATGAACGAATGCGCAACAGAATGGTAGTGGCACCATGTGGAGGTTATATAACAGAGGTTCTTTTCAGAAATGGTGATACTGTTAAGGCGTATGATCCAATTTTAACAGTTGAGGATATACAAATTAACTACGTTACGGCATATGTCCCTGAAGTGGTTAGAACCAATGCAAAAGATGGACAGGCTGTAAAGGTATACCTAAAAAGTACTGGAGCCTTAGGTGCAGAAGGTTATGTTTCCTTTATTAATCCTGGTTATTCACCAATTCCATCACGCCTGACATATAGAGGCCAGGAAGTATGGGCAAGGAAATTACGTATTAAACTTAATTCACCACATAAGTTATTGCCGGGAGAAGCCGTACGAGTATCATTGGTTGGTAACCAGTATATTGATATCTCAACAAAGGAAGCACAGGCCGCTACACCTAAAAAAGTAAACCCTGTTGTAAAAATGATAGATGTACCGGCAAAGATCAGCTCTATTGGCCCGTTTGAACCTTCCGGACTTATATGGCTCGATGATATCAAACAATACCTTGTTGTAAGTGACGATACTGGCACTGAGCAAAACAAGGAACACGCTCCCATTTTGTTTTTGATGAACCAAGACGGATCTCTTGATAACGATCCTGTATACTTAAAAGGCGCAGATACCGTTAACGATCTTGAGGCAATAACCCAAACACCAGACGGATTGATTTATCTGGTTTCGTCTCAAAACATAAGCAAAAAAGGTAAAAGACCAGCAAACCGTTTTCAAATATTGAAAGTTAAAAGAGATAAAAGAAATCTTGAAGTTACTGGTATTCTGCCACTGCTGCCTACTCTATTGAATTCTTTAGACCAAACAAACCTTAAGAAGCTTGGATTGACCAGCCTCGAAAGTGATGGTTTACCTGTTTTAAACATTGAAGGTGCGAGTTTTTTCAATAATGATTTGTACTTTGGTCTTAAACAGCCCCGTATTTCAAACAACGGGGTAATCTGGAAATTAAAAAATCCTGCTGAGCTTTTTGATACTCAACGAATTGCCAAAGATCAGCTTACAATTGAAACCACATTAAAACTTTCACAAAATGGAGAGCCCAGAGGTATTTCCGATATGCTGTTTGACAGCTTGGGAAATCTGTATCTGCTCTCAACTATCCCTAAAGCCAAAACGAAAGAACAAAGGGGTTTGCTGTTTAAGGTGGAGAAAATAAATGGCAAATGGTCTAAACCAAATATTATCAGAGGTTTTGATGCACTAAAACCAGAGGGCATTTGCGAGACTGCTGATAACAAAATCATAATCGTATTTGATGCAGACAAGGAAAAAGCAAAGTTTGTCGTTATGGAAAAGGATGGTGGCAAATGAAATCTGGATTTGTTTCCAAATATTTTCAATGCACTGGTTTAAACAAAGCAATACTTGCTATCGTCATATTGATTGGCTTTTCAAGTATCGCCTTAGCACAAGCCACTAGTGATAAAAATGTACAAGATTCGACTTTTACACTAACAGAAGATGATGCTGTAAGTTTAGCTCTTCAAAACAGCCGGAAACTTAAGTCTCTGGATACTTCAGTTGCAATAAGGAAAAACCGCCTTGATTCTTCAACTGGTGTGGCTAACCCCGAGTTGAGAATTAAAGATATTTCCACAAAATATTTTTCTGATTCATTTGACGAAATCACAATTGGTATGCGCTGGAAATTTCCTGGTCTTGGCGATTTGTCACTTAAAAAACAGCAAGCAAAAGTCAGGCACCGCGAGGCACAGGTGGATAAAGATATTGCCATTCTGGAGTTGTGCAGAAAAGTTAGAAAAACTTATGCCGATATAATTTATTACCAGAGACAAGCCGAGATATTTGAAGAGAGAGTTGAAATAGAAAAACAAAGAATCAAGCAAATTGAAAAAATGTCCAACATTGGTCGGCGTTCAATTGTATATTTTGCAAAATCTAAAATGTGGCTAGAAGACGCAAAAAGTGAGTCTGCCAAAATAAAAAAACGTTTAACACAAGCTCAGAAAAAGTTACAGCGTTATACAAACATAACCGGAAAAATTAAGCTTGTCTTGAACGAACTGCCTGAAATAACAAATGAAGAATCTAATTTAGTCTTGGTTGCTAATGAAAACCGCAGTGAACTTGGTTTGTTTCGTGAAAGAATGTTGCTTGCAGAAAAAGAATACAATATGCAACGTTACAAACTAATTCCCTGGTTTTCGTACATTGAAGCAGATTACCATCTGGAGTATGGGAAAGCCGACTGGGGAGAATTAATGATTGGTATTGAATTACCTCTATTTAATTTTAACTCCGGTAACATTGAGGCCACACGACTTTCAATTGACAGAAAGCAAATCAAACTTGATGCAGTTAAAGAAGATATAGCAACTGATTTGACCCGAGCTTTAAATGTCTACAAAGAATATCTTCTGGATTGGAAGACAGGCAAAGTAAATGCAGAGAAAATTATTGTTACTGTCAATCAAATAATCACCGAAAACAAGCAACATGAAACGATTCCTGTAGACGAAGTGATTGAGCTTGAAAGAACCGTTTTGGACACCAAACAAAAAATGGCAAAAAGAAGACACGACCTGGCACATTCACTTTATGATCTGTATTTTTCACTTGGAATAAGAAGTTCCAAGGAAATTTAAGGAGCAGCTTGGCTATGGAACCAGATTTTGACAAACTCAGAAGATATGAACTTAAGTACAGGATTAATGAAGAAACTGCTACAGAAATTCGTAAATGGTTGCAGCCGATATTTTCTATGGATAAACATGTCGATCAATCCGTGGGCGGCTACGTTGTCAATAATTTATATTTCGACACATTGGATCTGAAGTTTTATCACGACACAAAATTCAGGAAATTAAAAAGATATAAACCAAGAGCCAGATATTATGGGAATCACCTTGAAGATTTTCTGATGCTTGAAATAAAGAATAAAGAGAACAACATTATTTGGAAAAAACGGAAAAGAGTTTCAATTGATGAATGGACAGCTTTTAAAAACAGGAGCAAATTTAAAAGCCGTGAGACACTCTCTCCGCTTCCTGACAGCTTTGAAGAATTGATGTGTTTGACGGGAGCCCAGCCAATGATGCACGTGAGATATTTCAGAGAACCATGGGTTAGCGATATTGATGACTATGGCAGAGTGACTTTTGACAGAAAACTTAATTACAAACTTGCTCATGGCTCATGGGATATTGAGGCTCAAGATGAAGAAATGATTTTTTATGATGATCCAATATCAACAGGTCACGACGATTCACCGGTAATTCTTGAAATTAAGACAGAATCACTGGTTCCAACCTGGGCCATAGAACTAATCAGAAATTTTAATCTTTCGCAAATGGGATTTTCCAAGTATTGCTACGTTATTGACCGATGTAATGAGTTTCATGAATTTGGTAGAAAAAGTGCTTTTTGAAGTAGAGGCAGGAGTATAACATGAGAATTAGAATTGTTTTAGTAGTGTTCTTAGCGTTTTTATTATGTGTTGCATGTGGCGAAGGTAGCAATGAATTTGTAGATGGTGACTACGACATTGACAATACAGGGCAGCAAACCAGTGACTATGGTTTGGTAGTCAATGAAATTGTTGCAAAATCTTCAACAGATGTGGACTGGATTGAACTCTACAATGCTTCTGACAATGATCTTGATATAAGTAATTATCAATTGATGGATAGTAAAGACACTGAAGCATATATTATCCCTGCCGGCACGATTATTGACAGCAATAGCTACATGGTTTTTGAACGTGATAAAACTGGTGAAAACAGCTTTGCTTTTGGCCTTGCTTCAGAAGACGCTGTTCGCCTGTTTGATTTTAGTGGCGACTTGGTAGATAGTACCAATTGGTTGGATGGGGAGGCTCCCGAAGGCAAGAGCTGGGGCAGATATCCAAACGGTAGCGGAAGTTTTTCAACACTTCTTTCTCCAAGCAAAGGTGCAGCAAACCAGTATAGCTGTGGTGATGGCCTTATTGATGATGGTGAAGAATGTGACAGTAACAACATGAATGACCTCTCCTGTGCTTCTCTCGGTTTTGCATCTGGTACTATGTTATGCACCAGCAGTTGCGCTGTTGATTTCAGCAATTGTGTCTACGATTCAAACGAAGTTGTCATTAATGAAGTAGTTGCGAAATCAACTGACGAAGCTGAAGAAAGTCTTCCGGACTGGATTGAATTGTATAATCCGGGAGATCGAACTAATATTTCAGGCTGGATGATCAAAGACAGTAATGATAATAATGTATACACAATTGAAGAAGATATGTATATCGAATCCGGTGAATATCTGGTGTTTGAATATGATAAAACCGGGCTAACAGGTTTCGACTTCGGTCTTGGCGTTGCTGATTCTGTCAGGCTCTATAACCGATTAATAGAATTGGTAGATGAAACAAGCTGGGAAGAAGGTCAGGCTCCTGAAGGTTCAAGCTGGGGACGCATTCCCGACGGCACAGGCAGTTTCATCACACTTGAAACAATTACTAAAGGCAGTGCAAATATAGAATAGCAAGAAAATATTATTTGCAGCGAATCTCATATACAGCAGGATATTCATCTGACACAGCTTCCGAGGTGTGCCAGATGGATCCGCTGTTGGGATTGTAGGCTACAGCTTCACCCTGCTCATCAGATCCGGCTTCAATTGAGCTATAAGACAAACCAGTAAGCGAATTTATCTCAGATTTGTCACCAAAGGTATATTCATAAAGACTGTCGTTGGTTCTTAATAACAGCTGCAAACCATCAGGATGAATATCGGCAGCAGTTACAGATTCTTCCTCTTCAAGTTCAATCCTTCCCACATATTCAGGCGTCTTTTCCGTATTGTGGTAAAATCCATCAGTTCTAAAATATGCGCTGTATCCAAGTTGTTTGGAAAATAGATATATCGACATGTTTTCATCAACAGCCATGGCTTCAACATCGTGAGGTTTATCAAGAAAGGCCAAAGTCATACTTTCCACATCTTCTATAAGCATACTGTTGAATGGAGTGTCGGGATCAATTGTTGGTTCAGTAAACTTGATAATGCTTACGTTGTCTCGCTCCTCACTATTATCACCGGTATCGGCAATAAAAATACAATCATCATCACCGCATTTAGCAATTGCAATATCTTCCCAATCCTCCGCATTTAAATTGCTGAAAACCAAAGTACCAAGAACTTCACGTTTGGTATTTATTACATAAACAATTGCACTGTGTCCTGCATCATTATGCAAATAAAACACACCATTATTTTTTCTGCTGAAAGCCATTCCAGAGATTTCAGTTAAGCGAGCATCGGAAAGTTTTCCAATGTACAGCGGTTCACCATATTCAGTACAACTTTGATATTCACTAATATCTGTATTGTCAGCCTCACCACAAGATAAAATGGTAAACACTGAGGTTAGCAAAAATAAAATCGCTCCAGCAGTTTTTTGTAAATGCATTTATCCAGCTTCCAGAAAGTTAAAAATGTGTTTTGATTTCCATCTTGAATTTAGGGGAACATCAGTTGTTTGATATCTTGTTAAATCTATTATTATTCTCATACCATCACGGGTATCTTTTCTGCAAGTGCAAACGGAGCTTAAGATGGAGTTGAAACCATAACTAATATATTCAACAAACCAATACATGATAACCTTGAAAAGATAGTCCTGATTCTCTTCCATATATTCAGTAGATATTATAGCGTATCCAAGTGTCAAGTGTCCACTATTTCGGAGGAAAAACAAAACTCTGTCTAAAAGCACAAATGGACAAAATCCATCTGGATCCCCAAACCATCACTGAACTCGACAAACTTTCTACTGAAATTGCAGATATAAAACCAAGCATTTTTTATGGCTAAGACAACGCAACCCATGCATATATGGAAAAATTACACAAACGAGCCAGACTTGTACAAAACAAACTACACATCTTTACACAGACCACAAAAAAAAGGACTTACATGATTTCATGTAAGTCCTTGATTTTATTGGTCGGGGCGACTGGATTTGAACCAGCGACTTTCTGCTCCCAAAGCAGACGCGCTACCAAGCTGCGCTACGCCCCGAATGGGGTACATCACATAATGATGCCGGGGAAATATACTATTGCAACATCGACTTGACAAGTTTTTTTTAATAAAACATTAAAAAGAATATACATTGGGTTAAGTTCAGACGGATTTTAGATTAAACGAGAAAATTTACAGAGAGTTCTAGGTAATCAGAATGCACTTTCAATCAATAAACTCGGCCAATTTACTGTGATTTTTCTTAATATTGGTAATCATCTTGTCATAACGGTGAATTTTAAAAAAAGATCTGGCCACAAGGTAGGCACCAAGAAAAACCAGCGATGTGGTGATCATTACCAGCGGAACAAAAAATTCCAGTACATTTTCCACATCGTAAAGTTTTTTGGTGGCAATTAAAAAGCTGAAAACAGTTAAGGGAAGAGCGGAAACAGCAATACCTGTTCTCATGGTAGAAAGAGCAGTTCTTTTTTCTGCCAGAATTAACTGGATCTCATTCATAATAGTCTTGTCGGATGATGCGCTCATCTAAATAAAACTCCATTTACCAAGCTGGTTGGTTCATTTTTTAATTTCTTCCAATATAACAGCGGGAGAACTATGGTCGTGCCCAATGCGCAAAACGGCCTCTCCTCTGGCAAATTTCCACAGTCTCTTCCCTACCAGTCTTCCTCGCCACCCTTTCATACATGGTAAATCAGGTGGAGTTTTTGATTGACTGGCTAGCCGGCATAGTTCTTCTATTTCTGCAGCTCGGGCGATAATACCGTGAGCAATACCCACTTCATCAGCAATAACCTCCATGGCCATTTTTACCGCGGGAATCTTTGACTTAGTTCGTTTGCCATTAGTATTAGGCTGCCTTTTTTTCGGCAGACGACTATCGGACATGTCTCGAACCGTATTGCAGACAGCCAGAATATCATCGCAATAGTTTTTAGCAGCCTTATCAGATACCAATCGCAAATTTCTGAGATCTGATTTATCTTTCGGCAATTGGTCGGCCAGGGCAGATAAAGCCTCATCGCTTAAAATGTGTCTTCTTGGCTTGTCCTTATCCTGAGCAGTTTCTTCACGCCATGTTAAAAGTCTCAAAAGAGCCTCTCTTTTACGAACCGTCAGCCTTGAAGACGAAAGCATTTTCTTAAATCGTGCAGCAATGTCTATAGGAGCAGCCCATTTTTCACGTTTAAGAGCCATTTCTTCTTCATAATATTTCAACCGTCTGTTACGCTTTAGAATCTTGACCAGATAGTAATAGATTTCCTCGAGATAAAGCACATCTTCAGCAGCATATGAAATTTGTTTGCTTGTAAGCGGACGTTTTAACCAATTGGTAACCTGCTGCCCTTTCGCCAATCTTTTACCGGTAACTTTTCTAACCAGTGACACCAGACCGATTTGCTCGGCCATTCCTGCAAATGCTGCAGCAAGCTGTGTGTCAAATAAATTGGGAACGGTGGCACCACAGGCACGATAAAGGATACTGGAATCAATATCACCATTATGCATCAAAACAATAGTATCCGGATTCGACAACACATTATTCAATGGAGAAAGATCTTTCAGAGCTACAGGATCAATGATATACGCCTTACCCTTATAACCAATCTGCACCAAAGCAAGTTTCGGATAATATGTACGCTCCCCAATAAACTCTGTATCAACAGCAAGAATTTCGGCTCCGTTAAGCATTTTACAAAGTTTGCCAAACTCTTTTTGTTCATCAATATATTCCAACATCAACGTTCCTCATCTACCAGCGTCAACTTTATTTTATAACAGCATCAAATTTATTCGGATTAACATGCGGATGCTCAGATACGACTGCGCGTAATGATACCACTATGTCAGTTATTGTCAACTTCTCTGGTTAAATCAGATATATGGCATAAAAAAACGCGAATCCGCCGGATTCGCGTTTTTAACACATCAGTAGTTATAAAAAAGCAATAGTTATTGCAATTTCAAGCAATTAGTAGCCTAGTCGTCAAACACTTTATCTTTATCCTTTACAGAAAGGCCCAAAGCTTCAAGGATACGCCTTTTGGTTGCTACTCTACAACTGTATCCCTTTTCAATACGGTCGATAGTAACCGTGGAGACACCAGCTTTTCTGGCCAATTCAGATTTCGAAATCAGTCTCTCTTCGCGTATATTTTTTAATTTACTCATAATTATCTAACCCCGCAATTGACAAAAAACTTTGCAAAACTTCGTAAAATTTATCTTTCTTTTAGTAGCCTGTCAAGAAAATTAATATCAAAAAGAAAGCAATTTGTCTGATTGACATGTTAATAGATGCAAACTATAATCCCTAAAAATAACAATGGTGTATATAGACTATAATACACCAAAAACACTGTATGCGAGAGATATACTCGAAATGATTAAGGTTTTTAAAAACAATATAATCCGGGCAGTTATTGTTTGTCTATTATTCAGCTACCGAACCTTCCTCTGGAAACTATCTGGAAGCATTCAATTTTTTCTTGAAAAATCTTCCTGGATTCTCGCTAGTAGAGAAAAATTTCTTGCCAAAAGTCACCTTTTTGAACAATTTCATGAAAAAGATGATCTTAAATTAACTAAAATTGTCCATAAAATGAATCACCATCTGGCTACCTCTCTGGTAGAGTGTCTTGAACTTTGGCGAAACAGTAAGCCTAGTCTTGCAAAGGTCCATTTTGCTGAAGGCTCTGAAGAAATACTTCTCGATGCTTTATCACTTGAAAAAGGTGTAGTGCTGACCACTGGACATATAGGCAACTGGGAGCTGATGGCCGCAAAACTTGCTGCTACAGTACCAATGAATACTATTGTTAAAAAAAGCTATGATGAAAAGCTGGACAGGATCGTCAGCGAATTCAGGCAAAGCTATGGTATAAATCCAATACACAGAGAGGCAGATGATGTTGCCTTGCAAATAGAGCGTATCTTGAATAATGGCGAGGTGTTGGGACTGCTGATAGATCAGGATACGAAAGTGAAAAGCTGCTTCGTACCATTTTTCGGCAAGCTGGCTAAAACTCCCACCGGAGCAGCCTCTTTGGCCCTCAAATACAAAACTCCGCTAATAGTGGGTCATACACACCGTATAAATGGGCAACACATTGTTTATTTGAATCCACCGCTTGAAGTTAATTACGAAAATGACAGAGAGGAAGAAGTCAGCCGGTTAACAACAGAGGCCACATCCATTTTGGAGCAGGCTATCAGAGACGAACCATCTCAATGGGTCTGGTTTCATGAGCGCTGGAAAACCCGTCCCGATGTGGAGCAAACGTCCTAACCAATCTTAATTAAAATGCCGTGAACAAAAAACGTGGCGATCAAACCTGCAAAAATATATGGCGCAAAGGCAATTGTTTTTTCAATCTCGATCTCTTTACAAGCCTCACCATCTTCATCTTTGTACAAATGCTTGATTCTGGTGACCCACTCTTCGCTCAAGCCTTCAACGCCGAGTTCTTTCATTTCTTCGCTGCTGAAAACACCCTGACCAACCAGATTTGACTGTGTTTTCTGGGAGATAATCATGTGCTCGCCAAGATCTTCGATATTTATCATGGTTACCTCAACCAGCTTTGACCAGTAAGTGTAAATCTGGCGAAATGTAATCAGACCCAAAGCCCACAACCCCACACTGGCCATCGCACTCGCCTGTTCACCGGATGGATCAATCACCAGCAGATATGCAATAAAGCCAGCCAGAAGCAGCACAACAACATAAGCCACAGCTTTTATCTGGAAGAGCTTGTGCAAAGGTCTGAAGGCCAGAAACAGCGCCAGAAACATCAAGCGATCATCAATTGCCAAAATACCCTCAAGCTCACCTCTGGCAATATTACGAACAATCCTTACCATAACCAAAAGCAGTGCAAATCCCATAAATGTCTTTACCCACGAAAACCAATTGGCAGACAGATACAAGGTGTATTCCTTGGCAATCTCAGATCTTCCACCACCGTCTGATTCTTTTAATCTGCTTAACTGTATTTGAATTCGTTTTCCAAGCCTGATTAAGAAATCTCCGGTAATAACTACAAAGGCTACCGTATAGGCATTTACCATCAGAATCATTGAGGATAAAACATCTGTACCACCAGATCTATAGACAGACATTGGCATAAGCAGAGTAAATACGGTAAAGAGCTTGGCATCTGCCGCCGACCAGACATTAAACCACCACATGGTAGCCGAAATCACAAAAGCAATTAGCGTCGATGCAACAACTCTTGGAACAATCTCCGTTGCAACACTCCAGTCCCACAAGAAAAAACCATAAAGCACTACCAACATGGCATACCAGCCCACACCAACAGCAATCCCCAGTTTTATGTGATGGTGGTATATCTTGCCGAACTTGTAGTCATCTATTGAAGTAACGATGCCCAGATACAGAATCGGCAGAAGAATGGCATATTGGATCAGTCCCTCTTGCAATGTTTGTCCTGCATCCTTTTCAAATGGTTATTTCTGCTTCTGCTTTTTTATATAATCTTCAAAACGATCACCCAGAACATCTTTGCGCACAACATTAGGATCGATAAATACAGGCGAGAGTTCTTTCACTTTGTAGTATTTATCACCCTTGAAAAGCCCGGCACAAACCGGATTCAACTTGCAAACCTTGCAGGCTTCCCCCTTGTAATGCTCGAAAACCACCTCGCGCCTGAATTCTTTTTGATCCAGAAAATGTATTGCTCGTTCTTCGTTCTTAACCAGCTTACGAGTTTCGGTGGAACAGTGAGCGTACTCGGCCATATAGCAAAGTGGAATTCGCTCTGCTCTGAAGGTTCGGTAGTTAAGATCCAAAAATCTCATAGCTTTATAGAGAGAGATCTCAAAATCTTTCATATCGTGCAAAACATCATCCAGATCAACATCGGCATTCATCGAAGGATCCATGTTGTTCCAGACAAAATGCTGGATAAAGGGGAACTCTTTAACCAACCATTGTACATTCTTGTGCAGATGATTGGCATTGTAACGGTTTATTACGCAGTTTATGTCTACTGTTAAACCGAGCTTTCCAGCATTTTCAAGACTTCTTATTTGCTTCTTCAACGATCCCGGTGTTTGGGTCAGATAGTCCTGAACTTCATGTTTATAGCTATGGATCGAAAGATGAAGATGGGTCAGACCGGCATCTTTAAGTGATTTAAGAAATTCAAAACGGGATGTTTTCTGTCCATTGCTGATCATTCTGGGTGGCATATTTTTTGAATTGGCATATCTAACCAACTCTTCCAGCTCCACAAACAAAGTTGGTTCGCCACCGGTTAGAATTATTCCGTGGTAATCGCGGGCAACAAAATCATCAACATGAGATTTTGCCTGCTCCAGTGTCAGTATTCTGCCATTATCAGGATTAGAACAGAAAACACATTTTTGATTACAGCGTCTGGCAAGTTGTATATATCCAAGATTGGCCATTTTGACCTCATTTAACAGGTTAGTCTTACATCGGGATCAGTATATTCCGGCAAGTAACAAGATCAATCTTTCTTGTCGTTTATCACGCAAAAAGATTGCATTCGTTTTTCAAAATAATAAGAACATGATTTTTTCCTGCCCAGAACAGTTTTTACCAAAGCATCCAAAAAACTACTGTCCTTGAGCTGAACAAGATAGGAAAGCTGTCCGGTTTTGATCGCCAGCAGGGTGTAGTAAAACTCTTTCCAGTTTTCATCTTCGGGAGGAGTCTTGACTGCTCCGGTTGCATAGCGACAAATGTCCAGCATATCTTCATTGTCGGCAATCCGTTTACAGGATTCGTGGTCACCTTTGCTCAAAATATCATAAAACTCATACATCCAATCCCGAAGTTCCTTGGGCTCGTCTTCATACAAATCCCTGAACTGCTCCGAACTCATTTGCATAACATAATGAGCTTGAATCGGGATAAACAACCGATACAATAGATTGCATTCCTCAACAGAATGCTTCAACTCGAAAAAGCGACCCAGATTTTTACATATTCCCATATCCTTGGTTTCAAAAGCCTTGCAAATCTGGTATTTGGCAAAAGTAACAACAATATTGCTCTTGATCCTGGACTCATCCATCTCTGAAACAAAATCGATATTAACATCAGGGATATTCAGTCCTTTGGCAGAAAGAACACTGGCTGTGAAATTTTCGCAGGCAGACTTTTCGAAGTTTACTGACTTGCTTATCCTGGCAGTATTTGGTTTTTCAACCGGAAGATCTTCCTCTTTCTTCTCAATAATGCCGGCAGGCTGCTTCTCTGCGTCAACAAGATCTTGTTTTTTATCACTTTTTGACTCTGGAGATGAAACATTGATATCAGGTTCCGCATCGTCCACAGTTTGTTGATCATCACTGAAAAACGACTTGAACAAAATATCTGCCAAAGCCAGCAATATAAATAAGATTATTACAAACCAGGTCTTTTTCACTTGTTCTCTCTACATTCAGGAAAAGAGTTTACAACCCAATCATCTTTAAAGGATTAATCCTTTTTCTTTTCTTTTCCGTCTTCTTCGTACTTTTCATCCCAGGGAGTGGCAATGTCCATCGGGTCTTCTTCAAAATCTTCTTCGATTTCAGCCAATAACTTGTCAAGCTCGTCCTGTTCTTCCTGTGTTGCCTCATCCCAGGGACGCGGAACTTCGGAACCACCGGGTTGTTCGAGATTGCTCATAACCTCGTTCAGTTCATCAGGACGTCCGGCAGAGAACAATGCCTTGGCCACGATAAGTTCGCGAATACGCTTGTTATCCTTGGCCAGCTTGCGTCTTACGGCCTGACTTAACAGTTCATTGGCAAATTCACCCTGCAAAACCTCAAGTCCAGCTCTTTCAAGTGGCTCTTTACCTTTGAGCTTAACCATAATGTGTCCCTCTGCGTTTTTATCGAGGGTCATATAGGATTTATCAATAAACACGAAAGCAGCCTGGTAAACAACATCCAAAGGATAAATCTTCGGATTTATGGTCCAGATTACCGAGTTCTCGTCATACTCAAAATTAAACACGCCATTAGTCTCAGCCATATTATCTTCCTTCGTTACCACGTTACTACACGATTATAATAACAAAATCCTTCATAAATACATGAAATCAGGACATATGTTAGGTGTAAAACTTATAAAAATCAAGCCATTTATAAGGATATACAGTATAAAATGTGAACAATCACCAAACAGCAACATTTTGAAACAAATGTCCCTCACCATAAATTAACCTTGCACATACATTACTATGCAGCTAAAATCCATTGAAACTAATTAAGTGGCCGTTAATATAATATGCAATTTCTAGCTTTCAGGTAAAATTTTATGAGCGATAGCAACATGACCAGTACCCCGCACATTCTGGTGGTGGACGATGATCACGAAATAGTCAAGGGTTTCAAAATCATTCTCGAAGATGAAGGTTTCACTGTTACTGGTGAGTATAACGGGAAATCCGCCCTTGAAAGTATGGAAAAGAACAATTTTGATTTTGCCTTTATTGATGGGCTGCTGCCGGGAATGGACGGCTTTCAATTGATTGCTAAAATCCGGGAAATGCCTAAGGGACTGAAACTCCCCATCATTATGATTTCCGGTGTTTACCGGGCCAGCAATCATGCCAGAGAAGCTATGGAAAAATATCATCTGATAGATTATCTGGAAAAACCAGTCGGCCCACCACAGATAATATCGGCTTTAAAGCAAAACCTGAAAGATAGATATCCCAGAAAACCAAGCCAAAAGTCAAAAGCGATAACTGACCCAAATGCTCCTTTGATAAACGACTACTATTTGTACGACCAAACTAAAATTTCACTGCAAGGTGCGCTGGATCAGACTCCGTTCCCAACTCTGCTCAACCAAATTTTTGACCGCAAAAAAACAGGGCAGCTTCTGGTTACTTATAACAAGGCAAAGAAACTCATCTCATTCGATCAGGGCAGAGTTATTGCAATCAGATCAAACATTGTCAGTGAGTGTCTTGGACAACTTCTGCTCTCAACGGGTCAAATAACAAAGGATGCTTTCGACACTACTTTTGATCAGATGAAACAGACAGGGCAACGGCAAGGCGACCTGCTGATGCAGGCCGGGGCAATTACCTCGCTTCAATTGTCCGAGGCCCTAAAGGAACAGTTTGAAGGCAAGCTATACAACATCTTTGCCTGGAAAAACGCCCTCTTCCAGTTCAAGCAGACCAACAAATTACCACCTCAGCATTCCGAGATAAAGATTCATCCAAGAAACATGGTGAAAGAAGGTATAAAACGAAACATTAGCCAAAAAACCTTGAACCAGTGGTTAATGCCATATGCTTCTTCACTGGTAGAAGCCAATGAAGATTGCCAGAATAGAATGCGACAATGTGGCTATACGCTGAAGGAATTACGCTTTGCTTCTGAACTGAGTGGAACAGAACCACTTGAAGAAGTCCTTATAAATCCAATCAAGTCACAGGAAGCAATGAAATCCTTTGCCTTCACCCTTATTGCAATAGGAGCATGGTCTATTTCACAACCCAACAGATATGTTACATCTGTAGGTACAACAATGGGAATAGACAGCATAAAAGATGGTGGTAAAAGCACTCTAAAAGTTCATACAGACCATCTGATGAAGGAAACTCAACACTTAAAGCAGCCAACCTTGCAGGATGTTGCAGGCTCATCCAACCAGATACCTCAAATTGATGCGGATCAGATTGAGAAAATGGAAGTAGTGGCTGCCATGCAGAGGATGAACAAAGAACAGCAGAAGTACTACAAAGAACTGTACGAGTTTCATAAAACTCTAAAAGAGAAAAATTACTTTGAGATTTTCGATTCAGAACAAAAAGTTGACAAAGGTGAAATTAAGAAAAAGTTTTTACAATTAGCCAAGCAATATCACCCGGACACCATCCCTCATCAGGAAGTCCCGGAAATAAAAAAAGTTGCAGATGAGCTGTTCACCTTATTATCCAAAGCCAGAGACACCATAACCAACAACCAAAAACGAACAGAATACATCGACTACCTTAGCGGTGGCGGCAATGAAGACGCAACCGAGGAAGTAGCCAAAATTCTGGCGTCTGAACAGCATTTCTACAATGGACAAACTGCTGCAAGACGCAAAGACTGGCCCACTGCCAGGAAATATTTCGAAGATGCAATTGAACTGAATCCTGATGAAGGCGAGTTCCATGCCGAATTAGGCTGGGCCCATTTTAACATGAGTGGTAACGATATGGTTGCCCGTCAGGAAGCCACGGCACATATCGAACACGCCATCGAATTAAGCCCCAAACTGGCCAATGCTTACTATTACCTTGGCTCAATCCACAAAGCCGCAGGTAATCTGCAACAGGCAACAGAAAACTTTATCCAAACTTACAAACTGGATAAAAAACACACCAAGGCAAAAAGCGAAATACATCTTTTGAAGGTAAGAAGAGCAAATAAATCCAAAGATAAAAGCAGCAAAGGATTGTTCTCGTTTTTAAACAAGAAAAAATAATTACAGAATATTCCAGCGAGATTGTATCTTTGCGGAAATCAATGCAAGCAGCCAGCCATAAAGCACAACCACCATGATTGCAAATGGATGGTAAGGTGGAAAATCGGGCAACAATAGCGGGGTAAAGCTGATCAGAGCAGCCACAGCGGTGAGATAGGACAGAAGTTTCTCTTTTAATTGTGTTTGTTTCAGGTTCGCCATTGATATCACCGCAGCCATACTTGCCAGCACCAGCATGAATATGTTCCCCCGATGTTGCCATGGCTCAAAAGTGAGAAAAGACTGTTCGGAAAAGGCGACATAGGCTTTAAGCGAGGTAAACCTGTATGCAGCAGTAGTCGCACTCATTAAAAAAGCCAGCATCATAGTCCACTTGATACCGGGTTTGGCATCCGTTTTTATTTCTTTACCTCTGAATTTAATTGTAGGCACGGTAGCAAACAGGCGCATAAACATACCGACAGAACAAAAGAGAAACACCGCCAACGGGGCTTCGTGCAGATGAAGCAGGATGTTCCAGTATGGATCGGGCAAATATTTTGCCACTGCAAGCATTGAAAAAGTTAACACCATACTGATCATCATTGCATAAAGCATTTACAACTCCGCTGGAGAATAGCCAAATTCCCGTCAAAAACATATATTCGGGCAGTCTATCATTTTATTCTATCGAAATAAAGGCTATCTGTCTTTTCTGCTTTTTTTGTATCTGGCTCTTATTTCAAGTAAAATCGTGTTGTAAATACCGGAACGAAAATCGGGAAAGCCCCATTCATATGGATGAAACACGCCTTTACGATAATAGAGGGTTGGGTCTGCATAGATACCCTGACCGATATAAATTTTAGGTGCGCCATATTTGGCCGAGGCCAGAATAATCTTATGAGTGTCCATATAGCCCGGATCAAGATTGACTTTTCGCAAGCCCTCATCAACAAATTGATCTTCAATTTCATTTGTTTCAATTTTAATTCTAGCCAGTTCAATTGGATCAATCAGCTTTTCAAATGAGAAAAACACCCGTGAAAGATCTGCACCCATTTCTTTCTCGTAATAGTCGGTAATATCAAATTTGATTGGCTTGGAAATATAGTCTGTCTTGCCAAAACTTTTTTCCAGAATTTTACGCACATCCGATAAATCTGTCTGAGGAGAAATAAGGGCACCAATAAACAATTTGACAGGTTCCGGGGCTGTAGCTTTCATTACGACCTCAAATCTTTTTCTTTTGTCGTCTGCTGTTAATAAGCGATCTGACTTCAATTATCTTTTTCTCGCTTATGCCAAACTGTTTTGAAACTTCCGTTTCCAGCGTTTGCCGGACATTCTTCTTCTCGACCTTCTCACCATCCATCAGGCGCAAATGAGAATTATGCAAATATATCTGCCCTTGTTTAGTATATTGGGTAATTATTATCTGATCCATTTGTGGCCAGTAAAAGGACTTGTTCCAGCGATCCACAAAAACAGGCTCGGCAACAGGGTCAGCTTTCAGAACGTAACGCAGCTTCAAACTTCCATCGCTTTCCACCGAATTCAGGATGTAACTGCCATTCTGCTTGTTTCTTACCAGCAAGAGTTTGCCTCTGGGTGTGTCGATAGTCGTCTGCGTTTCTGGAAGCGTTACAGGCTTGCAGATAAGATAACCGGGATCTACCAGATAATTTTCTCCACCCTGATTAACCAGTAAGGCACAATGTCTGTCTACACCCGTAGGCATATCGGCTAACAGTGGTTGCGAAGCAAAACCAAGGGTAGCCACTACTTTGCGTAGAAAATCTGTCAGAGAGTAGCAGGTGCCACCAAAACCATATTGCAGATGATCCTCAATAACCTCCAGCGCATAGCGTCTCCAGTCGTCCGGCGTCTGACCATCGGCAGTCTTTAAAACTTTCGAAACATTTTCATATGGTAAACGTGAAAAAGCTTCTGCCACATCACCAAGCGCAGAAAGGCTTCCACTTTTTGGGCTAAAATCGAGTGAATCGAAAAAAAGATCCGCTGCCTTTGTATCATCGCGTTGAGACATAAATAGAACTCCTGAAGCCTTAAGGATGTCGGATTTACATCCAGGCAGATATCTCAGGTAAGTAAATGGAAAAAGTCATACGGTAAAAGATTTGCCTGAAGACATAGTTATTACTTCAAATCTTTTCCGGTTGTGGCAGGAATAAATTTGCCATATTTAACACCGTGGGTACTGGCCAGCTTCTCGCCCAATGCTTCTATCTCGTTGTTCTTGCCCTTCATGACCAGCAGTTCGAGACAGTTGTTATGATCAATATGCACATGCATGGTCGAAACCACCTCGGCATAATGGTCGTGCTGAGTCTCTGCCAGTTTCTGGCTCAGATCCCTTGTATGGTGATCGTAGACCAGCATCGAAACACCCATGCTCTGCTGGCTGGATTCGGCCCATTGTTTCTGTACAAGCTGATCACGAATCAAATCACGGATAGCCTCTGACCTGTTGGTGTAGCCACGCTGCTCAATAAGCTCGTCAAATTTTTCAAGCAGATCCTGTTCAAGAGACACGCCAATACGTTGCAACATTTCAACACCTCCGCTATGTATCAACCAAAAATTAATCTTAAAATTCGACAGCACTAATATATTCGTTGCGTACTTTATTGTAAACACAAAAAAGGCCAACCCAAAAGGTCAGCCTTTATTTGTAGATTTTATCGCAAATTACGCTGCTGCCACTGCTTTTGCCTTTTCAGCACGCTTGGCAATCATCCACTGCTGAATGATAGTCACAACGGTGTTGGCCAGAATGTAGAGAACCAGACCGGAGGGCAACATCAGCATGAAGAAGAACATCATTGCAGGCATCATATACATCATCATCTTCTGCTGCTGACTATCCGGTGTCGGGGTCAGTTTCTGCTGTACAAACATCAACAGGCCAAGCAAGACCGGCAAAATGTAGTACGGATCGGGTAGAACCAGGTTGTCCAGCCATCCGGGAATAAACGATGCATTGTAAAGCTCAACCGCATTTTGCAGCATTTTATACAGAGCAATGTAAACCGGCATCTGCAAA
>Ga0070729_10002783_pt1 | contig 21638 bp, 18 predicted proteins | sample tdDd472_FD_66725 | JGI IMG/M metagenome (GOLD analysis project Ga0070729, IMG submission 66725) | Marine sediment microbial communities from the Atlantic coast under amendment with organic carbon and nitrate - tdDd47.2 | ecosystem: Environmental > Aquatic > Marine > Coastal > Sediment | place... | reverse complement strand
CGTCAAAGCTGCCCCGCCACTGGTGAGGGATGGTTTCATGACCTACGAGCTGGAACCATTCGCCACCGTCAATCCGCGCCCGCACAATGCTGATCTCGGTGGTGTCAAAGGCCAGAATCCGCACCGGCGCTGCTTCGCAGCTTTTTGGCACCGGGGGAATATAGGGCACGTCAATGGTTTCGTCCTGATCGCTGATAAACTGGCTGGGGCCCGGAGCCGTCATGACAAATACCGGCCAGGGATCAAAGGGATTAAAGGTGGTCATGGACACGGTGTTGTTGTCAATGGCATAGATGGCCACGTTGTTCTGACCGCGCTGTCCAAGGGAATCAATACGATACCGGATAATACCGGTCTCATCATTTACGTGCATCCGCAAATCGTGGGCATGACCGTGGGCATAGTGCTTTGCGCCGTAACGATGCATTTTGGCGATCATGTAATTTGTGTTATCCACCTCTTCCACGTCATGATGACCGAACATCATGGCAAAATTGGTGATACCCACCATGCTCAGATGGGCCTCAACCTCGTCCTGTTCCTCCTGGGTGAATGTCTTGTTGTCGCTCCACCACTGCCGTCCGTCGTTGGCTGGAGTGGCAAGGGTGACAAAGTGATAGCTGCCATGACCAAAACGCAGCAGCCAGTGAGGCTGTGTGGTGTTAAATGCCTGGCCGGAAATGCCGAACTGCTGATAGAAAGTGGTGTTCAGGTCTCCATAGGCATCATGATTGCCCGGCATATCAAAATAGAATTCCGGTCCAAGGTTTGAAGATATCACAATGTCCCGGTACTCGGACCATTCATCAAGATGAGGGCCAGTGCCGTACACAACGCCATCGGTGCCGTCAGTCAGATCGCCGGTGTTGCAGATAAACCAGGGATCAACGGTTTCAACCCCTTCGCTGAGCACCCACTCCAGACGTTCGTCGTATTCTTCATTGAAGAAGGTGGTGATATGGGTGTCGCTGATCTGCATAAACCACAGCACGTTGGAGCCATCGGCTTTATACAGCGGATCCCCCACGGTTTCCGGTACTGACCGGGAATCCGGCATCAACACGGCAAACACTGCGGCCACCACCAGGCATACCGCTACAATCACTAATCTGTCCCGAAGATAACTCCTCATGGGCAGCTCCTCATGCTCAGGTTTTTCTCTTCCTCAAAGGCCAAACCGTTTTCATTATAACCTAATACAATATGTATGCAATGCTAACCTGAATTTTTTCGGCACCGGAATGCCAGTTATCTCTTTTGTGGGCAATAACCTATAATGATTCCTTGTTAGGCTTGCCTTGCTACGGGGCGTCGTGGATTTTTTTTGGCGTTTTCACGGGCCACACAGGGTCGTTTCACGGGCCGACATGCTGCTTTTCTCGGGAACACATGGCGTTTTATTGCAAATAACCAAGCACTTTTGCTATCCCCCGGCGCGCCCCTGCCGGGAAAAACCACTGCCCCGTCCCGAGAAATCGATATTCGTGTCCCGTGAAATCGCTGTTCAGGGCTAGGAGATAATCTGGAGTTAGACGAACTTTTCCGACATCCTCCGCCCCCTGTCCTTCCGTCGGACGTTTCTGCCCCGTGCAAACCCGTGAAGACCCCGTGGGTTCCCGGCGCTCCCTGCCCTGGTTCCCGTACTGCGCTCTTGCGGGAAGGGAATCGCTGTGCTAGGGTACACCTGATTGCACACAAAATATCCAGCCATAATAAGGACATATCATGAAGCCACTGTATGTTGTGTTTGCCCTGCTTATGCTGTTGTATGTGGCCTGCGCGTCGGATTCAGAACCCATGCCCCAACTGGACGGAGACCTTGATATTACTGAGGTTTCTGACACCACCGACCTTGCGGAAGGGCTGCTCTGCGATCCTTTTGACCTCGACGAAGCCCCCTGGTTCGGCATGGAAACCCCGGCCACCCGAACAAAAGCCATGGCGTTTTCTAGCTGGCAAACCATTGATTTTGCTTATGATTATCAACGAAACACCCTGAACATCACCGGGCTGTGGATCAACAAATTGCCCCTGTGCGCCTGCGGCTACGAGATTCCCGGCAGTGGGCAGATGGTCTCAGGCGATCAGGATGTTCTTGATTTTATTACGGTTAACGGCATCGGCCAGGGCAGCGGCATCATTACCATAGAGCTTGATCTGACCACCGGCAACAGCAGGGCCGTCAAGCGCAATATCCTTATGCCGGAATTCATTCCCGCCGCCCCGTCCAATATTGCCGGAGATGTTTTCGACATCACTGTCAACGGCATGCAAGATGCTGTTTCCCTTAGCCTTTTCGCCCTTTCAGGTTACGATTTGCGGGGCTGTCCCACCAGCGATGTGCAGCAAACCCGCAGTATTTTGACCCCCGAAAACAGTGGCTTTGGCAATCTGCTGCATATTTGCGGCACTGATGAACAGGGCGAAACCGATTGCGAATTCCCGGCGGCAGTCTCTGAGCAACAATCAATTACGCCAAAGGTTCCAGGTACTTACATCTGCGATGAAAACGGCTGTCGGGCAGATGAATCCGCAGGACGCTGAGAAGGCTTTACATTGCGGCCCCGTCATATTAGCCTGCCTTTAGCAACACAGGATTGCCCGGACCCGGAGGCGTCATGCAGCTCAAACTTACTGGAATAACTATTGTTTTAACGTTAGCCTGTAGCCTTCTTGCCGCTCTGCCCGGCTGTGACCAACGCCCAAAGGACAGCGTAAAAACTGTTGCAACGCCTCCCCCAGAAATCGCATGGCACTCTGTATCACGCGAAATATACTGGGGTATTCCTGCTTCCATAAAATTCAAAATACCCAAAGAAAAAGACGCCACTGCCATTTCACAGGCCGCCTGGAAGGAATTCGACCGCATCGGCGACATTTTCAACCCCTTTAAACCGGAATCTGAACTGGCAAAGCTCAATGGGGCCAACAAAGTAAAACCCCAACAAGTCTCGGCAGATATGCTTGCGGTGATGCGCATTGCCCGGCGGGTGTACGACGCTTCCGGCGGTGCATTTGACCCAACGCTTTTTCCATTGAAATCACTGTGGAAATCAGCGGTTAAACGCCAGAGTGCCCCAACACAGCAGGAGCTTGCCCGGGCGGTTGCCGCAACAGGCTATCAGTACATTACTTTGCCGGAAAAGGGCAGTGATTCCGTTACCTTTGCAAAGCCTGACATGCGCTGCGATTTTGGCGGCATTGTCAAGGGCTATGCCGTGGATCAGGTGGTTAAGACTCTGAAATCACTGGGGGTTACCGCAGCTCTGGTGCAGCTTGGCGGCGAGGTTGCCGCTTTTGAGGATAACAACGGCAAGCCCTGGCGGGTGGGCGTGCAGCATCCGCTGGACATGCAAAAGGTATGGGGGGTTATTGAACATCGTGGCAGTCTGCGGGTGTCAACCAGCGGCAATTACCGGCAACCGCTTATTATCAATGGCAAATCGTACTATCATATTTTCGATCCCCGCAGCGGCGAACCCGTGTCCCACACGGTGCTGGGAGTGACGGTCATCAGCCTGAACAACAGTGCTGACAACGCTTTGCTGGATGCCGCCGCAACTGCGGCGACGGTGCTGGGCCCGGCGCAGGGACTGAAGCTGACGCAAGGCCTTAAAACATATGGCATTATCATTCATCAAGACGCCGATGGGATCACGGAAATCCGCAGCCCGGATATGCCTGCAATCTATAAGCAGCGCTAATATACATCATAAAATGTTTTGAATCTAATAAGAGATACCCATTTAACATTAGGGAGTATAAAAAATAGTTTTCGCCCCTGTGTATAAAAATAATGACACAGATCAAAAACCTGCCTTTCATTCAGCCTCACAACTAAGTTTGCTCAGTGTTTTTAATAAGTTGCGCATCTCGTGAAAATTTCCACACTGCCGCCGTCATCACATGTGACCACCAGGTCGGGTCACATTTCAAAAGTAGTATATATAATGAGTAGATACAGGGTTGACTTTCAATTAATATCGTGATTGTTGTGTATGGAACCGGAAAATAAGGTCTTTCGGTTTGTGAAATGAGTAGCAATGGATTTGCGGTCCCTTGCAGTCAACCTAACGACGTACATCTCACACGTCACAGACAGGTTTGCAGTATGATGGAATTTCTCAGCGGATTAAGACACCCTCGTATCCGTCTTGCAACCACCGTATTGCCTTTTCAGGATCTGCCCAGCCCCGCACGGCTGCGCTTTTCTCTGGTAGGCAACAACGGCGTTGTGTACAAGGCGGCAGTCGCGGTCGGCGATACGGTGCAGGCAGGTCAGCCTCTGGCCAGTCATGACGGGATTCCCCGGGTTATCAGCCCGGTTTCCGGCACCGTCGAACGCATTACCCCCGCTCCGGATATTCGCGGTAATCGCCAGGGCGATACCGTGATCATCACGCCGGATGCCAGCAGCAGTCCAAAGGCCTTTGAAGGTCTGGACCCGGCAGTGGCCCCCATTGAGGCCCTGTGGGAACGTATGGCAACGGCGGGTATCATCACCAACGCCCTGTCGCCCCGGCCTTTGGCAGATGTCATCGGCCCTGGCAGCGATGCACCGGTGAAGGTATTGATCATCAATGCCGCAGACCGCGATCCTGCGGTGTGCAGCGCGGCGGCCACCCTGAAAGAACAGGGCGCACGCATCGGTCAGGCAGCGGTGATGCTGGGACGCATGAGCAAAACCGACACCGTGGTGCTGGCAGCTCCTTCCTTTGCAAAAGCCGACGCCGACACCGCTGTTGCCGGAACCTCTGTCAGCGTTACCACCGTTGGCGACCGCTATCCCGCAAGCCTGGAGCCCATGCTGGCCCTTGGCTACGGCGGCGGTGCCGATGTCAAAGTGGTGAACGTGGAAACCGCGGTGGCAGCCCTTGAAGCGGTGTGCAACGGCGAAGTACAGCACAGCAAGGCCGTCACCTTTGTTGGCCCCGAAGGCACTGCCATCGGTTTGTGGCGGGTTCCCATCGGCGCATGTCTGATGGATATCTTTGCCGCAACAGACCTGGGCATTGACGAAGGCGACAAAGTTATGGCCGGTGGCTCCATGCGGGGCGTTGCCCAGTATTCGCTGGAGGCGGCGGTGGACGCCGGGGTTGACGCCGTCACCCTGATACCCGCCGCAAAGGTGGTACGTTACACCAACGAACCCTGCATCAGTTGCGGCGCATGCATCAAAGCCTGCCCCGTGAACCTGCAGCCCCAGTTCCTTGGCCGTTATGCCGAGTACAGCCTGTTCGACAACACCGAAGACTATCATGTCTTTAGCTGCATCGAATGCGGCCTGTGCGCCACGGTATGTCCGGCCCATCGTCCCCTGCTGCAGTGGATTCGCCTTGCCAAGCACGAAGTGCTGGCGAAAAAGGCCGCCGCCGCCCTGCAGGCTGAAATTGACGCCACAGAACAAGCCGGGGAAGGAGAGTAGTCATGGCATCATATAATGCACTCCTGACCGTCGGCTCTGCACCGCATCATCGCACGCGCTACAGCGTCACCATGATGAACGTTGCCTTTATTGTCCTGCTGCTGCCCGCAGCCATCGCCGCCATCATTACTCAGCCGGATGCTGCATCCATGCTGGGTATTGCCGGTATGCTGGCCTTGGGCGCAGGCACCGGCCTGTTGGGTGAATACCTTATGCAGGTTGTCATGCGCCAGTCCTATCTGGCAACCAACGGACACGGCGCGCTGATGGGCCTGCTGTTGGCTTTCATCCTTCCTGCATCGGTTCCCTGGTGGGTACTGGTGATGGGCGTGCTGGTGGCCATCTTTGTGGGCAAGCAAATCTTCGGCGGCATCGGATTTTATCCCTTCCACCCTGCCATGGTAGGTTGGGTTATCCTGCTGCTGAGCTGGCAGCACCATGTGTATCCCGTGGGCGGCGCAAGCATTGCAGCAGCCGATCCCATGGTGATTTACGCCACGTTGGGCGGCGGTCTTCTGTTGGCGCTGACAGGACACATCAAGTGGCAGATTTCCTTGGGCACCCTGATTGGTGTGGCCCTGGGCGCGGTCCTCTTTCAGATGGTCGTCCCCGGTCTTCCCGGTCCCATGGAACAGTTGCTTACCGGTCATGTGATGCTGGCAGCCTTCTTTATCGGCACTGACAGCAGCAGCAGCCCGGCCAACTGCCCGGTGAAATTCATTTATGGCCTGTGTTTGGGCGTCATGATCATGCTGGTCCGCGCCTTTGGTCAGTGGCCCGACGCCATTCCCTTTGCCGTATTGCTTATGAATATCCTCAACCCGCTGCTGGATCGCATCCGGCCCAAGGTTAAGGAGGTCGTGGTACAAAATGGGTAATTATATTAAAATGATTGTTGTGCTGGTGGGCATCTCCCTTGTCAGCGGACTGCTTTTGGGCGGCCTCAACGCCGTGACCCAAAAGGACATCGAGGAAAACGTTCTTCGGTTCAAAAAGGTTCCCGCTGTCATGGATATCTGCCAGGGATTTTTGGGTGAACTTTCCAACGCGGAAAAAGCGGAACTTGAAAAAGATCTGCTTGCCAACCGTGGCGAGATCGAAGTCAAAACCGGTGAAGGCGAAACAGCAACGGTAGAAAAAGTGCTGTACTTCATCGTGAAAAAAGACGGCAAACCCCACTCCATTATCCTCGAAAGCTCCGGTCAGGGCTATGGCGGAGCAGTGGGCACCATGGTGGGATTCAACATCCAAACCGGCGATTTCACCGGTCTGGGCGTCACCACCCACGCCGAGACCCCGGGTGTCGGCAGCCGTGTAACCGAAGCATCCTTCCGAAGCCAGTTTAAGGGCATGAAGGGCGACTCCACGCTGAAAACCAAAAAAGACGGCGGCGATATCGACGCCATCAGCGGAGCCACCTATTCCAGCCGCGCAGTTGCCGATAGCGCCGCGCGGGCCATGGAATTGTTCAAAGCCCATAAAGCTGACATCATGAAGACCATCAAACAGTAGCAACAAGGACGGTCGGTCATGAGCCAATTTGTAAAAGAAGTCACCAAGGGCCTGTGGAAAGACATTCCGCCTTTCCGTTTTGTTCTTGGTTTGTGCCCTACCCTTGCGGTCACCACCAGCGTGGAAAACGGCATCGGTATGGGTTTGGCAGCCACCTTCGTGCTTATCGGGTCCAACGCCATCATCTCCATGATGCGCAAGGTCATTCCCGACGAAGTGCGTGTGGCATCGTACATCGTTATCATCGCCACCTTCGTGGTGTGCGTCGAAATGCTGATGAAAGCCTATTTCTTCAGCCTTTCGGAAAGTCTGGGCATCTTTATCCCGCTGATTGTCGTCAACTGCATCATCCTTGGCCGGGCGGAAGCCTTTGCCAAAAAGAATCCCGTGATGCTCTCCATTGCCGACGGTTTGGGCATGGGACTTGGTTTCACCATTTCCCTGACAGTGCTGGGCTTCATCCGTGAGCTCTTCGGCGCAGGCACGGTATTCGGTCTTGATGTCTTTGCCCTGTTCAACCTGAACTTCGAGCCCTTCGGTATTCTGCAACAGGCCCCCGGCGCATTTATCGCCCTTGGTCTGATGCTGGGCCTGATGAACGTGGTAGGCAAGATCGTTGACAACATCATGGCCAGGAGGGTTGTCTGATGAGTACCTTTGCATTGATTATCAGCGCCATCTTTATCAACAACATTCTGCTGGCGCGCTACCTGGGTAACTGCCCGTTTTTGGGTGTGTCCAAAAAAATGGACACCGCCATCGGCATGGCCCTTGCGGTTATCTTTGTTCTGACCATCGCCTCCTTCTTCACCTGGATTGTGGAGCATTTCCTGCTGGTGCCCTTTGGCCTGCAGTATCTGCGGACCCTTGCCTTTATTCTGGTGATCGCGGCGCTGGTGCAGTTTGTGGAGATGTTCCTTAAAAAGAGCATTCCCGCACTGTATAAATCCCTGGGTATTTTTCTGCCCCTGATTACCACCAACTGCGCTGTGCTTGGTACGGCGCTGATTTCCATCAAAGAGGATTACGGTCTGCTGGACACCATCGTTTTCTCGATCGCCTCGGCGGCGGGCTTCGGCCTTGCCCTGGTGCTGTTTGCAAGCATCCGCGAGCGGTTTGAGATTTCGGCAATTCCCAAGGCCCTGCAGGGCACCGGCATCGGGCTGGTAACCGCAGGTCTGATTGCCCTTTCCTTTTTTGCCTTCAAAGGCATGATTTAACGGAACCCGATGGAATACACGGACCACGAGTAACCCGCGAGGTAAACCATGATTAATCCAACCATCGATCCGGCCATTTTGATGCTCATCATCGGCGGCGTATCGGCAATCGTTCTTGCCATCGCCTCGAAGGTGTTCTTCGTTAAAACGGACCCGCGGATCAGCGAAGTAGAAGACGCATTGCCCGGCGCCAACTGCGGCGGTTGCGGCTACACCGGTTGCGGTGCGGCGGCGGAAGCCATTGTCAAGGGCGCCCCGGTAAACATCTGTGTTGCCGGTGGCCAGGAAACCTGGGTAAAGGTTGCCGCAGCCATGGGCGCGGAAGTCGGTTTTGTGGAAGCAAAGATGGCCGACAACTTCTGTACCCGCAGCAACCGCGCCAGCAAAAAGTACGAGTATGACGGAGCCCTGGACTGCCGCAGCGCCTTTGCGCTGGGCGGCGGCGAGATCGTCTGCGAAACCGGTTGTCTGGGCCTTGGCACCTGCGTACGGGCCTGCCCCTTTGACGCCCTGTACATCGGTCACGACGGCGTTCCCGAAGTTGACCTGGCCCGCTGCGTGGGCTGCGGCACCTGCGAACGGGTATGCCCCACCGGCGCTATCGGCGTACACAGCATGTCGGATAAACTGCTGCACTTCAACAGCAGCGACGAATGTCTGGCCCCCTGCAAACAGCTCTGCCCGGCGCAGATCGACATCCGTACCTACATTGACCTTGCCAAGCAAGGCAAATATGCGGAAGCAATCAGCGTCATCCGCGAACGCAATCCCCTGCCGGTCACCTGCGGCCGCGTCTGCCCCGCTCCCTGTGAAGCCGGGTGCCGCCGCAATCATGTGGACGAAAACGAACCGGTACATCACAACTACATCAAACGTTTTGTGGCGGACTGGGAAATGCAAAACGGCGGCATGCCCAAACCCCTGATGCTCCCGGACAGCGGTAAAACCGTGGCCATCATCGGTGGCGGCCCCTCGGGCATCAGCGCCGCCTATTATCTGGCGCGGCTGGGCCACAAGGTTACCATCTTTGAAGCCAAACCCGCCCTTGGCGGCATGATCCGCTACGGTATCCCTGAGTACCGCCTGCCCAAGGCACGGCTGGACTTCGAGATTCAGCAGATTCTGGATCTGGGCGTGGAAGCCCGCTGCAACACCCACATAGGCCGGGACGTTACCCTGGAACAGCTTGACGAGCAGTTCGATGCTCTGTATCTGGCCGCCGGCGCCTGGGATAACTCCACCATGCGGGTTGAAGGCGAAGACCTTCCCGGCGTGTACAAGGGCACCGAATTTTTGCAGAAACGCGAACTGGGCGAGGTCATGGATCTCACCGGTAAAGTCGTGGTCGTCGTGGGTGGCGGAAACACTGCCATTGATGCGGCCCGTACCTCTTTACGCCTTGGCGCAAAAAGCGTGAACCTGCTGTATCGCCGTACCCGCAACGAAATGCCCGCCAACCTGGTGGAAATCGTCGCCTCGGAGCACGAAGGCATCAACTTCATGTTCCTGGCCGCCCCCACCCGCATCATTCCGGAAAACGGCAAAGCCGCGAAACTGGAATACCTGAAGATGCAGCTTGGTGAACCCGATGCATCGGGCCGCCGCCGTCCGGAACCCATCGAGGGCAGCGAAACCCTGATGGACATCGACGTGATTATTTCCGCCATTGGTCAGAAGCCGCGAATCGACTTCATCAGCGAAGAATTCCGGGCCAAAAACAATGTTGGGCTCACCCGCTGGAACACCATTGAAGCCGACGACGAGACCCTTCAGACCAACTACGAAAAACTCTTTGTGGGCGGCGATCTGTTCAGCGGTCCGGCCCTGGTGGTTGACGCCATCGGCACTGGTCGCCGTGCAGCTCGTTCTGTTCACCTCTATCTTTCCGGCGAACCACTGGAACTGCCCAAACTGGCCATGTACAAGCCCATCCGCCTGAAGCAGTCCGACGACATCGCGGTCAACGGTGTACGCAAAACCCGTCAGGTTCCCCAGCCGGAATTGGAAGTGGACGAGCGGATTCATACCTTTGAAGAAGTTGATCTGACCCTGGACAAAGACCTGATGATTAAAGAAGCGTCCCGTTGCCTTGGCTGCGGTACCATCTGCTTCTACACCGACGCCCAGCGTGAGGAAAAGCAGAAATGGGAAGACATGACGGTTCTGGAAAAACTACAGGAGACTTTGCGGGAAAGCCCCTGAGTCCCCTTACTGTAATAATGGTTCCAACGGTTCTTTGAGTGACAAATAGTTAAGGATTGCCCGCCTGGCGGCCCACGGAGCACACGGGTGTTACGATTTTGGTAATGATGGGTTTCACGCCCTTACCCTTTGCCATCCAACGGTCGTAGATCATGATGGGTATAAAGGCCAGGATAAAGCCTGCAACGCCGCCGATGGCTGCCATGGCGTCTTCGCTCAGATTGCCCGGCGTAAAGATGCGCCCCGCAAGGGCGGCACCGGCAAGCAGACCGATCAATGGCACGATCCATATGATGAAGGACAGCCGCAGTTCGCTGTGCCCCGGAAGATCGAACTCCACCCAATCCCCGGGCTTTGCCCCAACAGGGTTGAGAACGGTGATTTCTTCGGGCAGGTCGCTGCTGTGACCGTCTTCCAAACCGCAGGAGCCTTTGTCGCCGCACTCGGCGCAGATGCTCCGTTTGGAAGAAGAAACCAGAGCCGTGTCCCCTGAAGCCTGTAGTATGAAACCGTGACGTGCCATGGGCAGCAATCCTTGATGTTGGTCAATGACCGCTTGGTCATTTGATGTTGAAAGAAGCAAACGTTTACCTAAACGCATTAAAAGGTACAGTAGCATGGCCAGAAGACAAATTCAAGCAGGAGCCCTGCTGGCAGCAGGAGCAGCACTGATCGCTCTGGGATTCATCGGCTTTCTCATAAGCCCCGAAGGTGAACCGGACCGCGTGATCGCCACCCCCTACGGCGACGTAACCTGGAACCATCAGTTGCACGCCCGGATGAAGGAATACAACTGCAAGGTATGCCATCACACCGAGTCCACGGGCTTTACCACGGCCCAGGATTGCGCTGACTGCCACAAGGGTTTTGACGACGCCGCCAAAGCCGTGGCAGCGCATCACGAAGCCAAAGAAGGCCAGAGCAAGGAAGATGCCGCCAAAGAAGGCGCACCGGCCATGGTGGCGTTCCACAACAAGTGCATCGGCTGCCACAAAGCCGCCAGTGCCGGACCGGTGGGTTGCCGCGAATGCCACGCCAAAGACCATGTTGGCAAAAAGCAGGATGTCAAGACCCTGACCGCCGATGACGGCCCCTCTGTGGCCATCCTCAATCATCTGCAGGAAAAATATCCGGCCATCGCCTTTAATCATACGGATCATGTGGATTACGCCGACGGCTGCACCGACTGTCATCACCACAGCTTCGGTGTTGAAGCGGTGCCCTCCTGCCGGGCCTGCCACAAGGCAAAGGGCACGAAAAAAGGCAGCAAGCGCCTTGGCCTGATGGACGCCTATCACCAGCAGTGCATCAACTGCCACAACAAAAACGAAAGCGGCCCCACCAGCTGTGAAGAGTGCCACGCCCAGCCCGCTGAAGGCGAAGAAGCGCCCCCCAGCAAGGAAGAATATCAGGGCCCGGATGTCAGCGTTCTGTATCAGTTGAAGGACATCTATGAAGCGGTGAAGTTCAACCACGCGGACCACGTTGACTATGCCGACAACTGCCAGAAGTGCCATCATGAGCAGCTTCCGCTGGAAAAGACCCCGGCCTGCCGCGAATGCCACGGTCATCGGGTTACGGTGAAGGGTAACAAAAAACTGGGGCTTATCGACGCCTACCACGCCCAGTGCATCAACTGTCACCTGGAAATGGAAAGCGGCCCCACCGGTTGCGATGACTGCCATACCAAAAAGGCAGACAAAAAATAAGCCGGAAATCTTTCTGATTCCACAACGCCGCCTTCCCCCGGAGGGCGGCGTTTGTTATACTGGCCCCGGAGGTTCACATGCAGGCGACCATACATCCGGCACAGGCCCGTGGCAGCATTGTCGCGCCACCGTCAAAAAGTCATGCCCAGCGCTGCATTGCGGCGGCGCTGCTGGCCCACAGCACCTCCATCCTCCAAAATATGCCGGATACCGACGATGTGGTCGCAGCTCTGAATATTGCCCACAGCCTCGGTGCGGAGATTGAACGCACTGGCGACACCGTGGTTATCAATCCTCCAAAACAACTTAAGGGTGGCCCCCTGCACTGCGGTGAATCCGCCCTGTGTATGCGGATGTTCGCTCCCATTGCGGCGCTGGCCGATATTCCCTGCACGCTGGAAGGCACCGGCTCTTTGCTGACCCGGCCCATGGACATGCTGGCGGAATCTCTTGCTCCCTTTGGGATTACCGTCACCACCACCGATGGGCATGCCCCCCTGAGGCTTCAGGGGCACCTTCACGGCGGCTTTGCAAAGCTTGATGGAGGCATTACCTCTCAAGTTGTCACCGGGCTGCTGCTGGCCCTGCCCCGCTGCCCGGAAGATTCCCGCATTCGCCTCAGCAATCCTGTGAGCCTGCCCTATATCCGCATGACTCTCGATGTGCTGAACACCTTTGGCGTCACTGTGGAACACTCCCCCGAAGGCACCGAATATATTATTCCCGGCAACCAAACGTACCGGGGCAGTGATGTTCAGATTGAAGGCGACTGGTCCGGTGCGGCGTTTATGCTGGTCGCCGGAGCTTTGGGCGGTCCTGTTACCGTCGCAGGGCTTCCCAACGAAAACCGTCCCGACGGCGGCATATTATCCCTGCTGCAATCCATGGGAGCAGAGGTGCAACACAGCGGCGATGCCGTTACCGTATGCCGGGGAGACCTGCGGCCCCTGCGCACCGACATCAGCCAGTGTCCCGATTTGCTGCCGCCACTGGTGGCGCTGGCAGTCCACAGTCCGGGGCACAGCCGCATCACCGGCGTGGAGCGGCTGCAATATAAGGAAAGCAACCGCATTGCCGCGCTTATTACCGGTTTCGGCGCTTTGGGGGCAAAGCTCTCCTATGCGGATGACTGCCTGCATATTCATGGCGGAACCCTTGGCGGCGGATGCGTTTCTTCCATTGGCGATCACCGTATTGCCATGGCTCTGGCAATTGGCGCATTGCATGCCACCGGCCCCGTCACCATAGACAACGCGGCCTGCGTATCCAAGTCCTGGCCCGGCTTTTTCCGCGATCTCTCGGCGCTGGGCATCTCCGTGACACAACCGTGATACCTTTGGATTGAAACCCCTTTCCTGCCCTGATATCATTTAGCCCATGAACTGTATTGCATTCTCAAAACTGCGGGGGCTGTTTTTTGTGAGTTTCATTGCTCTTATGTTCGCATCCGGCTGCGGTGATGACAGCGGTGGCGTCTGCACGCCCAACAGTCATCCCACCCAAGATGGCTGCCAGTGCGACGAAGGCTATCTGGGCGGCCCAACGGGCTGCAAAGCGGACAAGCGTTTTGTGTCGCAAATATTCAGCGAGGAGGATCTGCTGTTCGCCCCCATGAAGGGCCCGGATAATGCCCGGGTGACCATTGTGGAGTTCTGCGGGTTCCAGTGCTCATTTTGTATGCGTACGGCCCCCCTGCTGGACGATATGTTGACAGAGTTCCACGGCGAGGTGCAGGTTTACTGGTTGCACACCACCCTGGCGGTTCACCTGAATGGTCGCCCCGCGGCCTTCAGCTCCATTGCGGCATTTTCGCAGGATCGCTTCTGGGAATATCATGACCAGCTCTTTGCGGAACGCAGCGACTGGAGTATGCTCCCTGAGGACGACATTCAGGACTACTTCGATGCCCTGGCGGAGTCCATGGGCTTTGATATGCAGCAGTGGGAAACCGACCTTGCCAACGATGAGGCTACCTATATTCTACAACAGGACCGGGCTTTGGGCGATGATCTCAACGTCCGCATCACCCCCATCGTGTATATCAACGATACCCGCATCGAAGATGCCTGGGAGGTCACCTCCCTGCGGGCTGCCATCCAGCAGGCCCTGGACGCCAATCCATAAACAATCCAATACACACCATAAAAAACGCCCCGGACCTTATGATCCGGGGCGTTTTGGTATCAGGTTAATCCGATCTTAAAACACGGTGTCTATGGCCATGGTGTCGCACTTGCTCACCAGATCCAGCTTGGTTTTGGTCTGGGGCAGCACCCAGCCGTACCAGTACTGGAGGTTACCCAGTTTGGTGGCATAGAACTTGGATTCTTCGCTGTCTTCCCAATGGGCCTTGACCGCGGCCTTGTCGCTGCCATCCACACCGGCGTCGGTATAGCGTTTCTGCAGTACGCCATCAGCCACGACTGCCTGCTGCAGATGCTGATAGCCAAGAACCACATCGCCAAAGGCGTGCAGGAAGGGCTGGGACCAGGTGGCCGCGCCTTCGAGGTTGCCGCCCATGGCCGCCGCGCCAAGCTGCATCACGGTGCCGGTCAGGGCGCCTGCGATGTCTTCAAGCTGGGTGGCATACTGACCCAGTCTCTCATGCTCTTTGGTTTTGGCGCAGAAGGTCATCAGTTCCTTCATGTAGGACTGGAACAGGGCTCCGCCCTTCATCATGAGCTTGCGGCCCAGAAGATCCAGCGCCTGAATGCCGTTGGTGCCTTCATAAATGGTGGCGATACGGGTATCGCGCACCACCTGCTCCACCGGATATTCCTTGGTGTAGCCAACACCGCCGTAGACCGACACCGCCATGCCTGCGGCTTCCAGACCAAAGTCGGAACCATAGGCTTTGCAGATGGGGGTCAGCAGTTCCAAAGCAAATTGGTTGCGCTCACGCTCTTTTTCATCGGTGGCGTTGTGGGCCAGATCCGCGTTTTTGGCGGATGCATACAGCATGGCCCGCATACCTTCAGCATAGGCGCGAATGTGCAGCAGCATACGGCGCACATCGGCATGCTCGATAATGGGCACCTTGGCGGCGTCTTTGGCGCGGTCGGTGATACGGGAACCCTGGGTGCGCTCTTTGGCGTATTCCCGGGCGTACATGTAAGAGCTGGCAGCGCCGGTCATACCCTGCACGCCAACTTCGATGCGGGCTTCGTTCATCATCAGGAACATGATTTTCATGCCGATGTTTTCTTCACCGATCAGCCAGCCGCGGCATTCGCCGTTATCGCCAAAGCTCATCTGGCTGGTGGCGGAACCGTTGATACCGTGCTTGTGCTCAATACGCACACAGTGGACATCGTTGTGATCGCCGTTGCTGCCGTCATCGTTTACGCGATACTTTGGCACCAAAAACAGGCTGATGCCTTTTGTTCCCGCCGGAGCGCCGGGGGTACGGGCCAGCACCATGTGAATGATGTTTTCCGACATGTCGTGGTCACCGGCGGTGATGAAGAGCTTGGAGCCTTCAACAAGATAGTAGTCTTCGCCGTCCACGGGTTTGGCGGTTGCCTTGACCGCACCCAAATCGCTACCGGCCTGGGGCTCGGTCAGCACCATGGTGCCGCTCCATTTACCGGAGTACATGTTGGGCAGATACTTTTGCTTGGTGGCTTCATCACACCATGCTTCAAGGATATGCCCTGCGCCCACGGTAAGCATATGATACAGGGCAAAGGCGGTGTGTGCGCCGGTGAAAATATCGGAGGCTGCCATGGATACCATTTTGGGCATGCCCTGACCGCCGTATTCCTGAGCGCCCGCCATACCGATCCAGCCGGATTCGGCATACTGCTGATAAATGGCCTTCATGCCCTCGGGAGTGGTGACGTTGCCGTCTTCCCAGTGACAGCCTTTTTCATCGGCGATTGAATTGTGGGGAGCCACTACGCCCTTGGCGAATTTGGCGGCTTCATCCAGGATCATTTTGAGGTCGTCAACCTCATAATCCTTGTATTTATCAATGCCAAGGACATCGGCCATGCCCAACTGCTCGAAAAGAATAAAATAAATGTCTCTCAGGTTAACATCATACTCGGTCGCGCTCATTATTTGACTCCTTCATGCTCGTATACCGGTTAGAATACTACTACATATTCGTCAATCATATTACTGCGTTGATGGTGTCCCAAAAATGAATGATGATTCAGTTTAGCACCGTGAGCGCGGCTTGGCAATACCTCAAAGCACTTTTTATAAGATTTTTTACAACCCCCCATTGCATAATGTGATAGCTGTAAAAATTACGGAACCGGGGCAGAGCAATAGCTTATACACACCGTTGAAGAGCAGTCAATATCAAGGCAGTAACAGGCGCTGTTGAATGGGCAGGGCTGATTTTCATTACAACCCCACTGTGCATCGTCGGGAACATTGTTATCCTGCAGGCAACCTTTTAACCCGGTATCCGTAATATCCATGCATTCCTGCCCTGTAGGACACTGACCGCACATGTCAATACAGCGGGCATCCTGGCAATACTCGTCAAGACACACGCAGGTCCGGTTGCCCTGACATTGAAGCTCATTGGTAGCGCTGGGCTCGCACCATTCCATGTTGTCGGCAGGAATGTTTCCATCGGCATCAAGACAACTGCTGACCTCCTGCTCATATCCTGCGGGCAGGCAATACTGATTCTGGGGGCACAACCGTTCGTCATAGGGCGCCCGACAGGCTCCCTCCACGCATACATGGTTCAGGGAGCTACAGTTAAGCGTGGGAATCCAGCCGTTATATTCGCAGGTCATAACCATGTCGTTCATACACATGGTATTGTTGACCGGGCAGACGCACTGACCTTCTTTGCATATCAGGTCGCCGCGTCCACAGTCGGAAATAAAGGACCATGATCCGGCAGCATTGCACAATCTCACCTGATCGCCGTAACAGCTACGCTCGCCGGGAACACACTCCGGATCACGATCAGGCGGTTGATCAGCGTAATCGGAATCCGTATCAACCGTATCAATATCTCCATCCACAGGGGTGGCTGTGCACTGACCATTACTGCACCACTGCTGCGCATAACTGCAATCAATGACATCTGCCCAGTCACCGCCCTGACACCATTGTACGACATTCCCCCGACAGCGGGTTTCTCCGGGTATGCAGACCCCGGGATATTCTTCGACATCAATTGCTTCATCGTTATCTCTGTCCGTGTCTGTATCCACCTCCGGCATATCCACATCTCCGGGTATGGTATCGGCATCACCGTCCGGCACCAGCGCTTCCTGTATGCAATAGCCCTGCACACAGGCAAACCCCGGCGGACAGCTGTGCTGCTCATCGCAGGCGCTTCCCATGTTGATTTCCGGCGTAAAACTACAGCCGGATATAATGAGGCACAGAATGAAGACAATACCGGTCTTTGATATCACAGACATAAACTCCTCCCGGAAAAAAATAACAGCAAACCTGTATCCTGTTCATTATGGAGTATAGTATCTTATCTGTCAATCCGGCCCTGTGCGGAAGCGCCGGTGACGCCACCGGGATATTGAAACAGTGGCTATCTATTACCTTTGCTTACGAAAGCCTTTAGAAATGACCATGGTACTTTAGTTTCTAAGCTATTGTCGGAATTGTCAGTATGGTGTAAAAAGATAATAATGTGAGACTTTTACTAAATTGTTATTGTAGTAACACTTGATAATGGGAGCGGTAAACCATGCGGGAAATATCTGCACGTGCAATCAGGGATGCGGTATATCAATTGGTGATGGATACCGCCTATACATTACCGGCGGGGGTCAAGGAAGCATTGCGCAATGCCCTTGACCGCGAGACCTCGCCCCGGGGCCGCAGCGCCCTGGAGCTGATTCTGAAAAACGCTGAAATCGCCCACGATGAAAAACTGGCCATTTGTCAGGACTGCGGTCTGGCGGTTCTGTTCATCGAGATCGGTCAGGACGTGCGCATCGCCGGATGTAATATCCGGGGAGCCGTGGACGAGGCCATTCTTGAGGCGTATCAGGACGGCTACCTGCGGAAATCCGTGTGCCATCCCTTTACCCGCTCCAACACCAAAACCAATACCCCGGCCATTATCCACTACGATATCGTGCCGGGCCAAAAGGTACGCATCATGTTTGCCGCCAAGGGCGGCGGATCGGAAAACATGAGCCGGGTGGTGATGCTCAAACCCGCCGACGGCAAGGAAGGCATTATCAACGAAGTGGTGAAAACCGTGGACATCGCCGGTCCCAATCCCTGCCCGCCCACCATCGTGGGCGTGGGTATTGGCGGCGATTTCGAGCTGGCGGCCATCATGGCCAAAAAAGCTGCTGTCATGCGCAATCCCATGGACCGCAACCCGGACCCGGAACTGGCGGAAATGGAAGACGAAATGCTGGAGCGCATCAACAGGCTGGGACACGGACCCCAGGGCCTTGGTGGTGTTATGACATCGCTGGGCGTCAATATCATGATGCATCCCTGCCATATCGCATCGCTGCCGTTGGCGGTTAACCTGCAGTGCGTGGCCGCACGTCACAAGGAGGTGATACTGTGAGTTCCCCCAAAACCATCAATACGCCCCTGACCGCAGAAACCATTGCGAACCTCAAGGCCGGAGACGAAGTGCTGATCAACGGCGTGGTGTACACCGGTCGTGATGCGGCGCACAAGCGTTTCTTTGCCGCTTTGGACAACAACGAAGACCTGCCCTTCCCCATCGAAGGCAGCGTTATCTTTTATGTAGGCCCCACTCCGGCCCCGCCGGGCACGGTTATCGGCTCCGCAGGCCCCACCACCTCCGGGCGCATGGACGGATTCACCCCCCGAATGCTATCCATGGGCCTTAAGGGCATGATCGGCAAGGGCAAACGCAGCCCCGAAGTCATTGCCGCCTGTAAAGAACACAAAGCAATCTACTTTGCCGGGCTCAGCGTGGCGGCCCTGTTATCCAAAGCCATTAAAAAGTCCGAAGTGGTGGCCTACGAGGATCTTGGTCCCGAAGCCGTCAGAAGGCTTGAAGTTGAAAATTTTCCCGCTATAGTAATCATCGATGCAGATGGTAATAACCTGTATGAAGAAGGCATAAAGGAATACCGGGAAACAACATCATGAAACTACACGAATACCAGTCCAAAGAGCTGTTCAGACAGTACGGCATTGACGTGCCGCCGGGGGAAGTGGCCGACACCGTGGAACAGGCAACCGACATCGCCACCAGGCTTGATGCCGGGCTGTATGTGGTCAAGGCACAGATTCTGGCCGGTGGCCGGGGCAAGGCCGGAGGCGTCAAGCTGGCCCGGAGCGTGGACGAGGTAACATCCATCGCCGCAAATCTTATCGGCGCGGAACTTAAAACCTACCAAAGCGGCGACAAGGGCATTCCGGTGCACAAGGTACTGGTCACCACTGGCGTGGATATCGAAAAGGAATTCTACTTCGGTATGGTGCTGGACCGCGCCCGGGGAGCCGTCACCGCCATGGCCTCCAGCGAAGGCGGCGTGGAAATCGAGGAAGTCGCCCGGAAAACCCCGGAAAAAATCGTCAAGGCCAGTTTTCTGCCGGACCGCGGACTGACCCGCTTTCAGGCTATGAAACTGGGTGTGGCTCTGGGATTGCAGGGCGATACCCTGAAACAGGCCATCACCATGTTTATGGCGGCGGCAAAGCTCTTTGTGGAGCAGGACGCTTCCCTGGTGGAAATCAACCCGCTGGTGCTGATGCCCGACGGGAACCTCAGCGCCGTGGACGCCAAGGTCAATATCGATGACAACGCCCTGTTCCGTCATCAGGAACTGGCGGACATCCGCGATACCAGCGAAGACGACCCCAACGAAACCGAAGCCGCAAAATTCGGGCTGAACTACATTAAGCTTGACGGCACCATCGGCTGCATGGTCAACGGCGCGGGCCTTGCCATGGCCACCATGGACACCATCAAGCTCTATGGCGCAGAGCCCGCAAACTTTTTGGATGTGGGCGGCGGCGCCACGGTGGAAAACGTGTCGGCTGCCTTCCGTATTCTCATGGGCGACCCGGACGTCAAAGCCATTCTGGTGAACATTTTCGGCGGCATCATGCGCTGCGATGTAATTGCGGAAGGCATTGTGGAAGCAAGTCGCCGCATTGACATCTCCGTGCCCCTGGTGGTGCGCTTGTCCGGCACCAATGTGGACGAAGGCAAAAAGATACTTGCCGCCAGCGGCATTGCCATGACCCCCGCAGACACCATTGCCGAGGCAGCCCGGGCGGTTGTCGACGCTGTTCAGAAAGCCTGAAAAACGGAGCGATCCCCATGAGCGTACTTATCAACAAAGATTCACGGATTGTTATCCAAGGCATTACCGGTAAAACCGGTCAGTTTCACACCCGGCTTTCGGTGGCCTACGGCACCAATGTTGTGGCCGGTGTCACCCCGGGCAAGGGCGGCAGCTCCTTTGAGGGCATTCCGGTATTCAACACTGTGTACGAAGCGGTCCGGGAAACCGGCGCCGACGCCAGCGTCATTTTTGTGCCACCCCGTTTCTGCGGCGACGCCATTATGGAAGCCGCCGACGCAGGCATAAAGGTTATCGTCACCATTACCGAGGGTATTCCTACCATGGACATGGTGCGCGCCACGGATTTTCTTAAAGGCTATGACGCCACCCTGATCGGGCCCAACTGCCCGGGCATCATTACCCCTGACGAAGCCCGTTTGGGCATTATGCCGGGACATATCCACCGCAAGGGTCATGTGGGCGTGGTCAGTCGCTCCGGCACCCTGACCTACGAAGGCGTGGACCAGATCACCCGGCTTGGCATGGGCCAGTCCACATGCATTGGCGTGGGTGGCGATCCGGTCAAGGGCCTGGATCACCTGGCCTGCTGCAAACTCTTTGAGGCAGATCCCGACACCGAAGCCGTGCTGCTGCTGGGCGAAATCGGCGGCGACGACGAAGAACGGGCCGCAGCCTACATAAAAGAACATATGACCAAACCCGTGGCCGCCTATGTGGCGGGTGTCACCGCTCCGCCGGGACGCCGCATGGGACACGCCGGGGCAATCATCAGCGGCGGGTCCGGTGCTGCACCGGATAAAATCGCTGCGTTTAACGATGCCGGGGTTTTGGTTGCCCCCAGTCCCGCGCATCTTGGTCTGACGTTGCAGGCAGCCATTGAAGGCCGGGATCAAAACTATGTGGACACGGTGACCGCCGGGCAATGACCCCAACCGACACACGACCGTACCGTCAGAATGTATTGGGGATATTCTTAAACAGCGCCAAAGAAGTGCTGGCGGTGGAACGCAGTGACCGGCCCGGAGCATGGCAGTTGCCCCAGGGCGGCATCGACGGAAACGAAAGCCCCGCCGAAGCCATAGTGCGTGAAATGGCTGAAGAACTGGGAATTCAGCCGGAAAACATCGCCATTGTAAAGCAACTGCCCCAAAGCCTGTGCTACGACTTCCCCCCTACCCTGCAGGCCCCCATTGCCAAACAATATCGGGGTCAGCAACAGATAGTGTTCATACTCGCCCTGCGCAATGACACCCTGCCGGATATGGCCGCTTCCGACGGTGAAAACCGCAACTGGAAGTGGACGCCCCTAAAAGAACTGGCAGAC
>Ga0070729_10002782_pt1 | contig 21644 bp, 34 predicted proteins | sample tdDd472_FD_66725 | JGI IMG/M metagenome (GOLD analysis project Ga0070729, IMG submission 66725) | Marine sediment microbial communities from the Atlantic coast under amendment with organic carbon and nitrate - tdDd47.2 | ecosystem: Environmental > Aquatic > Marine > Coastal > Sediment | place... | reverse complement strand
TGGTGATAACGTAACAATGGAAATTGAATTGATCAGTGAAATTGCTATGGAACAGGGATTAAGATTTGCTATTCGTGAAGGTGGAAGAACTGTTGGTGCCGGCGTTGTTGGCGAAATCATCGAATAAGGAGTTAAACAAGTGCCTGGTCAAAAAATAAGAATTAATTTGAAAGCATACGATCATAATCTGTTGGACAAAAGTACACAGAAAATCGTAGCTACAGCAAAATCAACAGGTGCAGTAGTTTCTGGTCCCATACCATTACCTACTAAGAAAACTATATACACCGTATTAAAGTCACCACACGTGAATAAAAAATCTCGTGAACAGTTTCAGACTAAAATTCATAAAAGATTAGTTGACATTATGAATTCTACATCTAAAACAGTTGACGCTTTGATGAGACTGGACTTACCAGCAGGTGTTGATATTGAAATTAAAGTATAATTTTAGAAGAGTTCAATAATATGCTAGGAATATTAGGAAAAAAAATAGGAATGAGTCAGGTTTTTACCGAAAATGGCAATTTAATCCCTGTCACTGTTGTAGAAGCTGGTCCATGTAAAGTTGTACAAGTGAAAACTGTAGAAACTGATGGCTATAATGCCGCACAACTTGGTTTCGAAGTTAAACCTGATCGTCTGATGAATAAACCATCAAAAGGACATTTTGAAAAACATAAATCTGATTATTTCAGAACTATAGTAGAACTCAGAGATGCTGATGAAGACATCATGGCAAATGGTGCAGAAATTACAGTATCAAAGTTTAAAGCTGGGGACATACTTAAAGTTACTGGAACAACAAAAGGTAAAGGTTTTCAGGGTGTAATGAAAAGACATGGCTTTACAGGTGGACAAGCCACTCATGGTCAAAAAGATAGACTTAGAGCACCGGGTTCAATCGGTCAATCTGCATATCCTGCAAGAGTAATCAAGGGAATGAAAATGGCTGGCCAAACTGGTAATAAGAGTAAAACTATCTTAAACCTGGAACTTGTAAAAATTGATGAAGCAAATAATTTGCTTTTCATCAAAGGTGCAGTTCCTGGTGCAAAAAATGGTATTTTAACTATACGCAAGCAGGAAAAATAAGCATGGATTTCGTTGTTTATAATAAAGAAGGTAAAAAAACTGACCAAGTACTGAATATAGAAGACTTGTCGTTCGATATCGAACCACATGAACATTCTATTTATTTATCAGTAAAGTCAGAATTAAAGAATTCCAGACAAGGCACACATTCAACTAAAACCCGTTCAGAAAAACGTGGTGGTGGTAAAAAACCATTTCCTCAAAAAGGTCGTGGTGTTGCTCGTGCTGGATCAAGAAGAAGCCCGCTTTGGGTTGGTGGTGGAGTTATCTTTGGACCAAAACCTCATAAATACACTTCAAAAGTGAATAAGAAGGTTAAACAATTGGCGAGAAGAAGTGCTCTGTCATTGAAGTTGAAAAATGAAAATATTTTGGTATTGGAAGATTTCAACTATGCAGATCATAAGACAAAAAATGTAAGAAACTTACTGACAAATCTTGAAGTCGATAGCAAAAAAGTATTATTTCTAACCTCAGATATAAATGAAAACTTTTATTTAGCAGCCAGAAACTTTCCCAAAGTAAGAACACTGGAAGCTGTAAAAGCATCTACTTATACTATTATGAGAAATGACATTGTGCTAATCGATAAAGATGGTCTTCAACAACTGAACGATTGTCTTAAATAATTGATTGGGAAAATGAAATGCAGAAAATTAAATCAGTAATAATAAGACCAATTTTGACAGAAAAAGTAACCCTTTTGGGTGAAGATCTGAATAAATATGCCTTTGAAGTCATTAAAGAAGCAAACAAACTTCAAATCAAAGATGCCGTTGAAAAGAAGTTTGATGTAAAAGTTACAGATGTAGCTACTCTTAATGTAAAAGGCAAAAGAAAAGACATGACTGTCAGAAGTGGTGGAAGAGTTATCAGAACCAGAGGTCGTAGAAGAGATTGGAAAAAAGCAATCATCACATTACACAAAGACGATTCTATTGATTTCTATCAAGGAGAAACAGCGGTATAAATCATGGGTATAAGAAAACTAAAACCGAACACGCCGGGGCAGAGATTTCAAACTTACAATTCCTATGAAGAATTGACAAAATTCGAACCGGAAAAAAGTTTGTTATCTACCATCAAAAAAACCGGTGGAAGAAACAATAATGGAAGAATTACTTCCAGACATATTGGTGGTGGTTCCAAGAGAAAATACAGAATTATCGATTTCAAAAGAAATAAACATGATATTCCTGCCACTGTAAAAGGTATTGAGTATGATCCAAACAGATCCGCTCATATTGCATTAGTATTTTACGCTGACGGTGAAAAGCGATATATTATTGCTCCCCTTGGAATCAACGTAGGCGACCAGATTATTTCAGGTAAAGAAGTTCCTATTAAAAGAGGTAATGCTTTACCATTGACAAATGTTCCAACTGGTACAGTTGTACACAACATTGAGATGTATCCTGGTAGAGGTGCACAAATAGCACGTAGTGCTGGCTCTTACGCAAAATTAGTGGCCAAAGAAGGTAAATACGTAACATTGAACATGCCATCCGGTGAAATGAGATTGGTGCCAAAAGATTGTATGGCAACCATCGGTTCAGTTGGAAATAAGGACCATGAAAATGTAACTATTGGTAAAGCCGGAATGAATCGCCACAGAGGTCGTAGACCAAAAGTAAGAGGTGTAGTAATGAATCCTGTAGATCACCCAATGGGTGGTGGTGAAGGACGTACATCAGGTGGTGGTCATCCTGTATCTCCATGGGGTCAAAAGTCAAAAGGACTAAAGACTCGTAAAAAGAACAAACAAAGTGACAAATTCATTGTCAAAAGACGGAAAAAATAGTTAGGAGATTTTTAAATGAGTCGTTCTATTAAAAAAGGCCCATATATTGACGAAAGTCTTGTAAAAAAGGTTCAAAAATTACAAGAATCAGGTAAAAAACAAGTAATCAAGACCTGGGCAAGAAGCTCAACAATCTCACCTGACTTTGTTGGTTATACACTGGCGGTTCACAATGGAAACAAATTCATTCCTGTTTTTATCACTGAAAACATGGTAGGACACAAAGTTGGTGAATTTGCTATGACAAGAACCTTCAGAGGCCATAAGAAAAAGTAATAATTAAAAGAAGTTGAGCAAAATGGAAGCAAGAGCAATTCAAAAAAATATGAGACAATCGGCTAGAAAAGTCAGACAAGTTTGTGATATGATCAGAGACAAAGATCTGGAATTCGCTTTAAATACATTGCACTTTAGCAACAAAAAAGCGTCAGTCCAGATTGAAAAAACACTTAGATCAGCTGTTTCAAACTTATTAAATACTGACGAAGGCGGACATCTTGAACCCGAAGATTTATTTATCAAATCAATCTTTGTAAATGAAGGCCCAACAGCCAGAAGATTCCGACCAAGAGCCATGGGACGCGCAACAATTATTCGTAAGAGATCTAGTCATTTGACTATTGTTGTTGCTGATAAAGATGATAACAAAAATAATTAATTCGGAGGTCATTTTTGGGTCAAAAAGTTAATCCAATCGGAATGAGAGTCGGATACAATAAAGAATGGAAAAGTATCTGGTTTGACGAAAAGAATTTCAAAGAAAAACTCGCAGAAGATATTCATTTAAGAGAATATGTAAATAACAGATTACCAAATGCGGGCATTTCTTCACTTGATATTCATAGAACATCTAAAAAGATCACCGTAATCATCAACACTGCACGTCCTGGTATTGTCATTGGTAAAAAAGGTCAGGAAGTTGACCAGTTGAAAATGGAATTACAGAAACTAACAAACACAAATGTTCAGATTAATGTAACTGAAGTTAAAAGACCCGAGTTGGATGCAACTTTGGTAGGTCAGAGCATTGCTCAGCAAATTTCAAAGAAGGCTTCACACAGAAGAGTTGTGAAACAGGCTATGAAAAGCGCTATGAGAATGGGAGCTGATGGTATCAGAATCCAGGTAAAAGGTCGTATTGGTGGTGCTGATATGTCTCGTGTTGAATCCTTCAGCGAAGGCAGAGTACCATTACAGACATTGAGAGCTAATATTGATTATGCATCAGTGCCTGCACCTACTACTTATGGAAAAATTGGTATTAAAGTTTGGATCTGTAACGGCGAAAAAACTTCAAAGTAAATTAAGGATTAAGAAATGTTAGTACCACAAAAAGTAAAATATAGAAAACAACATAGAGGCAGAATGACTGGTCTTGCTGTAAAAGGCAGCACAGTATCATTTGGTCAGTATGGTATTAAAGCTCTTGAGCCTGGTTGGATAACATCCAGACAGATCGAAGCTTGCCGTGTTGTTATTTCTCGTGAAATTAGGAAAAACGGTAAATCCTGGATCCGAGTATTCCCAGACAAACCTGTTACTACAAAACCTGCTGAAACACGTATGGGAAAAGGTAAAGGTTCTCCGGAATATTGGGTAGCAGTGGTAAAACCTGGTAGAATTCTATTTGAAGTAGAATCAAGTGGTGAAGTTGATATGAAAAAACTTGCAGACAAGGTTTCTCATAAACTACCTATTAAAACTAAACTTGTTACCAGAAAAGAATATTAGGAGTTAATTGTGAAAAAAGAGCAATTAAGAGAACTTTCCGTTGATGAGTTAAATACAAAACTACAAGATAATACCGAAGCATTGGAAAACTTACGTTTTCAAAAAGCGATGCAGCAGTTGGAAAATCCGATCAAAATAAGAGAGATTCGTCGTGAAATCGCTCAGATCAAAACTGCACTTCGTGAACATGAACTTGGTATTAGAAAATAAGAAGGAAAGTCATAGATGAGTGCCGAAACATTAAGAAAAAGACTAACGGGTACAGTTACTAGTAACAAAATGGATAAAACCATTGTTGTATCCATAGAAAACAAAGTCAAACATCCACTTTATAAAAAGTACGTTAAAAAAAGATCTAAATTTTTCGCTCATGATCCTGAAAATAAATGTAATATCGGTGATACAGTGAAAATAGAACAATCAAGACCTCTTAGTAAGAAAAAAAGATGGCGTTTGATTGAAATTTTAGGTCAATAAGGAAGAGGTAGCAGGAAATGATTCAAAGAGAAACTATCTTGAATGTAGCGGATAACACCGGCGCCAAAAAAGTGCTTTGTATAGCGATTTTGGGTGGAAGTGGTAAGAAAACTGCCACTATTGGTGATATTATAACTGTTGCTGTAAAGCAAGCATCCCCGGGTGGAGTTGTCAAAAAAGGTGAAGTTCAAAAAGCTGTGATTGTTAGAACAGCTAAAGAAATCAGAAGAAAAGATGGAACCTATATCAGATTTGATGATAATTCAGCTGTAATCATTGACAACAACAATGAACCCAGAGGAACACGTATTTTTGGGCCTGTAGCCAGAGAACTTCGTGACAAAGAGTTCATGAAGATTGTTTCAATGGCTCCAGAAGTGCTTTAAAGGAGACTGATAAAAATGCAGCGAATCAAAAAAAATGATACAGTAAAAGTAATCGCCGGTAATGATAAAGGAAAAGAAGGCCGAGTGCTTGCTGTTTACCCAGCGAAAAATCGATTGATTATCGAAGGTGTAAGCATGATCAAAAAGCATACTCGTCCTACACAAGAAAATCCTAAAGGCGGTATCATTGAAAAAGAATCACCAATCGACATGTCAAACGTTGCTTTGATTTTCGAAGGAAAAGTGACTAAGGTTGGGTATAAAAAATTAAATGACGGTAAAAAAGTTCGCGTTTGTAAAAAAACTGGTGAACTTATAGACAGCATATAGTTAAGGAGTTATAAGTGTCAGAACAAGCAAAAAAAACACCTAGACTGCTGGAAAAATATCAGACTGAAGTAGTATCCCAGTTGAAAGAAACATTGGGTTACAAGAACATCATGGAAGTTCCAAAACTTGATAAAATTACAGTAAGTGTTGGTGTCGGTGACGCAAAAGACGAACCTAATTTTCTTAAAATAGTAATGGAAGATCTAGGATTGATTGCAGGCCAAAATCCTGTTGCTACAAAAGCAAAGAAGGCGATTTCAAATTTTAAAATTCGCCAGGGAGATCCAGTAGGTTGTTTTGTAAATCTTCGTAAAGAAAGAATGTTTGAATTTCTTGATAGATTAATCAGCATTGCTTTACCTCGAGTAAAAGATTTTGCAGGGATTTCAGATAAATCCTTTGATGGTAATGGAAATTTTTCCATGGGCATCAAGGAACATATCATCTTCCCTGAGATCAATTATGAAAGAGTTGATAAAATTCATGGTTTAAATATTACAATTACAACGACGGCCAAAACTGATAAAGAAGCTTATGAACTTCTAAAATCTTTTGGTTTCCCGTTTAAAAAGAAAATTGTTAATTAAGCGGAGCAAAGATAATGGCTAAAAAATCAATGATTGCGAAAGCAAAAAGAAAACCTAAATTTTCAACTCGTACGATCAACAGATGTAACAATTGTGGTCGTCCAAGAAGTTATTATAGAAAATTCGGTTTATGTAGAATATGCTTCAGGGAAATGGCACTGAGAGGTGAAATACCCGGCGTAACTAAAGCAAGTTGGTAAGGAGAAAAATAGAATGCCTGTAACAGATCCAATTGCAGATTATTTAACAAGAATCAGAAATGCACAAGCCAAAAATAAAGTTTGGGTTGACGTTCCTGCTTCCAACGTTAAGAAAAAAATATCCCTTATTTTAAAACATGAAGGCTATATCACAGACTTCATAATTGTAAAAGACGGGCTACAAGATTTTCTTAGAATATTTTTGAAATATGATAACGAAGGAACACCTGTTATCGAAGGTTTAAAAAGAGCAAGTAAACCCAGTAAGAGATATTACGTAGGAAAAGATGATATACCAAGAACACTAAATGGTTTAGGAATTACAGTTTTGACAACTTCTAAAGGTATTGTTACCGACAAAGTTGCAAAAGCCAATAATGTTGGCGGTGAAGTCCTCTGCTATATCTGGTAATCTAAGTAATAAGGAGTAATATCGTGTCAAAAATCGGAAACAAACCTATCGTAATTACTGACGGTGTTAAAGTTGATATAAAAGGAAACTTGGTGTCTGTTGAAGGAAAACTTGGTAAACTGGCAAGAGCGTTTAATGATACTTTCAAAATTGAAGTTGAAGGAAACAAATTGACAGTTATCAGACCTTCTGATGCCAAATCAGATAAAGCCTATCATGGATTGATGAGACAATTAATCGCCAATATGATTGATGGAGTTAGCAAAGGCTACTCAAAAGAACTTCATATCAATGGTGTTGGTTTCTCAGCAGAAATGAAAGGTAAATCATTATACCTTAACATGGGATATTCACACCCATATTTGATCACACCATCAGATGATTTAACAATTGAAATTCCATCCAACTTAAAAATTAAAGTTAGCGGAATCGATAAACAAAAAGTTGGTCAGTTATCTGCAAGAATCAGAGAAGTATATCCACCTGAACCTTACAAAGGCAAAGGTATCAAATACTCTGATGAAGTTATTCTCAGAAAAACTGGTAAAAAAGTTGGTGAATAAGGATTGAAATAAAATGAGTAAAAAAACAAATAGAATTCTGGGTAGAGAACGTAGAAGAAAACAGATCAGAAAAAAAATCTCTGGTACACCTGAAAGACCAAGATTAGCAATTTTTCGTAGTTTGAATCACATCTATGCCCAACTTATAGATGATTTGAATCAAAAATCCATTCTTACAGTATCTGACCTATCTAAAGAAGTCAGAACTGAGCTGAAAGAAAAAACAACTAAAACTGAAACTTCAGCAGTTGTCGGTAAAGTTGCTGCAGCGAAAACTCTTGAAAAAGGTATAAACACTGTTGTATTTGACAGAAGTGGTTATAAATATCATGGAAGAGTAAAAGCATTAGCAGACGCAGCTAGAGAAGCTGGATTGAAATTTTAATTAATCAAGGAGAATTGGATTGAAGTATATTGATCCCACAAAATTAGAATTACTTGATGAAAAAGTAATAAAAATTAACCGTGTATCTCAGGTGGTTAAAGGTGGTAGAACTTTCGGTTTCAATGCTGTGGTTGCAGTAGGAGATGGAAAAGGTCATGTTGGTATCGGTCTTGGTAAAGCCAAACAGGTCATCAACGCTATCGCTAAAGGCAAAGAAGATGCTAAAAAGAATATTGTAAGAGTTCCTATCATCAATGGTACAATCCCTCATACAGTAAAAGTGAAATATGATGGTGCTGTAGTAATGTTGAAACCTGCTTCTCCTGGTACAGGAGTTATTGCCGGTTCAACAATCAGAGCCATTATGGATCAGGTTGGTATTAACGATATTTTGACAAAATCTATCGGATCCAACAATGTGCATAACGTAGTAAAAGCTACAATGAAAGCACTTCTGTCAATCAGAGATCCTTACACAATTGCCAAGAAGAGAGGTAAAACACTTCAGGAGATTTTCGAAGGATGAGTAAAGTAAAAGTTACACAGATTAAAAGTACTATTGGCTATAAGAAAAAAGACAAAGCTACTTTGGAAGCTCTTGGCATTAGAAGAATGCACATGTCAGTAGTAAAAGACCTTAACCCGGCAATTGAAGGCATGATCAAAGCTGTTCGTCACCTGGTTAAAACTGAAAAAGTAGAAGGTTAAACTATGGAATTAAATTCATTAAAATATGCAGACGGTTCTATAAAAGGCACCCAAAGAAAAGGCCGTGGAAACGGTTCCGGTCGTGGTAATTTCTCAGGAAGAGGAATGAATGGTTACGGATCTCGTTCAGGCTCAAAAACACGTCCATGGATGGAAGGTGGAACAATGCCTATTTATAGAAGATTACCTAAAAGAGGTTTTAAAAACCATTTCCGCACAGAGTATCAAGTAGTAAATCTTGACGCACTCAATGCAATTGAAGTGGAAACAATCACGATTCAGGAATTAGTAGCAGCAGGTAAAGTGAAATCACTTGACAAACCAGTGAAAATTCTTGGAAATGGTGAATTAAATAGTGCAAAAACAATTGTGGCAAATGCCTTTAGTACATCAGCCAAGGAAAAAATTGAAAAAGCCGGTGGAAAGGTTGAATTAGTATGATGAATCAATTGCAGAGTATTTTCAAAATACCTGAACTGAAAAAACGTATTCTATATACCATATCTATTTTAATTTTGATTAGAATTGGTGCTCACGTTCCGATTCCAGGAATTAATACAGAAGCACTCTCTACTGCTATGAGTAATATGGGAAATACATTGTTTGGACTATATGATATGTTTGCCGGAGGCGCATTCAAAAAAGCGACAGTTTTCGCTCTTGGAATTATGCCTTATATTAGTGCTTCCATTATCATTCAGTTACTCGGTTCAGTAATACCCTATTTTCAGAAACTTCAAAAAGAAGGCGAAGAAGGTAGAAAGAAAATCACTCAATTGACTCGTTATGGTACTATTGCAATCGCTTCATTGCAGTCACTTGGTGTTGCAACATTTCTTGCAAGTCCTGCTATGTCAGTACAAATGTCAGGAAGATTGGTTCCTGTAGTTCCAACTCCTGGTATTGGTTTTACTTTGTTAACTGTGTTGACACTTACTACTGGTACTGTACTTATGATGTGGCTAGGTGAAAGGATCACTGAGCGTGGTATCGGTAATGGTATTTCTCTTATCATTATGACCGGTATTGTTGCCAGATTTCCAAATGTAATTGTATCTGAGATTTCACTCATAAAAGAGGCAGTTAGAAATCCATTTACAGATATGGTTTTGATAATTATTCTTTTCATCGTTGTTGGATTTGTAGTATTGATTACACAGGGAAAAAGAAAAATTCCTGTACAATATGCAAAAAGAGTAGTTGGTAGAAAAGTATATGGCGGACAGGCAACTCATATTCCTCTTAGAGTGAATACTGCCGGTGTAATGCCTATCATTTTTGCTCAGGCAATTATGTTTATACCTAGTACATTTGCAACATTTTTTCCAAATAGTTCATTTATTCAGGCTATCACAAGTGTATTCTCTGTGACACATCCTGTATACTGGGCAGTATTTGGTTTAATGATCATTTTCTTTACATATTTTTATACAGCTATAGCATTCAATCCTATTGAAGTTGCTGATAATATGAAAAAATCCGGTGGTTTTATTCCAGGAGTTAGACCTGGTAAAAAGACTGCTGAATTTATCGACAATATTCTCACTAAGGTAACTTTACCAGGATCGGTATTTTTAGCTATTGTTGCAGTATTTCCATATATACTTACTAAAGTATTAAACATCGATTATAATCTTGCTTCATTTTTTGGTGGAACAAGCATTATCATTATTGTTGGTGTTGCATTGGATACATTGCAGCAAATTGAGTCTCATTTATTGATGAGACACTATGACGGTTTTTTGAAAAGCGGAAAATTAAGAAGTCGTAGATAGACAAACTACTAGATATGATTTATATACGTTCTGCATCAGAAATAGCGAAACTTCAGGAAAGTAACAGGATTAATTACCTGACATTACTGAAACTTGGGAAACTGATAGAGCCCGGGATTACCACGCTAGAACTGGATGCGGTTGCTGAAGATTTTATCAGGAGTCATGGCGGAAAACCAGCCTTTAAAGGTTACAATGGATTTCCAGCAAGTATCTGTGCTAGCATCAATGATGAAGTTGTGCATGGGATACCTTCTGATAGAAAACTTCAGCAGGGCGATATAATTGGAATCGATGTTGGTGTCGAAAAAGATGGATATTTTGGCGATGCTGCTATGACCTATGCGGTTGGTAAAATTTCTGAAAATGCACAAAAGCTCATGAACGCTACTCGTGAGTCTCTCTATAAGGGAATTGAAAAAGCAATTCCAGGAGGAAGGCTGTCAGATATAGGAAATGCAGTACAAACTCATGTAGAAGTCTCTGGTTATTCGGTGGTTAGAACTTTAGTTGGCCATGGTATCGGAGAAAACTTGCATGAAGAGCCAGAAGTACCTAACTTTGGGGCTGCCGGAAAAGGCCCGGTATTAAAGTCGGGAATGGTATTAGCCATAGAGCCGATGGTTAATATTGGTAAACATAAAGTAGTTACAGATTCTGATGGCTGGACAGTCAGAACTGACGATAATTCGCTTAGTGCTCATTTTGAGCACAGTATCGTGATCACAGAAAATGGTCCTTTCATCATGGGCGATAACATAGAAAAAGGTGAAATAGAGTATTATGGCAAAAGAAAAAGCTATTGAAGTTGATGGCGTAATTAAGGAGAATCTTCCAAACGCTACTTTTAGAGTAGAGTTGGAAAACGGACATGAGGTACTTGCTCATGTTTCCGGCAAAATGCGAATGCACTTTATCAGGATTCTACCTGGTGACAAAGTAAAACTCGAGCTTTCACCCTATGATTTGACTCGTGGAAGAATAACATACAGATATAAATAAATAAAATAAAAAGAGAGAACAAATATGAAAGTAAAAGCATCCGTTAAAAAAATGTGCAGAGATTGCAGAGTAATCAAGCGCAAAGGTGTTGTACGTATCATATGTAAAAACCCTAAACACAAACAACGTCAAGGTTAATTAGGAGGTCGATTTGGCACGAATAGCAGGTATTGATTTACCAAGAAACAAAAAATCAAAAATCGGTTTAACCTATATCTATGGTATCGGTGTAACTACAGCTAAAGAGATTCTCGATAAGGCTGGTGTTGATGGGGAAAAAAGAATCCAAGATCTTACAGATGAAGAAGTATCACAGATTCGTACAATTATCACTGACGATATCACCGTAGAAGGTGCCCTGAGAAACAAAGTAAAACAGGACATCAAACGATTGATGGAAATCAATTGTTACCGTGGCGTTAGACATAAGAGACACCTCCCAGTTAGAGGACAAAGAACAAAAACTAATGCAAAAACTCGTCGTAGAGTATAAGTAATTAGAAAATATTAAAAGTAATATAAGGAGGATTGTAATTGCCACCAAAAAAAGGTATAAAAAGAAAAAAGAAAAAGGTCAATCCTGAAGGTATCGCTAATATTAAAGCTACTTTCAATAATACAGTGATCAGTTTATCAGATACATTTGGCAATGTTTTTTCTTGGGCAAGTGCAGGAACCGCCGGATTTAAAGGTTCCAGAAAAAATACACCTTTTGCAGCACAAAAAGCAGCAGAAGAAGCTGGTAAAAAAGCATATGATATGGGTTTAAGAACAGTCGAAGTAAGAGTTAAAGGTCCAGGTGGTGGTAGAGAAGGTGCTATCCGTGCTTTACATACAGCGGGTTTGAAAATCTCTGTAATTAAAGACATTACACCTATTCCACATAATGGCTGTAGACCACCTAAGAAAAGAAGAGTATAATAGGAGTTTTATAAGATGGCAAGACATACTGGACCCAGAGGTAAGATTGTTAGAAGATTTGGCGAAAACATTTTTGGTAACGCCAAATATGATAAATTATTAGAAAAAAAGAATTACCCACCGGGACAACACGGATTATCACGTAGACCAAGACCTTCCGATTATGCTACACAGCTAAAGGAAAAACAGAAAATTAAAATTACCTATGGTCTTTTTGAAAAACAGTTTAGAACAGTATATGAAACTGCAGCAGGAATGTCTGGTATCACTGGTACCAACATGATCCAATTGCTGGAACGTAGACTTGATAATGTTGTTTTCAGATTAGGATTTGCAGTTTCCAGACCACAGGCAAGACAGTTCGTAAACCACGGACACTTTCTTGTAAATGGAAAAAAAGTTGATATCGCAAGTTATTTAGTAAAACCTGGAGATACAATCTCAGTGAGACAAAAAAGTAAAAAAATGCCACTAATCCACGAAGCAATGCAGCAACAACATGGTGAACACAGTTTACCTTGGTTGTCACTTGACAAAGCTAAAATGGAAGGTGTTTTTATTGAAGTTCCACAAAGAGACCAGGTAGGATTGAACTTTAATGAACAACTTGTTGTAGAACTTTATTCAAAATAAAAGGAAAAGTTGGCAACTATGGAAAAAATTATTGCAAAAGTGGTTCGCGAAGTTTCCGAAGAAAATTACGGAAAATTTTTAGTACAGCCATTAAACAAAGGTTACGGAACAACTTTAGGTAATGCACTAAGAAGAGTTTTGTTGACATCGGTTCCCGGTGCAGCTTTTTCTTCTATTAAAATTGATGGAGTATTACATGAGTTTTCTTCAATTCCGGGTGTAAAAGAAGATGTATATGAAATCATTCTTAACCTGAAAGAAGTAAACTTTAAAATTACAAGTGAAGATCCGACCTATAAATTAGATCTGAATTTCAAAGGACAGCAAACTATTACAGCAGCTGATCTTGTAAAAGATACTGATGAAATCGAAGTATTGAACCCTGAAAAACATATTTGTACACTGAATGCTAAATCAGATATAAATATGGAAATCACTTATAGAAGTGGAGTTTCATGGATTCCTGCTGAAAAAAATAAAAAACCTGATAGTCCTATTGGAACAATCTTCATGGATTCAATATTTTCACCCATTACCAAAGTGAATTTCAAAGTTGAGAATTTACCTGGTACATCAAGAGGCGAAGTATTGGAGAGACTGACACTGGAAATTTTTACAGACGGAAGTATCAATGCTGAAGATGCACTTGATTATGCATCCAAAGTATTGCAACAATATTTTGCTATATTTTCTAAAGTACAATCTACTCCGGTTAAAATCCAAAGTGATAATGCAGATGAGGAAACTCTACGTATTCGTAAATTGTTGCAAAAATCAGTTGATGAAATGGAACTTTCAGTTCGTTCATACAACTGTTTGAAAGCAAACAATATTAAATCAATTGGCCAATTAGTACAATTGACAGAAGCGGATATGTTGAAATTCAAAAACTTCGGACGTAAATCTTTGACAGAACTTACAGAAAAATTAAAAAGCATGAATATGGACTTCGGTATTGACGTTAACAAATATCTTACTGAAGACGAATAGTAATAGAGGAAATTAATTATGCGACATCAGAAAAGAGTAGCAAAATTAGGCAGAAGCAGAAGTCATAGAAAAGCATTGATGGACAATCTGTCAATCTGTATGATTGAACATGGAAAAATCAAAACTACAGATGCAAAAGCCAAAGCATTAAGAGGATTTGTTGAAAAACTTATCACTCTTGGTAAAAAAGATACTGTACATGCAAGAAGAGAAGCATTTAAAGTATTACAAAGTCGTGCATTGGTACAGACATTGTTCACACATATTGCTCCTCAGTACATTGACAGACCAGGTGGATATACTCGTATCATCAAACTTGGTTTCAGAAAAAATGACTGTGCACCTGTATCACTAATTGAATTTGTTGATTACAAGCAACCGGAACAGGCATAAGTATCGGAATAAATTTGTTATCACAAATTTTCTATAAATTAAAAATGGTAGTAATTTTTGCTACCATTTTTTTTATATCTAAAAATGCATTTTCCTTTGAAAGTATTGTAAATCAACATGGAATTTGGATTGTTCGGCATAACCTCAAATCTAAAGCAAGTATAGATAGAGTTATTGCAAATCTGGAAAACCTTAAAATCGAACATGCATATTTACAAATTCGAGGAAGAGGATATACCTATTATAATTCCCAAATTGAACCAAAAGCGCCAGGTATAGATAAAAATTTTGATCCACTTCATTATTTTATAGAAAGCGCTTTGGAGAAAAACATAAAAGTACATGCATGGATTAACACCTATTTACTTTGGACAAATCGCTCAGACCCAACTAATAATAATCACTTGTATTTTAAACATCCTGATTGGTTTGAAGTAAATCGAAAATCTCAAAATGATAATTCAGTAAGGCAGATATATTTATCCCCGCATGTTATGAGGGTAAATTTATATTTGTTATCGATTGTAGAAGAAGTAATTGATAGATACCGTGTTGATGGAATTCATTTAGATTATGTTAGATATTACAATGAAAATAGTGGTTATCATCCTGTTGGACTTCAGGATTTTCAGAAAATAAAGAATGATGAAAAAGATAGTTTTGATCATACTGATGAATGGATTGAATATAAATCTAGAAAAGTTGATGAATTAATATTAGATATATCAGAGTTAATCAAGATCCAAAGCAGACAGATTTGTTTTAGTGCAGCAGTAAAACCAAATCCTTTTAGAGCCTATTATTCATATGGACAAAATTGGGTAAAATGGCTCAATAGTAACTGGATAGATCATGTTGTTTTGATGAATTACGCTGATAATGTCCAAGTGTTCACAGAAAATTTGTCTTTAGTTCAAATGGATTGTGAAATCGATAAAGTATTCTGTGGAATCGGGTTGTGGAATAAACCCAAAGAAATTATAGTAGATCAGTTGATAGAATCAAAAAAAATGGGATTTCACAAATTTGTGTTATTTTCCTATGATACTGTAATAAATAATAATTGGATACATTAAGGATCAAATTTATGAATGATTGTTTAGCTGAAATCAGAAACAAAATGATCGAACAAGGTATATCAAAACTTGCAATCGAAAATTTTATATATAATTATAATTTGTATAATAGTGGAAATTCATCATTTATTTCTGCGCAAAATATTAAAAATCCCAATAACATCGAATTCCTATCTGATATAGAAGATAGTTATATTGCCATTGGACAAACCAGATTCAAAAATTCAGTAATTATTAAATTGAATGGTGGTCTTGGTACCAGTATGGGATTAAAAAAAGCAAAATCCTTACTTACTGTAAAGAACGGTTTTAGTTTTCTTGATATTATCGCTAAACAAGCAGAATTAATGGGTATTCCATTGATTTTGATGGACAGTTTTAATACACGTGGCGATTCATTAGAATTATTGAGTAAATATGAAAAAATAAAAAATCAGAAACTACCATTGGATTTTATACAAAATAAAGTTCCGAAAATTAGCCTAAATACCGAAATGCCAGTAATATACAAAGATGATGAAAATTTGGAATGGTGTCCCCCTGGACATGGTGATATTTATATATCATTGGTGATTAATGGTGTTCTGGATCAATTATTAGCAGATGGAATTGAGTACGCCTTTATTAGTAACGCTGATAATCTTGGTGCAACACTTGATTTAAGATTGCTTGGCTATTTTGTTGATAAAAAGATTCCATTTTTAATGGAAGTTGCTGAAAGAACTGAGAGTGATAAAAAAGGTGGCCACCTTGCTGTAAATAATGATGGGCAATTTATATTACGCGAAATTGCACAATGTCCAGTAGAAGAAATTGATGATTTTCAGGATTTCACCAAATATACATTTTTCAATACAAATAATATTTGGATCAATCTAAAAGCCCTTAAAAGTAAAATGGAAGAATCAAATTATAATTTAAAACTACCAATGATAGTGAATGAAAAAAATGTAAATCCAAGAGATGAGGGTTCTGAAAAAGTTGTTCAACTAGAAACAGCAATGGGATCAGCAATAGAGGTTTTTGAAAATTCAGCAGCCATCTGTGTACCCAGAACTCGGTTTGTACCTGTGAAAAAGACAAATGACCTTATGAAAATCCAATCAGATCTTTATGAATTAGATGAAAAATGCAATCTGATTGCTAGAGATTATGAAGTAGCAAGTAGAATAGTAATTGATTTAGACGAAAAACAATATAAAAATGTAGATGAATTTCATAATAGTTTTTGCAATGCAAATATTGGATTGTTGCAATGCGATAAATTGTTTATTAAGGGAAAAGTAGTTTTAAAGGGTGATGTTAATTTTATTGGTGAAGTTGAAATAGATGTGTGAATTTAAAAGTTGAGGAGGAAACCAGATGGAAGTGGATTCCATGGAAGGTATATAAAATTGTTGATGGATTATATTTGTATTTTTGGGTGAACGGCAAACCCCAATATTGGCCCCTCCTCTAAAGTCTCTATTTAAAAAATCTAAATTTTGTGCCTAACAGTTGTAACAATATAATAAAAAAAATATATAATACAAATGAAAATGAAAAAAAATATAAATTGATTTAAAAGAGATAAGAAAATCGATTATTTATATATTTTTATCTCATATAAAATAGTTTAAATTATAGTGATGTACTCTAAACAAAAAGACAGGAATTAATCATGAAAGAACGTCGTCAAGCAAGGGAATTAGTATTACAAGCAGCTTATGCTATGGAACTGTCAGGAGATACAATTGCAGAGACTGAGGAAAAAATTATAAATTTATCAGAACTTTCTGAAGATTTAAAACCCTTTGCACGGACTTTATTTTCGAAGACAATGAATAATAAAGATGAATTGGATGAGTATATAAAAGAAAAATCAGAGAATTGGGAATTTTCGCGTATAGCAGTCCTTGATCGGTTGATTTTAAGAATAGCAATTTGCGAGTTTATATATTTTGAAGACATTCCTGCAAAAGTATCCATATCAGAAGCTATTGAAATTGCAAAGAAGTTTTCCACAAAAGACAGCGGATCTTTTGTAAATGGGATTCTTGATGCAATCTTGCAGCAGTTCACAAAACAGAAAAAAATTTAAAAATAATAGGAAAACTATGAGCGTACTTTCTTTTGTATCTAATCTGTTTGGCACCTATTCAGACAGGCAGATCAAAACAATTTTACCAATTGTTAAAGATATTAATCAAATATATCCAACCCTGGAATCAAAATCTATTGAGGAATTGAGGCAAAGAACTCAGGAATTCAAAGACATGATCAGGGAAAAGTCAAAAGTTTATGAAGAAAAACTTGAGCAACAAACTCTTACAATCAATGAATATCGTAAAAAATTAGTTGATTATGAAAATACAATACTAGATGATATTCTACCTGAAGCTTATGCAATTGTTAAAGATGTTTCCAGAAGACTTATTGGTCAGAAATGGAATGCAGCTGGTGCTTCAATCGAATGGAATATGATTCCATATGATGTCCAGCTTGTTGGTGGTATTGCACTTCATCAAGGAAAAATCGCAGAAATGAAAACCGGTGAAGGTAAAACATTGGTAGCCTCTATGCCAATATATTTAAATTCACTTACAGGACGTGGTGTTCATGTTGTTACTGTAAATGATTACTTGGCAAAACGTGATAGTGAATGGATGGGACGGATTTTTGAGGAATTGGGATTAAGTGTTGGATGTATTATTAATTCAATGCCGCCAAATGAACGAAAAGATGTTTATAATCGCGATATTGTTTATGGAACCAACAATGAATTAGGATTTGATTATCTTCGTGATAATATGACGATGCAACAGGAAAACCAAGTGCACCATGAATTTAACTACTGTATTATTGATGAAGTTGATAATATTTTAATTGATGAAGCAAGAACGCCATTGATTATTTCTGGTCCCGTAGAAAACTCTGGACATGAGAAATATGATAAACTTAATTCTCCTATTTCATCCCTGGTTAGATCACAAAAATCATTGATCAATACAATGTTGAACGATATTCCAGTGAGTGACGATGAAGTAAAAAACAATCCTGAAATTGGAAAGCAATTATATGTTGCTCAACAAGCAGACCCAAAACATCGTCGTTTGAGAAAATTACTAGAGAATATGAGTTACCAGAAAATGGTGAAGGAGGCAGAAAAAGAATATTTGATTTTAACTGGTTCTAAAACCGGTAAGAATATCTCTCAGGATGAATACTTTAAAGATTTATACTATTATATAGAAGAACGTCAGCACTCAATTACATTGACTCCAAAAGGAGAAGAAAAATTATCCAGTTTACTCAATGTCGGTGTTGATGAGTTGGTTGTCCCTGATCTTGGTGCGGAATATGTAAAAATTGATGAACAAACTGATATTTCTGAAGCAGATAAAGAAAAAGCAAAAATTGAAATAGATAAGAAACATTCAGAAATATCCGATCGTTTTCACAATATGTCACAGTTACTCAGAGCACATACATTGTATCAAAAAGATGTAGAATATGTTGTTCAGGAGGGCAAGGTACAGATTGTTGATGAATTTACTGGACGTATTTTACCAGGAAGACGATATAGTGATGGACTTCATCAGGCAATTGAGGCCAAAGAAAAGGTTCAGGTGGAATCTGAAACACAGACCTATGCAACCATTACTTTGCAAAATTACTTTCGTATGTACAATAAATTAGCAGGAATGACTGGTACAGCGATTACCGAAGCTTCAGAATTTGAAGATATTTATAAATTGCCAGTACTTGAAATTCCGACAAATAAACCAATTACAAGACACGACCGCGAAGATCAAATATATAAAACGAAACGTGAAAAATATAATGCCATTATTATGGAGATTGAGCGACTAAACCAGAAAAAACAACCGGTGTTGGTTGGAACCACTACAGTTGAAGTATCTGAGACTATCAGTCGTATGTTGAAAAGACGGAAAATTCCCCATAACGTTCTCAACGCTAAAAACCATCAACGCGAATCTGAGATTGTTACTTTGGCTGGTCAACCAGGATCTGTGACTATCGCAACCAATATGGCTGGTCGTGGAACTGATATCAAATTAGGATCCGGTGTAAAAGAGAATGGCGGATTATATATTTTAGGTACTGAAAGACACGAGTCTCGTCGTATTGACTTGCAGTTGAGAGGCCGTGCTGGACGTCAGGGCGATCCTGGGGAATCAATTTTCTTTCTCTCATTAGAAGATGATTTAATGAGATTATTTAATAGTGATCGAATCATTTCCATAATGGATCGACTTGGAGTAGAAGAAGGTCAGGTGATAACACATTCCATGGTCAGTAAGTCTATTGAAAGAGCTCAGAAAAAAGTTGAAGGACGCAATTTTAGTATTCGTAAGCATTTGTTGGAATACGATGATGTGATGAATCAACAGAGAGAAATTATTTACGATCGCAGAAATTTTGCTCTTAAGGGGAGTGATTTAAAAGAAGAACTTTTTGATATATTGAACGGTTTTATTAATAATATTTTTGATGAAAATATTGATACAAAAGAAAATGCTGAACATTGGCAATGGGACAAGATTAAATATGAAATGATCAACACTCTGGGTATGGATTTCAATAAAAATGAATTTTTTGATAAGAAACATGATGTGATCAGAAATTTATTTATAGAAAAAGCCAAAGAGGTATATGAAATCCGTGAGAAATATATTGGCTCAGAAAAAATTAGATTTATGGAAAGTTATTTCACAACCCAGGTCATAGATGATGCATGGAAAAATCACCTCTATGCTATGGATCAACTAAAAGAAGGTATAAACTGGCGTGCATATGGACAAAAGGATCCTTTACTTGAGTACAAAGGAGAGGCATTCCAGGCATTTAGTAAAATGCTTGATGATGTTGATGTAAAAATTTTAAAACTCTGTTACCGTACAATAATTCAGGAAACTGATAATAGACAGCAACGTCAAAGTTCTCAAAATATCAGAACTGTACATAAGGATGCGTCAGGAATGGGAATGACTTCAGGAGGTGATGAACAGCAAGCTGGAAAACTTCAACCAAGACATGTTGATAAACAGGTAGGAAGAAATGATCCTTGTCCCTGTGGCTCAGGTAAAAAATACAAAAAATGTCATGGTAAAGAATTACAATAAAAAGGGTTATATCTGACATAGTCATTAAAAATAATTTGTGATAACAAGGGCTGAAACTATGCAATCAATTGGTTTATACAAAAGATGCAAATTTCCAGTCCTTTTTTTAATACAAAATATTCTATGAGTTTTCAATAGGTATTAAAAATTTTCACGAAATTAGAGAAGGATGAAAAAAAAATAAAAATAGTGTTTGCCTTATTGGCGAAATAATCATAATTTTCGCCCGTTCTTTGAGCCGTGGTGGTGGAATTGGTAGACACGCTAGACTTAGGATCTAGTGCCTTATAGGTGTAAGAGTTCGAGTCTCTTCCGCGGCACATAATAAAAGGGTAAATAAATGAAAACAGTTTTAGAAAACATTAATGATGTTGAAAAATTAATCAAAGTTACGTTCGAATGGGACGAAGTAAAAGATGACTTTGATAAATTAGTAAAGAAATTACGTAAATCATTAAAACTTGATGGATTCAGACCTGGTAAAGTGCCAATGACACTTGCTAAAAGACATCTTGCTCCAAGAATACAGTATGATTTCATTAATACAATGATTGAAAAAACATTTGATGGTGCTGTAAAAGAAGTAGGTATCAATGATTATGTTGGTTCATCATTGGAAGATGTTAAGTTTGAAGAAAATGAACCCTTTGTCTATAATATCAAAGTTGAAGTTGATCCTGAAATCACATTGCCTGCATATAAAGAGGGCTTCACAGCTAATAGAAAAAAGTATGTTGTAGAAGATAGTGATATTGATAGCTACCTCGAAACAGTAAAAAAAGAACGTGCTGAAGTCGAAGTTGTTGACGGTGAAATTGAAACTGGATTTTTTGTGACTGTTGATCTTGTTAAAGTAGATGATGAGAAACAAGAAGACGTACAGTGGGAAGTTGGACAGGCACCACTGGATGGTGATGTGGAAAAAGAATTCATTGGTAAAAAAGCCGGTGATGAACTTACTATTGAACTAACAATTGAAGATAATACTTCCAAAAATACAATTACTATAAAAAGTGTTCAGAAACATGTATATCCTGAAATCAATGATGAATG
>Ga0070729_10002779_pt1 | contig 21682 bp, 16 predicted proteins | sample tdDd472_FD_66725 | JGI IMG/M metagenome (GOLD analysis project Ga0070729, IMG submission 66725) | Marine sediment microbial communities from the Atlantic coast under amendment with organic carbon and nitrate - tdDd47.2 | ecosystem: Environmental > Aquatic > Marine > Coastal > Sediment | place... | reverse complement strand
AATTCTCTCCTAGCACGGCAAACCGGACCAATCAAGTCAAGTTCCGTATCTATTGATACACGCGGCACAAGAAGCCTTGTCGGTAAATATTTCGCAAATACCATTTCTCTTGGTTGATGCTCGAAAAAACGGGGGAAACCAAGTTGAGCCAAATTTTCTTCTGTCCCAGCCGCTTGCCGAGCACCATGTAAATGATTTAAGCAGTGTCATCTTTTCACAGGAGACCGACACGTGAACACTCGCGCCCTCAGGGCTGACATACTTCTTTTCATCACCGCCGCCATCTGGGGCTTTGCCTTCGTTGCCCAACGCGTAGGCATGGACCACGTTGGCCCGCTGACCTTCAACGGCATCCGCTTCGCCCTTGGCGCGCTGGCCCTCATACCTCTTGTCATGCGCATGGAGAAAGGCCGCGATTCCGGCCATCAAGGCGTGAACAAGAAAACCATGTTCATAGGCGGGGGAGTGCTCGGCATCGCCCTGTTCTGCGGCGCGACATTCCAACAGGTTGGCCTGGCCGGGCCGCAACTTGCAGCATTTGGCTTCGAGGCCTCCACCGCAGGCAAGGCCGGATTCATCACCGGACTCTACGTCGTCTTCGTCCCGATCTTCGGTCTGCTCCTCGCCCAGAGGACCGGCTGGGGAACATGGCTCGGCGCGAGCCTGGCGGTGATCGGCATGTACCTGTTATCCGTGACCGCCGAGCTGACCATATCTTTTGGCGACATGCTCGTCCTCGTCAGCGCACTCTTCTGGGCCGGACACGTACTGCTCATCGGCAAACTCTCACCCGGAATGGACGCAGTAGATGCCATCAAGCTCTCCACCGTCCAATTCGCAATCTGCGCGGTTCTCAGCCTGATCGGCGGAATCGCCACCGAAGATATCACCCTGGCAGGATTGCAAGGCGGAGCCCTGCCAATCCTGTATGGCGGGCTCATGTCCGTCGGCATCGCCTACACCCTTCAGGTCGTAGCCCAACGCGATTCCCAACCGGCCCACGCCGCGGTTATCCTGAGCCTCGAAGCAGTCTTCGCAGCCATCGGCGGCTGGATGCTCCTCGACGAAATGCTCACCACCCGCGCCCTCATAGGCTGCGGCCTGATGCTCGTCGGCATGCTGCTCAGCCAGTTGAAGCCGTAAAGTTAAGAAAAAGAAAAGCCTCACAAAACGAAAACCCGGTGTAAGTAACACCGGGTTTTTGCTTTGTGAGACATGGCTATTTCAAAAAGTACCTGTTTTCAGCGCCCGCCTTCCCTCTCCAAACAATAATCCACAAATCTCAACAACACCCCCGCAGAAACGACCGTTTCTCTCACCCCATCAAAAATAACATCACCATCCTGACCTTGCTTTTCAATCTTCTCCCGCAACAGATCCACATAAAACCTCGTGGCCTCAACATCAAACTCAGGATGAAACTGGACCCCCCAGGCATGCTCGCCAACCCGGAACGCCTGATGGGCATCATGATCGCTGGCGGCCAGAAGGACTGCATTCGGCGGTAACTCAAGCGCAGTCTGCGAATGCGTCACATGGGCAGGAAACGGGTTTGGAATATCTGCGAATAGAGGATCGTCAGCAGCATCGCCTGTCAGTGAAATTTCAACGGTACCGATCTCCATCCCATCAGGATGATACGCGGCCTTCCCGCCAAGCGCATCGGCCATGAGCTGATGTCCGAAACAGATACCGAGCATGGGCAATCCCGCCTTCACGGCCTTGCGCACCCAAAATGACGTGGTCGCCATCCAATCCACAGCCTCGGTGATCATATCGTGGGAGCCAGTGATGACGCATCCTGCGAATTCATCTGGATCGGGCAACGGCTCTCCACCCTGGACATTAACGCATTGCCACTGGTCGGGACCAAGCCGCATGGCGTTGGCAGTCCAATGTTCAAAATCGCCCTTGTTCCTGGTAATATCCTCAAAGGTCGAGCCGGTCTTGATTATCAAAAATGGTTTCATATGACCTGCAAAAATGTAGTTAAGCTGGCGTGTTAAACGAACAGACCTCATGGTGTCCCATGACGAAAGACGTGTCAACAATCAAGCGCAGGTGGGTTATTCGGCGATTCGTTTTATGGCGGCGATCAGTTGCTCTATCTCGACCGGTTTTGTCAGGTGGTCGTCCAGTCCCGCATCCATGAATCTTTCACGATCCCCGTCCATGGCGTAGGCCGTGAGGGCAATGACCGGAATCTTTGCCTTGGAGGCAAACGTCGGATCGGAGCGCAGGATTTTAGTAGCTTCCATGCCGTCGAGAACCGGCATCTGGATATCCATGAGTACACAGTCATAGTCCCCGGCCTTGATGGCATTCAATGCTTCCTGTCCGTTTGCGGCCACGTCCACTGTGAACCCGTTCTTCTGGAGCATGCGTTGAATCACGACACGGTTGACTACCTCGTCCTCGGCCAGGAGGATATGCCTGGTCTGTTTAGCTCGGCCTACAGAGGGCTTGGCCTTTTCGGATTCCAAGGCCTCTTCAGCAAGCGTGCTTACCTTCAAAGGCAGAGTAACATTGATGGAGGTCCCGCCGCCGACTTCACTGGACATGGTGACGCTACCACCCATCATGGTCACCAATCGTTTGACAATCCGCAGCCCGAGACCGGCTCCCTGACGGGTCTTGGTATAGACATTTTCGCCCTGAGTGAAAGCCTCAAACATCTTGGCTTGCAAGTCTCTTGGTATTCCTATGCCTGTATCCCGCACGGAAAACAGTATGCTGACTGTATCATCTTCGGAAGTTGGCAAACGGGTTGCCTCAACATTGATTTCTCCCTGATCGGTAAACTTGATGGCATTACCCACGAGATTGAAGAGCACCTGCCTGATGCGGGTGGGATCACCCATCAGATGGGACGGTATTTCAGGATCGGTGGTTATTTGAAGCCCCACTCCCTTATCGCTTGCCGAATGAGAGAATATTTCAAGAACGGATTGGGACAATTCATGAAATGAGAAGTGATCAATGCGAATAACCATCCCCCCCGCCTCGATGCGGGAGAGGTCCAGGATATCGCTCAGGAGGTTCGTCAGATTTTTGCATGAACGAAGTGCAGTATCAACGTAATCGGTCTGCTCCGTGTCCAAAGAGGTTGTCTGCAGCAATTGCATCATGCCGAGAGCACCATTGAGCGGGGTACGCAGTTCGTGGCTCATATTTGCCAGGAATTCGCTCTTTGCCACATTGGCCGTCTCCGCGACTTCCTTGGCCTGCCGCAATTCCTCCTGCACCATCTTCATGGCGGAGATGTCGGTTGAAACGCCTCCCACAGCCTGCACTTCGCCATTTGGCCCGATCAGCGGGAACTTTACCGAAATGTAGGATCTGACCTCGTCTCCGACCTGGGCAGTTTCGGTGAATGAAACAGGTTCGGCCGTGGCCGCGATTTTCTGGTCATTGTCCAGGTGCTGCTGGGCAATTTGTGCGGGGAAAAAGTCAAACGGGGAATGACCGATGACATCTTCCAGGGCAAGCTCAAACACATCGCAGAATTGCTTGTTTACCACGAGAAAACGCCCATTCATGTCCTTGACGTAAATAATGGCCGTGGTGTTGTTCATGATCCCCATCAACTGGCCTTCCGCTTCCTGCCGTTTAAGGATCAGCGCGTTCGCCGCCCCGGCCAGATTCTGGAATTCCGAAAAGGGAAGGCTGTCAGGCGGGATGGAGGCAGAGCCGGTCTCGGCCTGGGCAAAGAAGGTCTTGAATTTGTTGAAACTCCGCTCCAACTTATTGGCAAAACCGTACATCATCAGGACGATCAGTGCGATGACGCCAAGCATGACAAGCCCTATCCGGGACACATCAGACAGGATTGTAGTTTTTAGAACAGCCTTTCTTTCTGCGACAATACTTCCGTAGTCAGCCAGGGAAAGAGTGCCTCCAATGATCCAATTACTACCGGGCAGGAATCTGACATATGAAAGCTTCGAACCGGGCGGCATGGAATCCAGTTCCGAGATTCCTGGCCCGAGAATCATGCCAGTTCCACTTTGCATGAAAACGTCTCTATCGAGAACAGCCCCCAATCCGACCCGGTTCTCAGGATCAAAAATATTTCTGGAAGTCTCCGGTTTTTCACCATCAAGCAACAAGAGTTCTCCGTCGAGGGTGGCAATAAAAACATGCTGGTTATCGCCGTAGGTAAATTCGCCTACCCGTTGCAGAATCTCCTCCTGCACGTCGACACTGACATAGTCCTGATATTCACCGGTCAGTATGACCCAATTGTACGGATCGAATCGTTTGACGAAGGTGATCTTGGGATATTCTTCTATGCTCTTCTTGCCACCGGGCAGATATTTCACCCAATTATATTCAAAGAACCCTTCCCCGGTCTCACTCGTCGCTATGGATATGGCTGTCGAAAGGATCTTATCGCCTTTGACGCCGAAGACATCAAAGAGGTTCTTGCCCTCCAGGGCAGGAGCGGCTGGCATGAGGATGGACTGCCCTGTGAAGTCATCAATAAAATAGTAGTTCCTGTCATGGAAGAATCGTACAGGGCGGAGAGCATCTTTGATCAACGCCTGTATGTCTTCTTCTTTCCTGGTGTCCTTATTGGCGCCATAGATGCCGGTTGCAATGGCGTGTGCTTCCCGAACACGCTGTTCAACACTGCGGGTCAGCCGTTCTCTGGTGAGGTCAAGCTTGTAGTCTATGTACTCTGCAGCCTGTGCGGTAACGGTCTCAAGCTCGTCTTTCTTGTGATCGTAAAAGGAATGCTTGAACAGGGTGATGTCTTCCGTAAAGTGGGAGTACAGGCCGGACACCCATATTCCGGTCAATACTAATACTGCCAGACAGGACGCAAGTGTCGCGTTGATGAAAAAAGTGCGTTTGATACTGCGTCGGTCGGTCATCAGGTCAGATTATCCCATTTTAACTAGATTGTGCAATCGCATCAGAACAATATCCAGATCGCCACTTATGGCTTCAATTATTATATACATATGCTCTCAATATTGATCCATTATATTTAGTAATCTGAACAACACGCAGGCTCCGGACTTGAGGTTCATGCCCTCTTTACTGTATCAAAAGGAAAATCAGGAGAATCTTCAATGACCAAAGTCAATATAATCAGACAGTGGAGTCGCCGCGAATTCATGAAAGCAGGCGGCATGACTGCCCTGGCCGTCACCCTTGGCGGCTGTGCCAAGAATCCCGTGACCGGCCAGAATCAGTTCATGCTGGTATCCGAGGAACAGGAGATCGCCATGGACAAACAGGCGGCTCCGCATCAGCTTTCAGCAGACTACGGTCCGACCCAGGACGGTGAGCTGAACAAATATGTGGCCGGGGTGGGAAAGTCTCTTTCAGACAAAAGCCACCGCCCCCAGATGCCCTATTCATACCAGGTGGTAAACGCCAACTACGTCAACGCCTATGCCTTTCCCGGCGGAACCATCGCCTGCACTCGCGGCATCATGTTGGACATCGACAATGAAGCCGAATTGTCTGCGCTGCTTGGCCACGAGGTCGGGCATGTAAATGCACGCCACACGGCCTCAAGAATGAGTTCGAAGGTGCTCGCCGGGACACTGGCCGGCATCGGCGGCGCGTTCGTCGGAGCCAAATACGGCGGTGAATGGGGTGCGCTGGCCGGGGGATTGGGCGGCATCGGTGTGGGAGTCCTTTTGGCATCCTACAGCCGGGACGATGAACGCCAGGCCGACGCCCTCGGCATGGAATACATGACCAAGGCGGATTACAACCCTGACGGCATGGTCGGACTGATGGAAATGCTCAACGAGCAGCACGACCGCGAACCAAGCGCGCTCGAGGTCATGTTCTCCACTCACCCCATGAGTTCCGAGCGGCTGGAAACTGCCCGCAAGACAGCCAACACCAAATATCTGGGCGCAAAGGAATATGCCGTATACCGTGAGCGGTACATGGACAACACCGCATCTCTCAGGAAGATCGGGCCCGCAGTCAAAGAAATGCAGACCGCCGAAAAACTCATGGGCGACGTGAAACTAGAAGAAGCGGAAGGCCACCTCAACACCGCGCTCAAACAGGCCCCCAACGACTATACAGGCCTGCTGCTCATGTCCAAGTGCCTTATTGCGCAGGAGCAATATTCCAAGGCTCTGCCTTACGCAGAACAAGCGCAAGCCGTTTATCCAACCGAGGCCCAGGCCAGTCAGATCAGCGGTCTGCTCCTGGTCAAGTCCGAGAAATATGAGGCGGCATTCAATAGTTTCAGTGCCTACGAAAAGGCCCTGCCCGGCAATCCATACACAGCTTTCTTCAAGGGATTCAGCCAGGAAGGCATGGGACACCGCCAGGAAGCGGCTCAGGAATATGTTCGTTTCCTCAAGCAGGTCAATCAGGGCGAACAGGCCAAGCATGCTTATTATCGGCTTGTTGAGTGGGGCTACATCAAGGGTGAGGCAAAGCCGGTGGCAGACCCGTTCGCGGGATTGGCGTAAGCGTATTCAAATCAATAAAAAGGCCGGGAGCTGAATAGCAGTTCCCGGCCTTTGTCATTTGGTTTTCACGTCAATTGCCTGCGAATCTCATCAACAAACTCCCCGGCTCCGTCCCCGACAGGCACTAATTCTATTTCTTCCGCAGATTTTGCGCCGATGCCGAGCTCTGCAGCGCGTCTGATCTGTTCCTGTTCAAAGACCCTGCCCTGCGACACTTCGGAAGTGGTGCCGTACATGCGCAGAATTGCGACACCAACAGCATCTACGGCCACGGGGTCAGTGCCAACGACCATGACACCCGGCTCAACTTCCTTGCCTTTGTGCGGGCCGCCGGTGACGAATGCCTTGACTGCGTCCATGACGATCAAATGATTTCGGTAAACGAGACTGATCTCCGGAATGAGCGTGCGCTGTTTGGATGAGCGATGCAGTTCGGACATGAAATTGTATCGATCAGTGGGGTCGTATTTGGCGACTGCACCCACTGGATTCTTGAGCGACATGGTGAAATTGCCGCCATACTGATGGGTCTTGAGACAGCAGGTCTGGACCACCCGGTCCGCTTCCACAAAGGGGCGTGCCAGCATGAAGCCGCGCTTCCATTGACAGTCTTCGGGACAGTACAGGACATAGCCGTCCGAACCCAGGTCATCCATGACAACAACCTCTACTCCCTGCTCTCTGGCTATCTCGGTAGCGCCCATTTTTTCGAGGACACCAGCAGTATCACCCATACCGCTTCGCTCGGCCAGAGTGATAGGCCCGGCTCCGGCATATTTGAGCCCCTGGGCCAAGGCCCGCAGCGTGTCAGGATGAGTCGATGCAGGGAACGGGTCTGCGCTGTTGTAGTTGGCCTTGAGCGCGACTGTGGCCCCCCGGAAAGTCGTAAGATCGAAATGCGACATGCCCGCCGTGATAGCGCCAACCCTGTCGCTGGTCTTGATGATGACCACCTTCGATTTTTTCACACTCGCCTCCGCCGTTTTCAGGAAACCGACACCTGAGAGCAGTCCCGCGCCGAGTATCAGCACGGTTTTGACACATCTGCGCCGGTTCATTGACTGATGGAAAACACCTTTTGATCCGGTCATGGCATTTCCTCCTATGATCACAAATACGGGGAAGGAGCGGGAGTGTAAAGGAGGGGCAGGTTATAATCTATGCAACGCACGAAAAAGCCGCCCGGGATAATCCCGGGCGGCTTTTGTTTTCTTTAATCTCTTAGGCTAGCCGCATTTGGTGTAAGCGCAGGACTTGCACATGTGGCAGCCTTCCTCGAAGACGAGCGGCTCGCCGCAGTCGGGGCACAGTTCCTTTCCGAGAGTGGAGACCTCGACGGAGACTTCGTTGCCTTGCAGGTAGCGGGACTCGAACACATAGGCGATGGCGTCCGGGATGGACTTGACCAGATGCTTCTTCATGAATTTCGGATTCTCGCCGCCGATACCCTTGAGCTGCTGCACGATCTCGCGGACCTCGACGCCGGAGCGCAGAGCCAGTGAGACCAGGCGACCGATTGCTTCGGCCTTGGCTGTGATGGAGCCGCCGGACTTGCCGATGGTGGCGAAGACCTCGAACGGTTTGCCGTTCATCTCGTTGACGGTCAGGAACAGTACACCGAGGCCGGTGGAAATCTTCTGGGTGAAACCGTAGATGACATCCGGACGATCCTGGACGATGGATTTGACTTCGCCTGCGGCCTTGGCTTCCTTCTCCTTCTCCTGGTCACCGGTACACAGCACCTGCGAGGCCTTGCAGCCGTCGCGGTAGACGGTGACACCCTTACAGCCATACTCGTAGGCCTTCCAGTAGATATCCCAGATTTCATCCTTGGTGGCCTCATTGGGCAGGTTCACGGTCTTGGAGACCGCATTGTCCGTGTATTTCTGGAACGCGGCCTGCATCTTGAGATGCCAGATGGGCTCGATGTCCATAGCGGTGACGAACACGTCGCGCAGGTCTTCGGGCAGGTGTTCCATCTTCGAGATGGAGCCGATCTTGGCAACTTCCTCCATGAGCTTTGCGGAGTAGGCGTCCGCCTCCTGGAGGGCGACCTCGAAATAGGGATTGGATTCCATCAACTTGTCGCCGTCCATAACGTGGCGGGCAAAACTCAGCGCGAACAGCGGCTCGACACCGGAGGAGCAACCAGCGATGATGGACAGAGTGCCGGTGGGCGCAATGGTCGTGATCGTGGCATTGCGGTAAGGACCGACGTTGGCCTCTCCGAAAATGGAGTCCACATAGGTCGGGAACTGACCGCGTTCGGCAGCCAGCGCCTTGGATGCGCTCCGGCCTTCGTCGCGCACGAACTTCATGACGCGCTCGCCCAGATCCACGGCGGTCTGTGAGTTGTAAGCAATCTTGAGCTGGTAGAGCAGGTCTGCCCAACCCATGACGCCCAGACCGATCTTGCGGTTCATCTCGACCGTCTCGGTAATCTGCGGCAGCGGATAGATGGATGCGTCGATGACGTTATCCAGGAAATGCACGGCCAGATGGGTGATGCGTTTCAGCTCATCCCAGTCGATCTCGGAGTCCTTGCCGTTTTTGCCCTTGGCGAAGCAATTGCCCAGGTTGATGGAACCGAGGTTGCAGGCTTCGTACGGCAGCAGGGGCTGCTCGCCGCAAGGGTTGGTGGACTCCATCTCGCCCATCTTGGGCGTGGGGTTGTCGCGATTGATGCGGTCAAGGAAGACAATACCCGGATCACCTGATTCCCATGCTTTCTGGACCAGGATATTGAAGACATCGCGGGCGTTCAGGGAACCGACGGCCTTGCCTGAATCAGGGGCGATCAGGTCAAAGTCCTCTTTCTTCTCGACAGCCTTCATGAAGGCTTCGGTCAGACCGATGGACAGGTTGAAGTTGTTCAACTCTCCGTCGCGCTCCTTGGCCTTGATGAATTCCATGATGTCCGGATGATCGACACGCAGGATGCCCATGTTGGCGCCGCGACGTGTGCCGCCCTGCTTGATCTGCTCGGTGGCGCAGTTGAAAATCTTAAGGAAGGAAAGAGGACCGGATGCCACGCCGCCGGTGGAGCCGACAACAGAGTCCTTGGCGCGCAGACGGGAGAAGGAAAAACCGGTTCCGCCGCCAGACTTGTGAATCATGGCCGCATGCTTGACCGCATCGAAAATGCCCTCGATGGTATCTTCGACCGGCAGGACGAAACAGGCAGCGAGCTGACCCAGATCGGTACCCGCATTCATGAGGGTCGGCGAGTTGGGCAGGAAGCTGTAGGACGTCATCAAGTCATAGAATTTGCGAGCCAGAGCAGCCGGTTTAACGGATGATTTCTTGTACTTGGTCTCTTCTTCAGCGATGGAAGATGCCACTCTCCAGAACAATTCTTTGGTTGTCTCGTATACAACCCCTTCAGTGTCCTTTCTCTGATACCGCCTTTGCAAAACTATCTTAGCGTTTTCATTGATGATTGGGTCTGGGAGATTGGCGGGCATCTTGAGTTTGGACATAGAGGGACCTTCTGTAACTGGCTGAAATATTAATGTTTTTTCGAAGCGGCTCAGCTTGAAAGCGCTGGCGTTAGAGATTTTCTAGAGTACAGAAAGAGTCAGGAAAATGCCAGTTTTAATTGCACATGAGTACAAACAACCGGGAGCCCCCGGCCTGTCTGGACAGATGAGCTTTTGGGCCTTGTTAGGAATGGTTATCGGAGGAGAAAGGCAAGTTGACAGTGATCGTTGTGCCGTCTTCTTCGGAAGTGGCGAAGTAGATCTGCCCGCCAAGTGAAGTTGCGACGAGGTGAGAGGTATACGTGCCCAGGCCGGTGCCTTGATCTTTGCCCGAGGTGACGTATTTGTCAAAGAATGTCTCACGAATTCCCTCTGGTATCACGCCCTGGTTATGGACCGTGATGACATGTTTGTCAGAGGTATTGAAATCCAAAGTCACAGGCGCACCTTCAGGGGAAGCTTCGACGGCATTCTTGAGGAGATTGGCGATCAGGGCGTAGCAAAGCATCTCCTCGGACTCGACCATGAAGACGTTGTCCTCCCCCACAGGCTTGCCACCGAGATTGACTATCAGGGAAATCTTCTTGATGCGCATGAGCGACCTCAGGTCTTCAGCCACGCTATCGGCCAGGGGTAGCAGGTCCACCGGTTCGGGATTCAGATTGTACGTCCCGGATTCCATTCTGAACAAGGCGCGGGACATATCAATAATACGGATCATGCGGCGGCTTGCATTCTCTACACTTTTCAACAATTCCCGCTGATCGTCGGTCAGATTCTCAGCCCGGTTGAACATCTTGAACAGGGTTTGAACGGCCAGGGTCGGCGACCTCAGATCGTGCTGGACCATGCGCTCCACATCCTCGCGCAATCCCTCCACCCTTTTACGTTCTGATATGTCGGAAACGAAAGCGATGGCGAGTTCGGTCCCCTTGAACAACAGATAATAGGCCGTGATCTCCACCGGGATGACCTTGCCCTTCTTGCTGCGAACTGAAGCCTCATAAGTAAGCATCTGATTGTATTTGAGCCGGTTCCAGAAGTCAGGCCAGTCATCGACTTCGATTTCGGGCGCAATCTCGGGAATGGTCTTACGCTTGAGTTCCGCGCGCGCATAACCAAGCATGCTGGCAGCGGATCGGTTGGCATAAACAATATGGCCCGATGGCCGGACCCGAAAAATGCCCACGGCCGCGTTGTCCATGGCGAACTGGGTAAGCCGCAATTCCTCTTCGGCCCGAAGCCGATTGGTAATGTCCGCACCAAAGGAAATAATCGCCAGATCGTCTGAGGCCTCATTGGTGGCCGAATTGCGCCACTGTATGTGTCGAGTCTCTCCGCTCTTGGTCAGGATCGGATTCTCGAAAGTGTCGGAAGAGACTTCTCCACCCTCGCGCATGAGACGATTGAACTCATCCCAGACAAACGGGTATCTCTCCTTGGGAACCACCACTTCGAACCAGTTTTTACCGATAAGCTCTTTGCGGGAATAACCGGTAATCGCCTCGCCTGCGCTGTTTAAACGACGCACGTGACCCGTATAGTCCAGGCCGACAATGATCACGTCTGCAGATTCAATGACCTGCTCTGTGGCCTCGTGAGCCCTCTTGAATTTCTTTTCCGCCAGCTTCCGTTTCCTGACCTCAGCGGCCAGCTTTCTGTTCCAGAAGAAAAACAACCCCACCAGAAGCAGAGCCCCAAGGATCGTGCCTCCCACAATGCGCCAGACATGAGGGCGCTCCACCCACTTACTGTCACGCAGAACGGTCCAGTAATCGTGAATGTGCTTCTTGTCTTCGTCGGGTATGGATGCCAGCGCACGGTTGACGAGGGTGAGCAGGATTGGCCAGTCCTTTCTGACACCGATAGACAACCTATATGAATACTCGGTGATAGCCGCGATGCGGATATTGGTGATGCCGTATTTGCGAGAGAGATATGCAACCGAAGCCTCGGCACTGACAAAGGCAGCCGCCCGCCCGCTCTCCACGGCCCGCAACCCCTGTTCCGGGCTGTCGATGGCCATTAGAACGATCTCGGGATAATCCTTGGGCATGCGCAGGTGGGCCACATGCCCGGCACTCACGGCTACGGTCCTGCCAGCCAAATCGCTGAGGCCGGAAATGAACGGAAAGTCAGCCCGGGTCACGATGACGATGGGCATATAAAGATAAGGCTCTGATATGAGCATGTCGCGGGTCCGTTCCGGTATGCCGGAAACGGCTGGCACCATGTCCACTTCCCGCGCCTTGGCAAGCTCCCATACGGCGTTGAAGCTGGAACCTCGTATCCGTTTGGGTTTAAGCCCGAGTTTTTTTTCAACAACACTGAGGTAGGCGGGAACGATACCCTGCATGGAACCGTCGTCCCCCCGGAACATGATGGGCGGTGCGCCCAACCAGACGCCTAGCCGGAGGTTCCTGTGTGCATCAATCCAGACGCGCTCCTCTTCGCTCATGGGGAGCGTTGCTCCCGAGGTCTTAGGACCTGACTGCTGTGCCCGCGACAGTCCACTGCACAACCCGAACCCAAGCGTCAGGGCGGTCAGGATGCTCAGACCAAAGAACCATTTGCGGCAGCAAGGCGACATGCGAACTCCGAGCTGGAGGGCACTACAAGATGACACGACAACAGGGCCTAACCCCCTCCTAATACTGAGGGTGGACTATCTGTATAACGCAAATTGGGGATTGGGACAAATCGAGGCATAAAAGAATAAAGACCCCGCACACATGGTGAGCGGGGTCCCGGGGTTGATTTGTTCACAATCTACTTCCTGAACACGTGCATTTCATACCCGTACATGCCGGGATACTTTCTATACAAACCAATCTCCTTGCGAGTTATATCGATAATGGCCCGCCCGTCAGGATCGTCCTTGTATATGGGTTCGATGTCATTAATGCGGCGTTCAACGTCGTTGTAGAAATCATCCCAGCAGGAGACGTCAATGGAGAAGTGCCCGAGTGATATGTACCCAAAGGACTCGCCAGCCTGAACGTTATCCTCGGCGGTGCGCATAACGGGATAACCCTCGGCCCAGAAGGCTTTGACTTCATCAGGGGCGTTTTCCCGGACTTCAGGGGTCATCCAGACCGCATCACTTATGACAAGGCAGCCGCCCGGTTTGAGAAACTGTTTCCAATACTCGAATGCCTTGTCCACGCCCATGATATAGGCCGCGCCCTCGCACCAGATGATATCGAAACTCTCCGGCGCGAAGTCCAACTCACCCATGTCGCGCTTCATGGCCGTGACGCGGTCGACCACCCCTTTGTCGGTCGCCCTTTCGGTGACGCGATCAAGAAACGGCTGGTAGACGTCCGTACTGACGATGGGGCCATCCGTGATCCCGGCCAGGGCCATGGTCGCACCGCCGGAACCGCAACCCAACTCCAGGATGGCAGGTTTGGCCGGTACACCCTCGCACATGTCTAAGGCTCGTTTGGTCATCTCGTAACTGCCGGGACCTTCGCGGTCCAGACCTTCGTATATTTTGAAGAATATTTCCATAAATCTACCTGATTCCTTATTGATATTCAGTATTTGATGCGGGGCTGCCGCCATGGTGCGGATGGCCGTAATCTCGTTTTCCGGGATGCTCAACTGGCGCAGGAAGGTCTCATGCTTATCCGGCGCCCTGCGCTCGAACTGGACGTGCCAGTTGTTCATGTCGTCCTCACTGAACCCGGCGGCACGGAGCAGGGACACCCAGGTCGCCTTATCCACGGCCTCGTGTCCGGCAAGCAAATCTGTCCGCCCGAGCAATCCGGCAACCAATGCCTGCTGACCCTTGAGAACGGTCATCTCAGCGTTCAGTTCAGCGAGCCTGCCCTCCAACACCTCGGACAGACCGGTCCCAGCCTGATCGTCGAGGATTCGCCCGATATCCTTGAGCGCAAGCCCGGCCTTCCGATATTCGCAGATCTTCGCCAGCCGCAAGTCGTCATCACCGGAGTATTGCCGGTATTCGCCTTTGGCATGGCCCGATGGTCTGAGCAACCCGATGCGATCATAGTAGAGCAGCGTCGAGCGCGACAATCCGTGTTTTTTAGCCAGTCTTCCTACTGTAAACATGTGATTTTATTCTCCCGACAAGCCCAAGATTTTCGGCTTTCAGCATTTCGCCAGTTTCAAGATAGTGATTGAGCATGGCTTCCAGATTGCCCATATTCGTGGCGAAATACTGTGGTTTGTCCTTGATGTACTTGATTCCATCTTCATTGAGCGCAGTGACATGCTGAGTCCACGTCATGCGGGTTCCCTTCTCTTCAGGATGCAGCGTTACGACATAATAGATGACCCGCGAGCTGTTCGTCCTGACGAACTCAAGCCGCGTAGCGGGCTCGAAACGGCTGGTCACCCATGTTTCCGAATCTCCTTCAGTGGGGAAATGCGTCTGGAAAACGCACCCCAATTCATTGAAACCGGACTCGGTGTGCAAGACCTCGCAATCCCATACTTCAATCCAGTCATATTCCCTGACCGGGCATAGCAGCGGCCAGATTTCCTTTGGTGTCGCATTGATATGCATATCAACCGAAACCGTGATTCTCTTCCCATTAGATTCAGACATTGGCTTCTCCTTGGTGGTGATATTTTCGCGCTCAACACGCGTTCATTTCACCTCCATGTCTGAACTATGAACCTATAGACAGGTCAACGCGAATATCAACTTTTTTTCCCCGAGAGTCAAAAGGCGATTTACGCCGGATATTTTTTAGTCTATTGGGCCTTTTAGCGGTCTAAGTTTTTGGGACCATTTAGAATCAAAACCCAAGGTTGTTCAAAAATGTGCGAGTGCAAGGCGCAAGAGAAATACAGGACCGAAGCGTATTCTTAATACGTGAGGGTCTGGATTTTTCGCAGCAACGCCGCAATCGTGCGTTTTTCAACAAGCTGCTAACAATCAAGAGAGCTTTCAGATGCGTATTTCTGATCGTTTAACGCGGATCAAACCGTCCGCAACACTGGCTGTTAATTCCAAGGCCATGGAGCTTCGCGCCCAGGGTCGTGAAATCATCAGCCTGGCCGTCGGGCAGCCCGACTTCAACACCCCCCAGCACGTCTGTGACGCAGCCAAGGCTGCCATGGACGAGGGTTTCACCCGCTACACACCGGTTCCCGGCATCCCCGAACTGCGTGATGCGGTGGCCAACTACTACACCAAATTTTACGGCGCCAAGACCTGCGGCGACAACGCCATCGTCAGCAACGGCGGCAAACAGGTCCTGTACAATCTGCTCATGGCCCTGGTTAATCCGGGTGAGGAAGTCCTCATCCCGACCCCGTACTGGGTCAGCTACCCGGCCATGGTCCAACTTGTTGACGGCGTGTCGGTATTCGTGCCGACCACTGCCGAGCAGGGCTATCTGGTTTCCGTGGAGGCTCTCGAAGCCGCACGCACCGACAAGACCAGCGTGCTCATCCTGAACTCGCCGTCCAACCCCACCGGTTGCTGCTACACTCAGGACCAGCTCAACGGTATCGCCGACTGGGCACGCGCCAACGATGTTTTCATCATCTCGGACGAAGTTTACGACCGCCTGGTCTACGCCCCGGCAGAACCCGCCTCCCTTGCCAAGGCATGGGAAGCCCGCCCGGACACCATCGCCATTGTCGGCGCACTGTCCAAATCATTCTGCATGACCGGCTGGCGCGTGGGCTACGCACTGGCGCACGAAGCTCTGGTCACGGCCATGTCCAAGATTCAGGGCCAGTCCACCTCCAACATCAACTCCATCACCCAGAAGGCCGCCCTCGCAGGGCTGACCGGTTCCTGGGACATCGTGGATGAGATGAAGGAATCATTCGTCCGCCGCCGCGACATCGCTTACGACATCATCACCGGCTGGGGCGCACAATGCCCGAAACCCGACGGTGCATTCTACCTCTTCCCGGTGCTGGACCAGTTCTACACCGCAGACGTCCCGGATTCCGCATCCATGTGCACCAAGATCCTCGAAGAAGCCGGAGTGGCCCTCGTGCCCGGCTCCGCCTTCGGCGACGACAAGTGCATCCGCTTCTCCTACGCTTTGGATGACGAAACTCTGATAGACGCTCTCAACAAAGTGGGCAAAGTCCTGACCGGCAAATAACCGCGCCAAATACAATTAAAAAGGGCCTGCCGAGTTATCTCGGCAGGCCCTTTTTTTTGGACATGGTATAATAATCTCTATCTTACTCTTCCGCCTGTCCAAGCATGAACACACCAAACGTAGCCAGCAGATTAGGCAAGAACCGAATCACCCGCCCCTTTGTATCATGATGATGCGTCAGCAACCCAACCTCCCTGACAATGGGAATATTCAACCCCGCACAGAACCGGCGAAAGTCGATGATGGGAATGACCCTGATATTGGGCGTGTTGAACCACTCGTACGGCAGTTCCTTGGAGACCGGCGCACGGCCCGTGAAAAACATCTGGAAGCGATTCTTGAGGTGCGTGAAATTCGGAAAGGTGACAATGCACCGCTTGCCCACACGCAACATCTCGCGAATCAGCTTCTCGGGATCATAGACCTGCTGCAAGGTCTGGGACAGGATGACGTAATCGAAAACATTGTCCGGGTAGTCCTCGATCTCCTCGTAGATATCGCCGTGAATGACAGACAACCCCTTGGAGATGGCCTCGCCCGCAGCAACTTCGTCGATCTCGATGCCAGTACCCTTGATGGACTTTTCCTGCGTCAGATAAGTGAGCAAAGTCCCGGTCCGGCAACCGAGATCGAGCACCTTTGCCTCGGGCTCAATCCATGACGCGATAACCTGAAGATCAAATCGCATGGCACTCTCCACAAACGCATTCGGTGTGAACCCTGTCGAGGAACCCGCCGATGAGTGCGCTCAGTCGCTCGTTGGGCAACAGGAACGCATCATGTCCCCACGGAGCCTCGATCTCGCAAAAGCTGACATCCAGCCCGTTCTTCTTCATGGCCTTGACCATCGCCTTGGACTGATAGGTCGGATAGAGCCAGTCGGACGTGAATGACAGGACCAGATAACGGCATTTGGCGCGGGAGAAAGCGGCCACCAGAGAGCCGTCGCCGTACTGATTTTCGAGATTGAAATAATCGGCGGCCTTGGTCAGGTACAGGAAGCTGTTGGCGTCGAAGCGATCGACGAATTTGTTGCCCTGATAGCGCAGATAGCTCTCCACCTGGAAGTCCGCTTCGAAATCGAATGAGAACTCGCCACGATCCTGGAGTTTGCGGTCGAACTTGTGACGCATGGATTCATCGGAAAGATAGGTGATGTGCCCGACCATACGGGCCACAGCCAGACCATGCTCGGGGCGGCCGGTTTCGTAGTAGTCGCCCTTGCTCCACTTGGGATCGGCCATGATCGCCTGACGGGCCACTTCGTTGAAGGCGATGGCCTGAGCCGAATGTTTGGTGGTGGTCGCCAACGGCATGGCCGCGCAGACCCGATCAGGATAACGCACCGACCATTCCAGAACCTGCATACCGCCCACTGAACCGCCAATGACGGCCTGCAACTTGTCGATGCCGAGATAATCGATGAGTCTCCGCTGACAACTGACCATATCGCCGATGGTGACCACCGGAAAATCAGTGCCGTAGGGATGATCCTTGGCCGGATTGCGGGACAAGGGGCCGGTGGACCCCATGCAGCCGCCGATGACGTTGGAACAGATGACGAAATATTTGTCCGTGTCGATGGGCTTGCCAGGGCCAACCATAATGTCCCACCAGCCGAGCTTGGGGTCATCTTCCTCATATACCCCTGCCACGTGAGAATCTCCGGTCAGGGCATGACAGATAAGAATGGCGTTGTTCTTGGCCTCGTTCAGCGTGCCGCAAGTCTCGTAGGCCAGCGACACTGGCGCAAGAGTCCGACCACTGTCCAGCATCAGCCCTTCGCCGGTCTTGCCGAACGTGAAGGTCCGCTTCTTGACCTGCCCCACGGAAGGGCCGGTATCGATGATATCGGTAAGTTCGCTCATAGCTTGTAAAAGTACGGTACAGCGCGTGTAGGGTCAATACCGACTTACAGGCTGTTCAAAAAATGCCTGCTTAAGGACCAGTCTCCGTCTCGCCACCGAACAGCCTCCAGGCGAGCATGCCCCAGGTCAGGTTGTGAACATTGGTATAACCGCCGTTCTGCATCTGCTTGACCACTGGCGGGGAGCGATGGCCGGACACGCATATCACCACGACGGGCATGGTCGGGTCCGGGGCGGCGTAGGCCAGCTCGGCCAGGGTGGCGGGATACGGCACGTTGATCGCGCCAGGGATGTGGAAAGACTTGAACTCGGCAGGAGTGCGCACGTCGACGATTACCGGAGCAGCCTCTTCGTTGACCAGCTGCTTCAGCTTCCACGGACTCATGGGCCCCACGCCGAAACCGAACCAGGCCACGTCCCACAGGACGAGGATGACGATGACAGCTATAACAATTTTCAGTCCGCGCATGGTTATCCCAACTCGAAAGATGTCACTCCGAAGATCTTATCCATATCCATGTCCGGCTCGGTCTCGGTGTACATGCGGACGGTCACGAAGACCTCTTCCAGCTTGTATTTCTTAGCCATCTTGCCTGCCGCCTTGTTGGGCTCGATGACGTCCAGATAAAAATTCTGGCCCGTTATGGATGCTTTCAGAGCGTTGAAAATTGTCTCGGCTATGTCACCGTTATCAGCGAATAACGGACCGATCTTATACCCCTTGGCGCAAGGGCGGATCACGCCAAAACCGGTCAGGGTGTCGCCGTCCATGACTGCATATCCGGTGGCCCCGGCAGCTTCGAGCCAGGTTTTCATGAAGGTCTGGCGCGCGCCCGGAAAACACTGCCGGTCATATTCCACGACCTTGGCGAAATCGACGGTATCCAAACGCTCCACACCCTTGGGCATCCTGCCGCCGCCGGTTCCTTCGAATCGCGTGCTGCGATAGAACGCGCTGAACCCGACCCGTTTGTAAGTCGCCTCCTGCTCGGTGACCGCATCAAGGCCGACGTTACACCCTTTCAGATGCTCCATGGCGTGCTGCCACAACTCCATGCCGTAGCCTTTACCACGGGCCTCAGGAACCACGATATACAAACCCACGAAGCCGTAATCGCCCTCATAACGGACTGCGGAAATGGTACCAATGGGTTCGCCGTTGAGTTCGGAGACGAAAAAACCTTCAGGGTCTGCGGCATAAAAACATTCGGCATCGGACAGGCCGGGATTCCAGCCTTCCTTGGCCGCCAGGCGAATGGCGAAATCCACGTCGTCGCGGGTCATGGGTCTTATGATCGGGCCTTCAGTCATTCTTTACTATCCTTTTCAATTCTGACCGTGAGTTCGGAGTCGGATTTCAGCAAGATGTCGCGCTGGGGGAACGGGAATTCAATGCCGTGTTCGTGATAAAGCTCCCAGACCTTGACCAGCACCTCGCTCCGAACGTTGGCAACGCCATCCTCGGCGTCCAAAATCCAGATACGAAGCTGGAGGTCCACCGAGTTGTCGCCAAAACCCACCAGCCGCGCGGCCGGTTCCGGAGTCTTCAGCACGCGGGAAACTTCGGAAGCCGCCTGAGTCAGCAGGGTCATGGCCTCTTTCACATCTGAATGATAAGCGATGCCCACCGGTATCTTGAGCCTGACCTTGGTGTCGGAGTATGTCCAGTTAACCACCTCGCCTGCGATGAGCAGTTCATTGGGGATCAGGTACTCCTTACCGTCGCGGGTCAGCACCGAGGCATATCGGCCATGCATGTCGCGGACAACGCCGAACACCTCGCCCACCTCGATGGTGTCGCCGGGCTTGATGGAGTTGTCCATGAGCAAGAGAATGCCCGCCACATAGTTTGAAAAAATCGTCTTGAGGCCAAAACCGATACCAACACCAAGTGCGCTGGAGAAAATGGCCAGGCTGGTCAGGTCAATACCCACACTGGACATGGCGAACAGAACCGCCACGGTGAACAGCACCACCCTGACCGCTTTGATCAGAAGCACCTGCAACGAAGGCGACAGTTCCTCCACCTTCTCGATGCGCTGGGAGGCGAACTGAGCGACCATGGAAGCAGCCTGCAGACAGATAATCGCCAACAGGATGCCCTTGATGGCTCCAAGGGCCGTGAACTGGGAATCACCCATTGCAAAGGAAAGATCCTGCAGGAATTCGGTGATGGGCGAAAGAAGCCCGAGAATGTGCAGGCCTACAACCACCCATACGACCAGGGCCGCAGCCCGCGCCAATGCTTTGGTGGACATCATTCCGCTCAGCAGGCGGATCATGATGCCAGCCACGGCCAGCTTGCTTACAACATCAAGCACACGTGGCGACAAGTCCATCCCATAGAAAGCGGCTGCGCAGATCTGGGCGATGACGACGAATAACGCTAAATCTCCGATACTGAACATGGCGGTCAGCATCGACCGCACAAATTCGCCGGGGGCATTGTCGTTCACCCACTGGATCAGGCGTGGATGCACACTGCGCCAGATGATCAGGACCAACAGGAATGCGACAAGAGCACACATCCACTGGGCCGCCGTGTTCCACGTCAGCACGTTGGTGTGCAGCCAGTTCGTCAGATACTGAATAACGTCGCTAAATCTGTTGTTCATGAAATTATCCTCAGTATGAAATCGCTATCAGGCTGACAGGTACAGATCAAGCAGCACGCCGACAAAAAGCACTACCGCAATGACGCCGTTCATGGTGAAAAAGGCCACATTAACACGGCTCATGTCGTCCGCCTTGACCAGCAGATGTTCGGCCATGAGGATCAGTCCGACCGCTGAGGCCACTACGAAATATATCCAACCCAGCCCGGCTGCCCAACCGGCAAGCAGGAAGAACGCAGCCGTGGTCATGTGGCTGACAGTGGAAATTCCAAGGGCCGCAGGGACACCGAGTTTCGCAGGAATGGAAAACAGCCCGTGCGTCCGGTCAAAGGCCGCGTCCTGACAGGCGTACAACAGATCAAATCCGGCCACCCACATGGTCACGCCACAAAAATACATGACGGCAGGTAAAGTGAAAGTTGGGTCAACTGACAGCCAACCGGCCACCGGAGCCAAGCCCAGCACCGCGCCCAGTACAAAATGGCACCAGTAGGTGAACCGTTTGCAGTAGCTGTAGAATGCGGACATCCCCAAGGCTACCGGAGACAGCATCAGGCAGAGCGGATTCATCAGCGCGCAGGCCGCCACGAACACCACAGCCGTGCCGATCAGGAACGCGACGGTGAACCCCTTGGTCAATTCGCCCGTCACCAACGGCCTGTCCTGGGTCCTAGGATTCTCCCGGTCGATATCCAGATCGGCATAGCGGTTGAAGGCCATGGCAAAGGACCTGACCGCCACCATTGCCACCGTCAGGATGATCAGATTGTTGAGTCCCGGCCAGCCACGAGCGGCCAGAAATGCTCCGATAAATGCAAAGGGCAAAGCGAACACCGAGTGTTCGATCTTGATCATCCGACAAACAACACCGAGATCTTTTACTATATTCATAACTGTCTCACTTAGTATTTATTAACCAGCAATGCACCCAGCACCAGCAGGATCACACCGAGAATCCGGGGCCAGGTTATTTCATGTACATCGAAACTGACCAATCCGAAATGGTCGAGGACGAGTGCGGCGAGGAATTGTCCGGCCAACAGCCAGGCCATCATGGTGGCTGCGCCGAGTTGTTGCGCCAGGACAATGGAGGAAAAGACGATAAACGCGCCGAAGAATCCTCCGGTCCAGGCCCACCAGGGCGCACTGGCCGCCATAACTCCGGTGGGT